>Ga0325411_1003164_pt1 | contig 18535 bp, 21 predicted proteins | sample PopdelMetagenome_13_FD_206181 | JGI IMG/M metagenome (GOLD analysis project Ga0325411, IMG submission 206181) | Populus deltoides microbial communities from Bellville, Georgia, United States - Xylem-PdIQD-R4 | ecosystem: Host-associated > Plants > Phyllosphere > Stem > Wood/Secondary xylem...
GCTAATTTTTAACTCCGACGCAGCTTCAATCATTCCAATTTGACTCGTCAAGGCCCTTTGTAGTTGTTTCGCTCTCGCTCTTGTCATTGGACCATCTGAATCCTCTTGCATATTAGTTTTAGCTTTATAAGATGGATTATAATTCCCATGATGCACATCAACCAAGTGATAACAATGCGAGAGTTTGTAAACCTGAATATTTTAAGAAGTATTCTGATAGACCTTGTTAAGAATGTTTACTAAGATGCGTCTCAAGAGTCACTTTAACAAAAGAACTCCTTTACTTTGCTATCCTAGTAACAACATTTTTGCAAATGGTTTATGAAATAGAAAACAAAGTTAGTTAATTAATTTTTTTTTAATATCAACTACTACCCTTTCCCCTCAACCAAAACGAAACATTGTCCTCAAAGTTCTAAGGTAGAAATATAGAGTATAAAAGACATCACTTGAAACAACGACTACTGACAAACCTGAAACACACTTAAACAAATATAAGAAATAACAAAACACAAATATTATGTTATTAATAAAACCAAAAGACACAAGGTTTCACAAACAAAGGCTCAAATCCAATCTAAGCTTTTTACGGCTTTCCATAGTTGACCAATTTATGCAACTCATGAAGGGATCAAGTATAGGGATGAAAGATTGTAGTTGGTCAATCAATTATTGAGCAGTAGCAGCAGAGATTATGATTTGTCGTGTCGAAGATGTTAGAAATTCCTGTTCCACGACTTGATCAAGAAAAGACAACAAATTATCATAAAAACCATTAACATGTAACAAACCTATAGGTTTATGGTGAATGTGCAGTTTGGGCCAAAAGGAAATATGAAAGATCTCTTCCAATATGCCCAGACCACCTAGTAAAGCAATGAAGGCATTAGCATGGTTAAACATCGCATTCATTTGATCAGATATTGTGGAGACCTGCAGTTCCTCTATAATTGTTTTTCCAATGATATCCCTTTTTGTTAAAGCTTTGGTACGACCCCCAAAACTTGACTACCTTCTAAAAATACAGCTATTGACACACACCCCCCATTAACCTAAGGCTGCCTCCCCCATACACTAAATAAATCTTTCTCGCAGCTAGTACCTGACCAAGATGATTTGCTGATTCTAAAAACTTCTTTTCTTTTCCAGGACTGGATCCACCGAAAACACAAATATTTCTTATGTGATGACTTGAGGAACCCGCCATTTCTACACACTTCTATATATGTTGAATGTATGGGTTGAGTATAAATAAAGGGAAGGAAGATAAGATTTTATAGATGAGAAAATGAAAATGCAATCATACCACCTATATGTAAACCAGTTAGAGTCTCTCTCTCTCTCTCTCTCTCTATTTTATTGATATATTTATTTTGAAAAAGCATGTATATGTACAGGTAGTTGTGATTGTGGCTCACATCTTCCCTTAGTTTTATGTCCAAGAACAGCTTAAACGCCCTCTATGGGTCAGAGATAGGCTTACCATCCAGTTTTCTTAAAAACTGGCAAACAAGGTCTTTTTTAGTAAGATTCCCAAGACTATGTTGAGCATGTTTTTTATGGAATTGTGGCTATAAATCATGAATTGCACATTGCACATCTCCACTAGGGTGCATCTCAAGAGTCAATAGAAGATTATCTAAAGACTCCTTACTCAGGTCATCCTTAATGAATTGTATTTTATCTTCACGGTTTATAGATACCATTTCTAAAGAATGACATTGTGCATTGCAAGTACATCTAACACATCGATGACAGACTTTCAGTCGTTTTGCATGATGTTTCTTTGCAAAAGTGCTTTTACCTGTTCTGGACATGTATGAAATGAAAGAATTAGAGGACTCACCTGATAATCGACCCTTTGCTTCAATTAGCCAGCGAATATCTTCAGGAATTTCATGATTCATTAACAACCTCAATCTTGCACACTTAGCACGGCAAATTTTTGCAATCGCATTTGGAGGCAAAGCGGGAAAATACTTTTTCAATTTTTCAAGAGTGGTGTCCATTTTCAAATGAGAATTGGAGAAGAGATGCAAATAAAGGAGAAAGAGCAAAAAATTGCACAAATATATACACGGATATTAGTTATTATGGGAAACTGAAATAACCGATTTAAGAGTCACAGAGTACCGTTATCCCCCATTTGATCGAGGTGATAGAGACTAGCAAAACAAAATTCATACCAAAAAGAAATACAAAAACAATGTGAAAAAAAAAAGAATTAGTTTTTATATACAGGATCACTCAATTCAATAGAGTCATTTTCAAATGAAAAATTGTCAAAGTAAACTTTCAAACGATGCCCATTTACCTTGAAAACATTGTCATTCTTTAGATTTTCCATATCACAGGCCCTATATGGATACACATGTTTCATAATAAAAGGACCGCTCCATCTTGATCTTAGTTTTCCAGGAAATAAATGGAGTCAAGAATTATGAAGTAAGACTTTTTGACCAACATTGAATGTTTTTCTTAATATTTTCTTGTCATGAAACTCTTTGATTCTTGCTTTATGAATTCTTGAATTTTCATATGCATCATTTCTTATTTCTTCAAGCTCATTTATTTGTAATTTTCGTAGGTGACTAGCATCATCAAGGTTTGAATTAAAAGCTTTAATAGCCCAATAAGCTTTATGTTCAAGTTTCACAAGCAAGTGACAAGGTTTTCCATAGACTAATCTATAAGGTGACATACCTAATGATGTTTTATAAGCAGTTCGATAAGCCCAAAGTGCATCATTAAGTCTTAAAGACCAGTCTTTCCTATTAGGGTTCACTGTTTTCTCCAAGATCTGTTTGATCTCCCTATTAGCAAGTTCTACTTGTCCACTCGTCTGAGGATGATAAGGGGTGGCAACTTTGTGTGTGATTCCATATTTCTTCATTAGAGACTCAAATGACTTGTTGCAGAAATGTATTCCACCATCACTTATCATGGCTCGAGGGATTCCAAATCGACTCAAAATATTTTCTTTCAAAAACTTTATCACTGTTTTGTGATCATTGTTTCAACTTGGAATTGCCTCTATCCATTTTGAAACATAATCTAGTGAGACTAATATGTACCAGAAACCAAATGATGGAGGAAATGGACCCAAGAAATATATACCCCAACAGTCAAAGATCTCAATGAAAAGAATACGATTTAAAGGCATCATGTGATGTTTTGAAATAGATCCCAACTTTTGATAATTTTCACAAGTCTTGTAAAATGCATGTGAGTCCTTAAATATGGTGGGCCAGTAGAATCCACTTTGTAAGATTTTTGCAGTTGTCTTTCTTGATGAAAAATGACCCTCATATGCCTTAGAATGATAAAATTTAATGACACTACTTACCTCATTGTCGGGAATGCATCTTCAAAATATTTGATCAGGAAAATATTTGAATAAATAAGGGTCATCCCAAGAAAAGTTCTTCACTTCGTTCAAGAACTATCTTTTATCTTGGGTACTCTAATAAGCTAAGAAGTGTCCTGAAACAAGAAAATTAACAATATTAGCAAACCAAGGCATTGTAGAGACGGAAAGTAAAGATTCGTCAAGAAAGTAGTTATCGATTGGTGTGATGTCAGATCTCGAATCTGTTGTCAATCTTGATAAATGATCTGCGACAACATTTTTGGTGCCATTTTTTTCTTTGATTGTGATATCAAATTATTAAAGTAACAAAATCCACCGCACCAATCTAGCCTTATAATCTTTCTTAGAATGAAGATATTTCAACGCTGCATGATCACTAAAAACAACAACAGGTGAGCCAACAAGATAAGACTTGAATTTTTTACATGCAAATACTACTGCAAGTAATTCTTTTTCAGTGGTTGTGTAATTCATTTGAGCACTATTTAAAGTTTTACTTGCATAATAGATCACATAAGGTTTCTTATCTTTTCTTTGTCCCAAGACAACATCCACGGCATAATCACTAGCGTCACACATTATTTCAAAAGGCAATGACCAATCAGGAGGTTGAATGACAGGAGTAGAAGTAAGCAAGTTTTTAAGTTTAACAAAGGCTTCTTTACAATGTTCAGTCCATGCAAAAATATTATCATTTGTTAGAAGGTTACTTAAGGGCTTAGATATTACACTAAAATTTTTGATGAACCTTCTATAAAAACCAGCATGTTTTAAGAATGATGTAACATCTTTAATAGATTTTGGTGTTGGCAAGTTAGCAATTAACTCAATTTTAGATTTGTCAACCTCAATTCCTTTCGATGAAATAATGTGACCAAGGACAATGTCGTTTGTTAATAAAAACCAGCATGTTCTAAGAATGATGTAACATCTTTAATAGATTTTGGTGTTGGCAAGTTAGCAATTAACTCAATTTTAGATTTGTCAACCTCAATTCCTTTTGATGAAACAATGTGACCAAGGACAATGTCGTTTGTTACCATAAAGTGATATTTTTCCCAATTCAGCACAAGATTCTTCTCTTCACACTTATTCAAAACCTTTTCTATGTTAGTCAAACAATCATCAAATGAATCGCCAAAAACAGAAAAATCATCCATAAAATTTTCAAGAAAACATTCAACCATATCACTAAATATACCGAGCATGCATCTTTGAAACGTGGCTGGTGCATTACATAATCCAAAAGGCATCCTTCGATATGCAAAAGTACCAAATGGACCTTCTCTTGATCTTCCAATGCAATTTTTATTTGGTTGTAACCTGAATAGCCATCTAGGAAACAATAAAATTCATGACCTACAACTCTTTCTAGGATTTGATCCATGAAAGGTAAAAGGAAATGATCTTTTCTAGTCATTGAATTAAGTTTTCTATGGTCAATGCACATGCGGCAACCAGTAATAGTTCTAGTTGGAATTAACTCGTTTTTCTTATTTGTTATCACAATGACTCAAGACTTCTTGGGTACAACTTGGGTAGGACTTACCCATTTGCTATCAGAAATAAGATAAATGATTCCATTATCTAGAAGATTAATGACTTTATTTTTCACTACTTCTTTCATATTAGGATTAAGCCTTTGTTACATTTCTGTAAAGGGTTTAACATTTTCCTCCAAATAAATCCTGTGTGTGCAAATCAAAGGACTAATTCCTTTTATGTAAGCTATGATCCATCCTAATGTATTTTTGTGCATTTTCAGAGTTTGTAAGAACTTACTTTCTTGATGTGCATTAAGTTTGGAAGAGATTATTACCGGAAAAGTTTTATTTTCTCCTAAAAATGAGTATTTGAGATTGAATGGTAACGACTTCATATCAAGTTTTGGTGGTTGAACACTTGAAGATATGGACTCAATTGATCGTGCTGGCAATTCCTTAATTTTTGATCTCCAACTATTTGCCTTTGATTCTTCCTGAAAATAAACCATTTGCCAATCATCAGATTCATCAATCTCAGTTTCACTAGAAGTGGTTTGAAATTGATCATGAACTAATTTTTCAATAAAGTCCACTTCCTCTAAATCATTATCATCTCTAGGTTGCTTGTAAATGTTGAAAATATTCATCTCCAATGTCATGTTTCCAAATGATAGCTTCATCAGTTCATTCATACAATTAATCAATGCATTAGAAGTTGTAAGAAACGAACGTCCTAAAATAACAGGAAATGAATTACATGCTTCAACAGGTTGTGTGTCCAAGACAATAAAATGCACAGGATAAATGAATTTATTGACTTGTACTAACACATATTTAACTATTCCTTTAGGCACTTTTACAAATCTATCAGCAAGTAAGAGAATTATAGAAGTTGGTTTTAACTCACCTAGATTGAGACTTTGAAAAACTGAATATGGAAGTAAATTCACACTAGCTCCAAGATCAAGTAAAGTTTTTTCAATTTTATGTTCTCTAATAAAGCATGAAATTATAGGACAACTAGGGTCTTTATATTTCAAAGCATTATTGTTGTGAAGAATGACACTTACTTGTTCGGCTAAAAAGGCTTTCTTTTTCACATTTAGTTTTCTCTTCACAGTGCACAGATCTTTCAAAAATTTAGCATAAGAAGTTACATGTTTAATAACATCGAACAAAGGTATATTGATCCTTGTTTAAAAGATTCAAAGATTTCAGAGTTGTGATTGACTTTCCTTTGTTTAGTCATGACATGAGTAAATGGAAGTGCTGGCGGGAAATCAGTCTTTTCTTTGCAATGTTCAGATTCAACCCCTTTCTTACCCTCAGAGATTGACTCATCATCATCTTTCTCACAAGGTTGAGTTGGTTTTTCAATAACCTTACCACTGCGAAGAGTGATGACTGATTTGACTTGATCCATATGTTGGCTTCCAAAACTACTTGCATTTGCATTGTATTGCCTCCTGGAATTTTGCTGTGGTTGAGATGGAAACTTACCTTTCTCTTGAAAACTGAGAGCAAATGTGAACTTTGCAAGATTATCTTTAAAATCCTTCATGCTTTGAGCAAGTTGAGTGTTGATTGTCTCTTGCTTTTCAATGAATGCATGCAATGTTTCCTCAAGATTTCTTTTAGGAGGTGGAGTATAAGGAGGTGCATATCCATGAGAATTTTTAAAATTATGGTGTGCTTGAAATGATGGTTGTGAAGTTTGTGCATTACTCTTCCAACTAAAATTTGGGTGATTTCCCCAACTATGATTATATGTTTGCGAGTATGGGTTATGATTGGGCCTTTGAAAATTGTTTAAAGCATAGGCTTATTCATGGAGGCATTCCCTAAAAGAAGGCATAGTTGGACAATCATTTGTTGAGTGCTCTTCACAGATTTGACAGACAATTTCTTAAACAGATTTTAATTGACCACTCTTTTTCAATTCTAGACCCTCGACTTTTCTAGCTAAAGATGCAAACTTGGCTTGGAGGTCATGATCTTCCTTAAGGTTGTACATTCCTACACTAGATGTATAAGGTTGAGTTTTACTTGGTGCCTCATACGTGCCTGTAGTGTCTCAATTTTAAGCATTTTCAGCTAGCAAGTCTAGGTACTCCATTGCTTCATTAGGGTCTTTATCTTCAAAAGTCTCATTGCACATCAATTCCACCATTTGTCTATCTTTAGGTTTAACCCTTCATAAAAATATGAAACCAATCTCCATGTTTCAAAACCATGATGAGTGCAAGTATTAAGCAAGTCTCGATATTTATCCCAATATTTAGCTTTCCAGCAAAAAATGAATCGGTGCATTTGAACTTCTAGAACTCGAGATATAGGCTGAACACTGAACAATGTTTGTGCTGCAGGACAGATTCTAATTTCTCCGTTGTAGCTAAGATTTGGACTTCCAAATAGCATAATTGAGTCTTGGACTCCCATGAATGCTTTAGGCCTATCTCTTAGCTATCTAGCCATATAAACCAAATTGAAATCCAAGATCTACAGCTCCAGATATGACCCAATGACTGAACATTATTTTAGTTTAGACTGAACCAACATCTCTTTTCTAAGCTTAACCCTCTCTTTGTCTTCTCAATTTCAGTAGTTGAACTCATCAATCAATCCTTTGATTTACGTGATAGGTCTGCATTTAAAATGAGCATTTACCATAAATTAAAGTTATCTTATATTATCAGACTTGTTATTATAAAACATGCTTAAGTTATGGAATTTAATGATACTTTAAGTGCAATATGATGATATAAAGCCTTAGTGAGAATGCACTTTTAAGTACTAATCACCGATCCTTTCTCACAGTTAACCTTGCCAGGGTGGCTTTATTTTTGCGACTAAGGGCATCTGCTACCACATTTGCTTTCCCCGGGTTGTATCCTATGGTGTAGTCATAATCCTTAATGAGCTCTATTCATCTTCTTTGTCGCATGTTCAACTCCATTGGCGACATCAGATACTTCAGGCTCTTATGATTAGTAAAAATTTAGGTTCAAGACCTATACAAATAGTGTCTGCATATCCTCAAGGCAAATACTACAACAACCAACTCCAAGTCGTGCACCGGGTAGTTCACTTCATGAGTCTGTAACTGCCTTGATACATAGGCGAACACCTTCCCATGTTTCATCAAAACACACCCCAATCCCTTCCCCGAGGCATCACTATAGACCACAAAACCCTCGGTCCCTAAGGGAAGGGTTAACACTAGAGCAGTGGTGAGCCTTCTCTTCAATTCTTGGAAGCTTTTCTCACATTCTTCCAACCACACCAATTTCTTATTCTTCCTAGTTAGCTGGGCAAAGGGGTTGCAATCAGGGAAAATCCTTCAATAAATCTCAGATAGTATCCTGCGAGTCCTATAAAGCTACGTATTTCGGTGACTAAAGTCGGTCTTTCCCATTTGAAGACTGCTTCGACTTTCTAGGGGTCTATGAAAACACATTCGGCTGAAATGATGTGTCCTAGAAATGTCACTCTCTTCAGCCAAAATTCACATTTACTTAGTTTTGCATATAATTGGTGATCTCTCAAGGTTTGTAAGGTCTGTCTCAAGTGTTCTTCATGCTCCTCGAAAGAATTCGAGTACACTAGTATATCATCAATGAATATCACCACAAACTTATCAAGGTATGGTTGGAAAACCCAATTCAGCAAGTCTATGAAGAGGGCTGGGGCATTTATCAACCCGAACAGTAGCATCAAAAACTCATAGTGTCCATGATGGGTTCTAAATGTGGTCTTTACTACATCCGCTTCTTTAATCTTCATCTGATAGTACCCTAATCTCAGATCTATCTTCGAAAATGCCCTCGCTCCCTTTAATTGATCAAAAAAATCGTCTATCTGAGATAACAAATACTTGTTTTTCATTGTTAATTTGTTCAACTATCGATAGTCAATACAAAGTCTATGGGTTACATCTTTCTTTCTTACAAATAGAACCGACACTTCCTAAGGAGAATTACTAGGCCGTATAAACCCTTTTGTCTAACAATTCCTGTAGTTGAGTCTTTAACTCGTTCAGTTCTGCCAAAGCCATCCGGTACGGTTGTTGGGCTATGGATGAGACTCCATAAAAAGTGTCTATAAACACATCTAGGAATTCCTTCACCACAGGAATATCCTTCATTCGTGGACCTTCATCATCAAAGTTTAAGATGATGCGAGGTATCCCATACATCCCTTTCTTAGAAGTCTTTGGGCTGTTACAACCGATATTAAAGCGATTGGTTTGAGAATTCTCTCTCCCTAAAAAATCATCCTCTCACCCTTAGGTGTTTGTAATGTAACAGTTTTAACATAATAATCTATTAAAACCTTGTATTTACTCAACCAATTCATGCCTAGGATTATGTCAAAATCATGCAACTCTAAGGGAATCAAGTCTACTTCTGTTTCATACCTAGATAGACTAACCCCTACATCCACATACACAATATTTGTTTCAACAATGTTTCCCATTGTAGTTCCAATTACGAACCCCTTCTCTACTATTTCTACTCCCTTTCTTAATTTAGTGACAATTCTCCTAGCAATAAATGAGTGAGTGGCACCCGGATCAAACAACACATGCACATTAAAATTATTCATTAGTGGTGTACCTGCCACCACATCCAATGCAGCCCTGACCTCCTCTTGTGTCAGGTGGAAGACCCTCCCCGAAGTCCAATCATTTTGTGCCCTCGGTCTCCCTCGACTGGAATTTGATCTTGATTGAGAAGATCTCATTGGCCTATTCACGGTGACTGACTGTTGGTGGCTCTGACTCGGCTGCCTATAGCTCTGTACCTGTCTAGTGTTCCTTTTGCGGCAGTCCCTCTTGTAATAACCATGAAATGACATCCTTGACCTAGATATTGGCAGTTCCTCTACCTATAACCTTCTCCTCTACACACAAAGCATTGCTCGGGGGAAACTGAGCAGTCCTCAAGGTGTTTTTGTTCACATTTTACACAAAAATGATAGTCAACACCTTTGCGGTCATCAGTCCTAGTTGCAGAGTTTGCCCTTTAGTGCGACAGCCCAACCATCACCACTCTCCCACCTGACTGTTGGTAGGGTGGTAACATCAAAGTCCCATTTTTCCTGTACTGCTCAAACACTCCACTTTTACTTCCTTCTCTTCTTTTCATGGCAGAACTTTTACTTCCTTCTCTTCTTCTTCTCAGTAATATTTTACTTCCTTCTCTTCTTCTCATGGCAGAACTTTTTTTTTCTATTAGGGACTTTATTTTATTTTGTTAGCTACAGTCCAAGATTTGTTTGGGCTTAATTAATACTTTGTTTTCAGTTAGGATCCAAGGCTTGTTTGGATCAAGTTATGGGCTTTTTAGATTAGGGATTTAGGTCAGTTTTGAGTGGACCTCATATAAGACCACAAAGGGGGTCCATTAGGGTTAATTTTTCAAGAACTGTTTAAACTCATGTAACCAAAATTTCGGCAGCCTTTGATGAATATTACTTCTAAATTTTTCAGTTTTAACATGTGAGAGTGATAATTGCATTCTTCAGTTGTTGAACGAACTGAATCTGACTTATCGAAGATTAACTGGCTTCGTGGCATCATTCTACTCATTCCAATTGTGTTGGTGCCTTGAGGCAGGTTTTTATTGTGTCACACTCCTATCAGACTTATTTTGGCTTTCTGGATCATATCTCAATCTTGATTATGGATTGCATGACCATATGATCACAAGGTTCGCATCACAATACATACAAAATTGATCTTTTAGGTGAGTATGGTGTTACTTTTAATGTTGCTGATTTTACTTTGTTTGACACATGTTATGATTCGAGACTGAATCCTTCCGAGGAGAGAGGGGTTGATGTGGATATGCCCACAAACACCAGTAAGGACCCATTACATATTCCAAATGGGTTCATGACTCAATCTAAGATAAAGACATTGAAAGAGGCATTGAATGCATTGGTTATGAGGTTTCAACTAAGTCAGATTTGAAGGGTCCATTGAAGTATCAAAAGGAGGCTTTAATACATCTTATTCATATCCAAGAGGGGCAAAATCCAACCTTGTTTGGGCCATGAGGTTTCAGTAACAAGGCTGACAATTTTCTAAATTTTCAGTCAGCCCTGTGTTTATGATGTTTTTATGTGTTTTATGGATTCTTAATTAGTTTTGAACTTCTTATTATGTATGAGAAAATTTATTATTTCTTTTAAGTATTAGAATTTATTATTTTATTTATTTTCTTGTTTGGAGGGGAGAAAACACAATAAAGAAAACAAAAAAATCCTACTACAACTTGGAAACAATATGAGCAACTATTTTTTTCTTTAGTTTCTAAGATTAATGGGTTGTATGAAGGCTATAAATAAGCCTTGAATCAGTTCTATAATATTTTCTTTCCTTATCTTCTTCTCACAGCAGAACATGGATTTAATATTATGAGCTTTATTTTATTTTGTTAGCTACAGCCCAAGTCTTGTTTAGGCTTAATTAATACTTTGTTTTTAGTTAGGATCCAAAGCTTGTTTGAATCAGGTTATGAGTGTTTTAGTTTAAGGTTTTTAGGTTAGTTTTGTAAGTGGGCCAAATCAGTCCACTAGGGTAGATTCATTAGGGTTAATTTTTTAAGAGCTATTTCAACTCATGTAACCTAAATTTTGGCAGCCATTGATGAATAACACTTTGAATTTTTTAATTTTAACGTATGAGAGTGATTCTTACATTCTTCATTTGAATGAACTGAATTTGACTTATCAAAGACTAACTAGCTTTGTGGTATCATTCGACTTCATTTCAATAGTGTTGGTCTCTTGGGGCAGGTTTCATTATGTCACACTCCTATCAGACCTATTTTAGCTTTCCAGGATCAGATCTCAATCTTGATTATAGATTGCATGATCACGTGATCATGAGGTTTGCATCAGACTTTTTATTAGCTATTCTTTGTATGTTTGGTTTTCCTTCCAATATGGTTAATTAGATAGTTGAATGTATCTCCACTATTACATTATCAGTCTCTATCAATGGAGAGCTTCATGGTTTTTTTTGCTGGTGGTAGAGGATTAAAGCAAGGAGAACCGTTGTCGCCTTACCTGTTTGTTCTTACTATGGAAGTTTTCTCATGTCTAATAGGTAGGATGGTTAGAGATAATGACTTTAGATTTCACTAGCGTTGTGAAAGGAAGCATCTTACTCGCGTTTTGCTAATGATTTGATGATTTTTTATCGAGTTAAGCTAAGTACGGTTTCCTTAATTAAGCATAGCCTTGATCAATTTTGATTTCTATCGGGTTTTTTTTCCTAACTATGACAAGAGTAATACGTTTCCGTATGGTGTTGAGCATAATACTAAAACACAACTTCTTGATGTTCTCGGTTACAAGAAGGGAAGTTGTTAGTCAGGTACCTTGGTGTTCCTCTTATTACTATAAAAGTTACATCTCATGATTGTTTAATCCTTGTGGACCATATTATGGCTAAGGCTAAGAGTTGGATGAATTGCACTCTTTCATATGTGGGTAGATGTTGCAATGTCGCGGTCGCACAAATTAATTACCCTAGCTTCAAACACAACACACAAGATAGTATAGAGCAAGCAAGGGGTTGATCCCACGAGAAAGTTTCGAGTAAGATTTTTATGTTGTACGTTATGTAATTGGGGGGTTTGGTTTGTGATTATCTAAACTATAGCAGCAATTAAACTAGCAAACAAAATCAATTAAAACCAAAACTTATCAAGAAAACAAACCTTGGTCGCAAGCACACATCCACCAACGAAAATTAGAACCGATCCTTGAAACGAAAATTGCAGTTTTTGTTCTGAAAGTTTATCTTTTCTTAACGTTGATTAATTAACGGGTCCGCCGTATAACTAATCCTAACCAACAAACAATCAAAGTGTCCGCACTAATGATTCAATTTAATGGTAGCTTTAAGAACTAGATAATTTCATCAAGATTAACATACAAGCTGTCCGCAGCTTGTGTCACTTTGTTCAAATGTTCTCCCTAAGTTCAATAACGTAGTTCTGCCACAATTATCAAGCTTAGTTGCTTCACAAGTTCATATATCACAACTCCGGTTTTGATATTAAACTTAGCAATAGATTGTTCACAACAATAACTTAGAGTCCACTCTAGCAATCATCAACAACAATCATAGGAAATATGCATAGGAAAACAATCATACTCATTCATAACATAAACTGAAAATAAAAGGAAGAATAAATCTCACGGTTCTTGAAATCCGAAGGTTTGTTATGTCCTTGCAACCAAGAAAAGAGCTTAGCCTTGCATAACTATTGAACAACTACTTCTAAAGAATGAAAAGAGCATGATTTTTGGGTTTGTAGAGGAGAGAATTTGTGTTTATTCTCTGCTGGCTGCTGCCTCCTTCTCTCTTTCTTTTTATATGCTAAGAAACCCTAGTCTCTATTTTACAAAATAGTCCTTCCTTGAGTTGTCAGTTTACATTTAAGTACTTCAATAACTATTTTTCCTAAAAGGAGAAATAGCCTTGCATGAAATCTTCAAGCTCTGACTTAGAGGAGCTAAATTGCTGATATAAAAACTTGGATGTCGGTTTAGATGCTTCGGAATGTAATTTGGACTTGTTTCTTCACGAAACCTGTTTGCTGGCAGAATTCAGTTGTCATCTTTGAAAACTCATATCTCCCTCATATGACATCGTTTTTGGCTGAAATTTTGAGCGTGGATAGGTCTTTGAATTAGGAATCCACGAAAATTGAGTTTGCATCAATTGGACTTCTGTAGCTCCAGATATTAAATTTTGAATGGCCAAAGGTCAACACTGGCAGAATGCGAGATTTGACTTTGCAGGATGTGATTTCCATGATCTTTCTCTTTTTATTTTTCTTGCATTACATTTCCAGAAAGGTATGGATGTTAGCTTTTTAGTGCCACTGGAATCACTTCATTTCGATCTCTAGAACTCACGCTCTGCACAAAACATCGACTGAACGTCAAATCTGCCAATTACCTCCAATTTACTCCTTTTTGCATCTTTCATCCAAAAGTACCTTCAAAACATAAAACAAAGAATATCAAGACATTTTATATATAAAACATGGACAAAACATTAGGTAGATGTGGGTGAAACTATCGAATAATATGATTACATCAGTAGATTTCAACTTATCAAATCCATTCTCTTCTCTATTCAGGTGTACTAGTCTTCTCTTTTCATTCTTTCGAAGGCTGTTATTGTGAAAATCATTTTTGTATTGAGAAAGTTTTTTATGGAATGGTAATAATATTGCTTCAGGTGGTGCTAAAGTTGTTTGGGATAAGATTTGCTTACCAAAAAAAGAAAGGGGGTGTAGGTGTTAAAAATCTAGAGGTTTGGAATCAACTTGTCATGGTTAAACACTTATGGATTATATGCATTAAAGCGGTTCTTTTAATTTGGTCATCTTAATACATTTGTACTTGTTGCGAGGTAGGGGTATTTAGCAGGTGCTTTATCCTAGGAACCATTCTTGGAGTAGGAGGAAGATTCATGGTCCTCACAGGTTTATATGCTACCGTGTAGGTGATGGGTTTCTTGTTTCTCTATGGTTTGATAATTGGCACCCCGTGGGTCAATGGTGGAAGTTTTTGTGACATAATTATTATTGACTCTAGCTTGGGTAGAGGCGCAAGGTTGAGTTATATCATTGTTGGTCATCAATGGACTTGGCCTCCTGCTAGATCTCTTGAGTGGATTGAGCATATTTGTTGTACCCATGTTTCTTTCCACTCGAATGAATATTATGTGTTAGAAGGATGCCCCTAGAGGTATTTTGTCCATTCATAGTGTTTGGGATTTTATTCATTCGTTACAGAACAAAGTAGAGTGGTGGGAGCTTGTATGGCATAAACATGCTATCATACTATTCTCTTTTATCTTATGGGATGCTATTTGTGAGGCCCTTTCGAGGCGGGATAAACGTATGTCCTACAGTACCATTCAAGTTAATTGGTGCCTTTTATGTAGGGGTGGTAGGGAAGATGTTGATCACTCTTTTTTTATTGCATGTTCTCTCATCGTATTTGGTATGATATTTGTTCTAAATGCCTCATTCCTTTTAAGTGTCGATCTTGGATCGATACCATTTCTTGGCTTTCTCTATTAGGTGGAGGTAGCTCTTTTAAATCTTTGATAACTAAATTAATGTTAGATGTTGTTGTTTACTGCATTTAGAGGGAGAGGAATGCTTAGCTACATGGTGAGGCTCCTCGCAACAATTTGATTGTTTTTAATGATATTGTTCATTTATAGTTTCAATTAATTTTCTTCATAATTTGGCCTTTTTGGATACTAATAGACGGCTTCATATTTATTGGGAAATTTCTAATAATATTTTCATTTATTATTGATTTTTTTTTAGGTTTTGAGGTATGTCCTCTTAGCCTCTCTTCGAGGTATACCCCTGTTTACTTGTTTATCACTTTAGGTTGGGTGGGGTTTTGTCCATCTTTTTGAGCGGTGATAATAATAATACATTAGATTGGTTGTGGAGAATTATAAGCCTAAACAACTCCATCTTCCTATCTAACACATTTTTTTATTTTATTAGATTAAAGTTTTTCATTTATGATGAAACTGCAAATTAACTTACTTTTCATGATTATGATGTTAACTTAATGCTTTAGACATTTTTTTTAGCACTAGAAGGATAATGTGAGTACGCCTTTGAAAGACATCGATGAGTAGGGCCTAGATTGAATCTTTACCTTTCACCAAAAACCACTAGAAAGAATTACTACTCGATCACCTTTTAACTTTCTGATTGATCTCCAAGAAAAATAAAAAGAGTTTCTTGATGGCTGTTGTTACTCATTTTTGGACCCCATGTTTGCTGGAAGATTGACAAAAGCAGATGAAAGAAATATTTTTTCGAAACTCTATTTGAGCTGTTTTCTGCTCTCTTTATCCTTCCCCTTTGCTGCCAAAATCGTCAGGTTTTCTTAGATTGATCAGAAGTCTTCATAATGCCAAATTCATTCCTTTTTTATCTTGTCTTTAAGGTTGAAAAAATCCCTCAGAATTTACATAAAAAAATAATGGTTTTGCTGTTGTCATAATTTTTTGTTCCAACTTAGGCTCTGATTCTGACTCGGTTTCGTACGATATCTGACCATCCTAGGTATATTCTGTCACTTATGATATGTTAAAAAATTGACGTACACCTTTATTAGGTCCTAGGGATCATTGTTCTTAGGGCAAATTCTCAGTCACATTCGGATGTTCAGCATCGTCAGATCAAGAACCTTTTTGACCAACTAGATTACTGGCAGATTCTGTTCTCTAAAATGATTTTATCTCACTTCAACTCCTCATCAAATTTGTAGTATGTGACACATAGATGAATTTGAGCTTTTGAATTGCTTGATTCTGATATCAGAAACTCAAGATATTCCTATTTGAAATCTAGCGTGAAAACATAGAATCTTGCCGCGAGAAGGTTTCCAGCCGAGTTTGGTTGCAATTAATGTTATTCAAAACGAATTTATCTCACTTTGAATCCTTCATCAAAGTTGTAGTCCGGGACACGTAGATTAATTTGGGCTTTTGTATTGCTTGATTTCAATATCAAAAGCTCAAGATATTCCCGTTTGAATATCTAGTGTTGAATGTAGCGATTCCTGACCGCGAGAAGGATTTTTGCCCAAGTTCGTGGGATTGATTCGAAGGATTTTTTTTGGACCAAGGACTGAATTGAAATGTGCTAAATTGAGGGATTGAATTGAAGAAGGACATTGAAAGCTGGAGAGGAGGGCTGGATCATCATAAATGATAGGATTTTTACCACATCGAATAAGGAAAATAGGACTTTGCAGCTGCACCCTCCTTCTGATTTCTTTCCTATTTTCTTCTCTGTTGTTTTCCTTTCTCATCACGCCTGATTTTTGGAGCTGAAGACCACGTTTTTGTTGCCTCATTTCAAAGGGAGTAGCTAACCTTATGGAAGGAAAGAAAAGAGCCACACCATCCTCTAACTAGGAAAGAAATCACTACTGATCACAAAATCAGAATCAAACATTCTGGTTTCCTATTTCTGCTCACCTGAGAATACACTCTAGAGTTAATGTAATATTTGTTTCCTAAATTAAGCCGTGTATAGGCTATATAGAAGCCTCGGCTGCTGACCTAAAAGGGGGGAAAATGCAAAGAACAAGGGTTCATCTTTTTGACTGTGAAAGTCTTCACGGGAACAAAGTTACAGAAAAAAAAGAGCAGAAAAAGAGAAAAAGAAAGGAGAGAACAGAGAAAAACAAGAAAAGAAAGACAAGAAGAAAAGAGAGAGAGGCAGGGTAGAGAAAGCCATAAGAAGGATACTGTCGAAAGTAAGGAAAAACACAGAGGCAAGGGAGACAACTCCACAAGCTCAACACGCCTTCATTGCCATCATCTTCGTCATCTTGAGAGAAAGCATCAGTAGAAGGAGAGAAAATGAACAGAGACCAAAACCAGCGTGGCCTATCTGTTTTGCTGTCCCGAGAAGCAGCAACCATTGGCTGAGCGTAGAAGCTTCAGCACCTGTCATCTTCGTCCGTCTTAGTGCCAGCTTTCAAGAAAAGGAAAGCAGGACAGAGAAGAAGGGAAAGAGAAGAGAAGAGAAGAAAACAGGGAGAAGAAAGGAGAAAGAGGCAAGCAACACAGGAGAATGCCAGACGAACGCAGGCAACGGAGGACTGAAAAAAGGGCATCGCCAGCAGAACAGGTAAGCTGTCTTTTATTCCAAGCTTTTGCATGCATTCTGAGTTGCATTTGTTACTGTTCAAGTGAAATTTAATTCACTTGAACAGTAACCAGGCAAGGCAAGTGTATTTATTTATTTTTTGTGTTTTTTTTGTATTGTAAAAATAGAAATCTATGAAAAAGAGAGCACATTTTAATACCACGTTTTTTAGACCGTTTCAAAAGAAAAAGAGATTTATGATTTTCTGTCATATTTATTTTAAGGTCTGGTTTTTCTTTTGTATTGTAAAAAATAAAAGTCTCATATTTAGAATATCCGGTTTTCGACGCAATGTGACAAATATACATATATAGCAAAAAAAAATTTGTTTTCTTGTGTGTTGTATACGGCCATTACCCTAATATGTTTTGAACTCTCTTTTTTTTATACAAAAAGTATTGGAAGTTTTGAATATGTGTTTTCGCATGGATTTCTTAAACACAAAAAAAATTGTTTTCTTGCATTTCTGGATTTTACAACATGTTTGTAAAACACCAAAGGGTATTAGCCAATATTCCAAAAAATATAAAAATCTTATTTTGGGGGGGAATTCATCTATTATTCACCGCTAATATTTGGATAAAGAAATCCTTAAAGGACGAATATCCAAAATATTATTGGGAATGATTTGTTATTATTCACTATTAATATTTGGATAAAGAAACCCGGAGTGGTAAATATCCAAAATAATTTTCTAGGAATAATAAATCCGCACACATCCTTGAAAGAAGAATTGATTATAATCGAGGACAATTCAATTTTTTACTCCACGGTTTATGAGCCGTGAGAGTATAAAACACTAAGGCAAGTCAAAATAGGCTTTTAAAGCACCCTAGATTTCTAAATTTTTGTCCCTCCTCCTTGCGATTTACGAGTCGCAAACTCTTGAAATACCAAGGGAAAAATGAGCTTTTAAAGCACATGGAATCTCCTTGGATTTCTATCTTAATAAATTT
>Ga0325411_1003166_pt1 | contig 18528 bp, 12 predicted proteins | sample PopdelMetagenome_13_FD_206181 | JGI IMG/M metagenome (GOLD analysis project Ga0325411, IMG submission 206181) | Populus deltoides microbial communities from Bellville, Georgia, United States - Xylem-PdIQD-R4 | ecosystem: Host-associated > Plants > Phyllosphere > Stem > Wood/Secondary xylem...
AACCAGAGATTAGTGCTAACAATTGTCTGTGATATGTGATGATTATCTAAAAACATCATACATCATGTGACGTGGAAAATAAATGAATACCTTAAATAAAGGAACAAAGTCCAAGCTTCTTCACATAATTTTTTTGGGAGTATGCTTTACAGAACATAGGGAGGTTCCTCACCTTTGTTTTTTAAACAATCACAAAATACAAACAAATCTCTTGCACTTTTTCTACAATTCCATCTTCCATTTGAAACAACAAAAAATGAATGTGAAGTTAACAGATAGAACCAGAGCAAGAAGATACGTGCATCAAAGACTTGAGGAAAAAAAATAAAAATACAGAAGTAGATAAGCATCATAGTAATTGTTGGTTTCCTGAAACATAGATACGCAATAAAATAGTAAATTTAAAATTTTTAAGAGTTTCAATAATCCCATTAGACAAATCTAGAATTGTTTAGGGTTTATGTGAATATTATTTAAAGATCAACTGATATTTTTGGTTTTGAATAATTGCTTTAAGGATAAATTGTCTCAAATCGTACATTGGATCGAGCTGACTTTTTATAAGAAGATACTAGACACGTATAAATATTTTGTGATAAGTTTTAAGGTCAAATGGAGTTCAAGAACATGTTATTTTAGAGGGTCAAAGTTACTAGACGAATCTCGTCAAATATATCAAATTAGTTCTTCGTGTATTATTTGGAACGAATCTGGAGCTACGAATTTAATTTTGCTGCGATTTAAGTTGTAATGAAAACTAGACATCTTAAGATTTCCAATCATACATGATAGGCCCAGTGGTTCATCCAGACAAGAGAGAATGACGTGTTTGAAGTCAAGAATGAAATCGCCAAGAATGTATAAAAATTAGAGATTTAGGTTACATGGAGGAATTTTAACATGAAAACTTTATTTTTATTTTTATTATTTTATTTATTTATTTATTTTTGAATAATTATTTTTTAATTTGAATTTGTTTTGGCCCATTAGATATATTTTAGGGATTTATTTGATTATTAAACTTATGTTAGTTGATTTGTAATTTAAGCTCATTAGCTTGTAACCCGAAAGGTAGGGTTAGTTAAAGGAGATTATATTATTTTTTTGAGCTGCAGATCTCAGCAGCAAGTTGAAGAATAGCTGTGATTTTTTTTTTTTGTGGCAAAACAACCTTTTTTTTATAGGGACAAAGATCGTACACATATTTATTAAAGATTAACTCCCTTCATGACTTCATTTGTATATTTAAGGTTCTTAGATATAATGTTATATATAGGTCAAAGTTGTTTTTCAATACCTTTGGTTTTTAAGTACAAGGTTACCTCTCGGTCATGATTCTATAAAACCTGACTTTTGCATTTACGGATTGTTATCTACTTTATTAGGGGTTATTTGATTACATGATCAAGAAGTCCGTATCATGAAATGCACCTGCTTTAGGTGCCTTTTTTTCTTTCTGTTTTCATTTCCTTTTTTACTTTCAATCTTAGATTTTGTTTTCACATTCATTTGGGCTACTCTTAAACTGATAAGTTGACTATATCATATTAGGCTAACTCTCGCATGGTTTAGTTTTAAACTCAGGCTAGGAAATGAGTCAGGTTGAGTTATTTTTTGTTTTGTTAATTTTGATTTTTTTCTCAATTTAATCCTCAAAATATTTTTACTAGTTGGCCGGGTTGCTTTTGGATTAGCCAAGTTGACTGAGTCACGTCGAGAAAATTCTTATTTGGTTAAATTTGAAACTCGAGCTAGGTAAAGAGTTGAATCAAGAGGTTTTTTATACCAATTTTATCATTTTTTTTAATTTCATCCTCATATTTTTTTTATTGGTTGGGCAAGTTGCCTCTGGAATGGCCTAGTCAACCAGGTCAAGTTGGGGCAATTTTCATACAGTTTAATTTTAAACCTAAGTTAGACAATAAGTCAAATCAAGAGGTTTTAAGGTTAACTCATTGGGTCAGGTTTAATAGCAACATCAAATATTTTTTTATAACCTGTATATTTATTTATTACATTAAAAAAATGATTGGACCTGTAGCGCAGCGCAAACCTGTAAACTAGCATTAACTTTTAAGAGAGGTGTCAATATCTAGATCCAATTGGCTTCGTCATGAAAATACTTTAATATTTAGTTTACATAAACTAGATTGGTGGTCTGCACTATAACACGAGTAAGGCTATTTTTTTCCAACATAAAAAAAGGATGACCATGCGATGTTATTGTTTTTAGAAAGGCAAGAAAAATTTAAAACTCGAGTCATTGAATAGACTAGGTTCAATAGGCTCGGTTAAATCAATAATATGATTAAAAACATGAATGTTAATAAATAAATTGAACAAAAAAAATTGACAATGATTAATTAAAAAAAATAAAAGAACACTTGCCAATATTATGAAAAGATATTCCCACATAATTCTTAAAAGGTCTCTATCACCTTAGTCAATAACAAAGCAAATATTAAATCAGAACATAATAACTCCATAAAAAAATAAAAATTGAAGTTCAATTCCCAGCAAATCAAATGTTAAGGATGAAAATGAGAAAACAATAATTTTTAAAAAAGACAAAAAAAAACCAACTTGAATCCACCCGAGTCAACTAGCCAAATTCATGACTTAGTAATCAAATCAAAACAACCTCGTAAAAAGCAAATTGAATAAAATCACAAAATTCAATTATCAAGCCCACCTAATATTGAAGGGTGAAAATAAAAAAAAAACTAATTTTTTTTTTAAAAGACTCGAGTCAACTTGAGTTAATATGTCAAACTCGTAACCCAAATCATGAGATCGAGATAACCTCATAGGGAGAAAAGTGAGAAAAATAACAAAGCCCAATCTCTAACCAACTCAATATTGAAGGATGAAACTACTTTTTTTTAAATGACCTAAAAAGGGACTAAAGTCAACTCGGACTAATCTTACAAACTCGTGATCGGGGTCATGAGATTGATATTACCTCATGGAAAGTAAATCTAAAAAAATCACGAAGCTAAATTCCCAATTGTCTGAATGCTGAGGGATAAAATTGAAAAATAATTGAGTTAAATGGGATCTAAAATAAAATAAATAACAATTAAAAAAATTAGGATTAAATTTGATATAAAACTTAAATGAAATAAAATGTTAAGAGATGAAGTTGAAAAACAAAATTAATTAAAAAAATTAAAAATAAAACAAACAACAATCAAAAGAATGTGAACTAAATTTGATACAAAAACAAAAAACAAAATGATAGGACATCTTTCAACTTTAGCAATCCAACATGAATTCAGAGAAGAGGAGAGAGAAAATATAGAGAAGAAAGAAAAGGTTGTCAGATCCTCACAGATGCACAACTGTTGACACGTGCCCCACTATAAAACATAGTCTTGTCATGATGTCTTTAACAAATTTACAGGTGCTACTGGTCTTTTTCAGTACCTGGATTTGTTTTTTAAAATTTAGACTCCTGAAGTTTTAATTATTTTATATCAATAAAATTATATATAATTTTGCAAAAATGAGTGTCAAACGCTTATAAAGATTTTTCATTGACATTGTGAGACCTCCTCTATATCTAGACAACAACAAAAAAATATCAAGTCCAATCTCAAAACAATTCAACATAAAAGGATCATATTAAAAAATGATCGAATGAAAAAAGGGTTGAATCTCTCTTAATTATCAAAACAATTCAACATAAAAGGATCATATTAAAAAATGATCGAATGAAAAAAGAATTGAATCTCTCTTAATTATGCAAATTAGTGCTTAATGTTAGCGAAAAAAAAAAAAAACAAAGTTTCAATACTTGTTCCTTGTTCAAATTAAGTCTAGTTTTAAATCAATTTAATTTTATTTAGTTTTTTTCAATTCAAGCATTGAGAGTTAGTTTTCTTTTCTAAAGGTAGCCAAAACAAAGTCAAACAAAACAAAAAAATAAAGTTTCATCCCAAATTAATTTAAAAGGATTAAATTGAAAAAATAAAAAATTAAAAAAATAATTAAAAAAAGGATATATTGCTTTAATTAAAAAAGGATAATTTTAATTTTAATTTTAATGCAATTATACTCCCAATATATTTGGGTAGCTATTAATGATGCAATGATCTTTACTTCAAAATTATTTTTTTTTCTCTTTAAAAGAAATCTCGGGTCTTTAACGGGTCCGTCTCAAATGCAGTAAGTAAATTACAGTCCATGTGGTTTAAGAAAACAAAACAAGTGGCCTTCATAGGTTCCGTACACACTAACATATACTGCTCAAAGCCAATTAAACATGAAAAGACATTGTCCAGAAGGAGAGAAGTTTATCCGAAAAGAAAGATTCACTAACAAACAAAGCCTTAAAATAATAATAATAATAATAATAATAAAAGCTTGAAAGAACGAGGGACGTGTAACTCTCGCACTTCCTTCCCTCTCCAAAGTCCAAACCATCATCACCGTCATCAAATCCATGGACATCAATCCTGGAGCAGCAGCGTCGGTTAAAAGGGAAAGCAGAAATGGTGATGGTAATACCAGAGGCATTGTTAGTATTGTAGAGAGGAGAGCAGCAAAATGCGGGTTCAAAATGAATAAATCGGAGAGGATCAATACGGCTCGCTTTCGAACCACCAGCCCTTCGAACTCTCCTTCCGCGACTCCTTTTATAATCATTCCTCCCGGCGTCAGCCCAACCGACTTGCTTGATACGCCCGTTATGCTACCCAATTCTCATGGTCAGGTATAATTAAAAAATTTTATATTCATTATTTTACTCCAATGGTTTGAAATCATACAGTACATTACATTACAGTCATCTTCTACCACCGGAGATTTTCCATCATCCCTTCCTCTTAAATATGGAAGTTTGTTGCTCAGGGAATGGGTGGTTGTGGTGATGGAGATAGGGGCAGTAGTAATTCAAGCGGTCTCTCCTTCAGATTCAAGCCTTATGGTTATGGGGATGCTCTTCCTGGCTTTTTTACTTCAGGAAATCAGGTACTTAATTAAACATTTCAATTTGCTATATTTAAGCTTCGTTACTGTAATGTATCCCTTGGTTCATTCATCTGGAACAATGCATTAATTCTAGTCTAGGAACTATTTTCCATTCTAGTCAAGGTAGCAGATCCTGTTTATTCCTGTTTTGAGACAGAAGGGAAGAATACAGTGGAGATAAAAAAATGTATTCCTGTTTTGAAATGATAAAAATTCATTCTAAAACTGTTTAAAAATAAATTTATTTTTATGTTCGAGTCTCCGTTTTTCTAACTAAACATGTTATGTCCTTCTCGAACACTAACCAAACACATAAGCTATTTTACTATAGTAATGATCTAAAAGATATTTCATGCTTGTGGAGTTTGGTTGAGATGTGCCTTCATTTGTAAATTTTGTAGGAGGGTGTGTATACTAGTTTTCAATTTTTTTTTTATTTTCGCATATTTATATTTTAATTTATGTGTTTTATTTTTTTTCTTCTTGCATAGGGTAATAATTTTGATTTTGAAGCGATTATCTTGTTGGACCCAGCAATGGATTTTCAATTTCTGGTGGAGTTTTCAGAGGAAGCTACTCCAGAGAAATGCACCAGTGGTTCACGTACTGATGTGAATGTCTTAGATAGCATGATTGGAAATGCCACTTGCTCTTCTGATTCACCTAGCAATCCCATTTATGTACAAAGCGAAACTATCCATGAAGAAAACATTGAGTCACATCACCTTTTGGAAGAACAGAAAGGAACATTACCGGCAACAGCAATCGGAAGGACTTCAGATGATGGATACAATTGGAGAAAGTATGGGAAGAAACTGATTAAAGGTAGTGAACATCCAAGAAGCTATTATAAGTGTAACCATGAAAATTTTCTGGTCAAGAAAAAAATAGAGTGTGCCCATGATGGTCAAATAACAGAAATCATTTACAAAGGTACACACAATCACCCTCAGCCTCAGCCAGGTAGTGGAGCGCCACCTGGAGCAGCTTCTTCATTATATGAAATGCCAGAGATGGGTGAAGGTGGAAACAGTGTTAAGGTTAAAGGTGGATCAGTTCAGAAAAATAGAGTCAGGATCCAAGGATATAAAAGTTCATGATGGGAAGGTTGATGGCCTGGAAAGGACATCCTCAACCTCTGTTGTGACCGAGCTTTCAGATCCGTTATCAGCCGCTCAAGTCAAATCTGTAGGAACAGCTGAATCAACAGAAACTCCAGAGCTTTCCTCCACACTTGCTAGTCATGATGATGATGATGATGATGATGATGGGGTTACTCAGGGAAGCTCATTTAGTGTTGATTTTGATGTTGAGTCCGAGTCAAAAAGAAGGTACCCTGTTTAGCATTCAGTGCTTCCAGTCCAGAAGACATGATAGATAGTTTACAGTTTTTCCCCCATTTCAGGAAGATAGGGAGCAGTTTGGTTGAAACAAACATGGCATCAAGGCTTGTCCGCGAACCAAGAGTTGTTGTTCAAGTAGAGAGTGAAGTCGACATACTAGATTGATGGGTATCGCTGGAGGAAGTATGGGCAAAAGGTCGTCAAGGGGAATCCAAACCCAAGGTACTGACATTTTACAGCATTTTATGTGTGTGTGAATGGTCTTTGTTCTAAATTATAATGGTATCCTCGTTAGATTGGCTAGCTCTGTGAGATGGGCATTGATGAAACAAGGGTGCGTGGTTGAGTATACATTTATCTGATTGGAAATAATCAGATATTTCTCTTAGTTTTGCTTTTGGAGGTGGATGGAATGATCTTATTGATAATTGGACGAAACGTCAAATGGTAATGGATAAAGAACAACCTTTCGGGTAAAAATTGACAGAATCCAAATTTTATTCTTACATATATGCATGTATACAGTAAAATATTTGGCTCATCTCCGTTAGAATCCTGGGTTTTTGAGTCCCTTTTCTAGCTTGCATATGTTTTCAATTCTGCATTTCTTCATGTTGAATGATGCGTGCATGCAGTTGGCAGCATCTTATTATTTTTCCTCGACATAGGTAAGGTATAGGCATTCAAAGTTCTTGTTTCTCATTTACTTCACAGGAGCTACTATAAATGCACAAGTCCTGGATGTTCAGTAAGGAAGCATGTTGAGAGAGGCTCCCGCAATCTAAAACATGTAATTACAACTTATGAAGGGAAACACGATCATGAAGTGCCTGCATCCAGAAACAGCAGTCGCGGATACTCAGCTGGTAGCAATTTGTCCCTGACTGCCAGCGATTCACAGCCTGCCCTGGCATTGGCCAGAAACACCAAGGCACAAGTTCAAGAGTTCGCACCCAGTTTTGATAGAAAACCAGTGTTTAACAATGACTATTTGAGATCCAAAGATTTCCCTGGAAATTTCAGTAATGAAATGAATCTTTGGTCTTCCTCTATTTACTCAGTGAAGTTTCCTCCCATCCAAAACGTCATGCCATATGATTCTTTTGGGTTCAACAACCACCACCTTGCTGCCAATCACTCCGGTTCTGTCGCCCCCCCTGTTCCAGATTTCCCAAGATCTTTGTCACCATGTCTGCAAACAGCTGCAAATCTTTCTCTGGCTAGAGATGATTGTAGGAGTCATGGGAAACCAGATGGCCAAGCTCAGACTTTCCTCCAGGGACAGCAGTGGTAACAAGAGCTAAAGGATGATAACCTTTATGGTGCTAGCCCACTTCATCATGGATAATCTAAAAAATGCAGCGTCCTCATCATTGTCCGTATATCATCGCCTCCTGGGGAACTTTCCGTCTTAAAGAACTGCGCCTGCTTTGCTTCTAAAAATTGACACCGAGACTCGGAGACTGTTTTCCTTCTGGTGTTTAAAGGTCACTAATGCGTCGTAATAAATTAGTGGCCCCATGGCCCATACCTACAGAGAAAGCAATTTAAAACATACATATGTATAGGAAATTGCCTTTATTCTTACAGAAACTGCTCACAGGTATTTGTATGAATTTTTATCAACAGGTTTTTCTTATTCTTTTTCTTTTCTTTAGAGGGAGGTGGGATGATAGTTAGCAATCAGAACTATTAAAGTATTATCAAGATATATGCTTTCTTCGGGTTGAGAACAAACCATAACTTTTGGATAAACAGTTGCATACCTCTTTAATTTTTGAACCAATTTTTAAATAAGTTGTAGCTTAACAAACTACCTAAAAGCAAATAACAACAGAAAATGAAGCAAATAATAACAGAAACAAGCTAAGCTGAGTCTAACAAAACAACTTATTCGAAATAATCAGAAAAGCTCTAAAAGACTTGGTCTCTTGTAATCCACATCTCTCATAGGTTGATTTGTACATGCAACCACTCTGTCACTAGTCAATGTTCGCTATAATATTTGGGATTCTTCACCATAATATTTGGGATTTTGCCTGCCATGTCTGGTGGACCATCATAGTGGCCTATCAATTCTCTCCCCATCGAGTGGATCCTTGTCCTCAAAATCCACAATAGGAAACTGTTGTTGCAGCTTATGAGCATTTTTCCAGGTAGCCTCTTCCGCAGGTAAGTGACACCACTGAACCAAATGCTCCATGATAAACTTCTTGCCCTACTTGACCTAGCGTGTATCAAGGATTCTTGTTAGCTCAAGCAACACAGCCCTGTCATCTACTACAGGTGGTAATTCTAGACTCACATCTTTGTTATCACCAACATATTTTTTAAGAAGCAACACATGGATCACCAGATGTATGCGCGCACCCTTAGGTAACTGTAGCTTATATACGACTTGACCAATTCGACAGAACCGAATACGACCCAAAGAATCGACTTGCTAACTTATGATGAGCACGATTAAAGGCGGTATGCTGCCGATACGATTGTAATTTCAAGAACACCATGTCACCTACCTGAAATTCCACATCCTATCATTTCCGATCAACCCCCTGTTTCATGCGATTACAGGCCACTACTAAATTGGATTTAAGTTGTTCAAGAAGTTCATCCCTACGAATTAAACTTTCATCCACGTCATTCACAGGTGAGTCTTTAGCTTGGTAGTAGGGAATGGTTGGTGGAAGGCGACCATAAAGAGCAAGAAAAGGCATCATTCTAGTGGAAATGTGATAAGTGGTATTGTACCACAACTCAACCCACGGTAGGTACTTTGTCCCCTTCTTTGGTCATTGATGAACAAAGCTTTGGAGGTTCTATTCAAGGCAGCGATTCACCACTTCCAACTGCCCATCGGTTTGTGAGTGATATGTTGAGCTAAGCTTGAGTTTGGTACCTGACATAGTAAAGAATTCCTGCTAGAATTTACTGATGAAAATGGGTTCACGGTCATTAACTATTGACCGAGGCATGCCATGAAGCTTGATTACACCTTCCATAAAATTTTTGGCTACCACCCTAGCAGTGAAGGGATGAGTTAAAGACATAAAATAGGCATACTTACTAAGCTTGTCAATGACCACCAGAATGGTATCCTTGCCATGAGACATAGGCAAGCCTTCAATGAAATCAAGTGTGATGCCATCCCATATTTGATAGGGAATGGGTAACGACTGGAGAAGACCTGCTAGTGCGAGAGCTTCAGATTTCATCTTTTGGAAGATCTCACAAGTAGAGACATAATCTTGGACATCTGTATACATGTTTGGCCAATAGAATTGTATGGCTAGCCTCTTATAAGTGTGCAAGACTCTGGAGTGGTCTGCAAGCTTACTATCATGAAATTCAGCTAGAATTTTCTTGCGAATCTCTTGAACTTGAGGCACCACTACTCTGGTTTTATAAAAAACCAGGCCATCACGTAGCATGTAGGACGCTCTTGACTGATCTTGGGCGGTGTGACTTAACTGGATAGTGTACTTATCACTACGTGTAGCTTCCTTTATTTCTTCCCATATGTGGACCTGTGGCACAAATAAATTATTGAGGATTGGGCTGGCTGGCTTGTGTGAAAGTGCATCTACAACGGTATTTTCCGACTGGGATGGTATTGAATTTCATTGCCATAGCCCAGCAGTTTTGCCACTCATCGTTGTTGATCAGAGGTTATAATTCATTGTTCCAGGAGGTATTTAAGACTCTTTTGATCATTTTGAATGATGAACTTCCTGCCAAGGAGGTAAAGTCGCCATATGCGAATGGCTTCTACTATCGCCAACATTTCCTTGATATAAACAGACCATGATCGCTTTAAGATTCCCAATGCTTGGCTTATAAAAGCAAGTGGCTTCCCTTGTTGAGAAAAGACTGCACTGATCCCATCACCTGATGCATCGGCCCCAATAGTGAATGAGTCGTTGAAGTTGGGCATTGCTAGCGTTGGCATGGTGGTCATAACACTTTTAAGTGCGAAGAAGACGACTTTTGCTTCATCATTCTAGTCGAACTAGCCTTTCTTTAAGAGATTGGTGAGAGGTCGGGCGATGACACCATAGTTTTTCACAAATTTCCTGTAATACCTAGTGAGTCCTAAAAGCCCACGTAATTCAGAGATGTTAATAGGACGAGGCCATGCTACCATGACTTCTATTTTTCCCATATCTACCTTGACCCCTTGTGATGTAACAATATATCCCAGATATTCAAGCTCATGCTAACCAAAAGCATATTTTTTTGCTTTGATAAAAAACCGATGGTATCATCATAGTACCTCTAAAACTGTTTTCATATGTTGCAAATGAGTTTCCCAAGTTGGGCTATAAATTAAAATGTCGTAAAAAAAAGGATATATTTTCTGAGATAGGGTTAAAAGATAGAATTTATGATGGCTTGGAAGGTGAAAGGGGCATTGCAAAGGCCGAAAGGCATGACTAAATACTCGTAGTGGTCATTGTGTGTTCTAAAAGCAGTTTTAGAAATGTCTGGAGAATGAACCCTTACCTAGTGGTATCCTGCCCTGAGATCCAACTTGATAAAATAGGTGGCACCATGCAACTCGTCCAACATATCTTCTATTGTCGGGATGGGGAAGTGGTCTTTGATTATCACTGTGTTGAATGCACGATAGTCAATACAGAATCGCCAATTGTCATCTTTCTTCTTAACTAGAAACACCGGGGATGAAAATGGGCTAGTACTTGGCCGTATGATTCCTTGTTTGAGCATCTATTGCACTTGTTTCTCAATTTCCTCCTTCTAGAAGTATACATACCGGTGTGGTTGTACGTTAATTGGTTCGGTTTTTTTTTTTAGAGGAATGAAATGGTCTATTTCTTTTGCAGGTGGTAATTGGGTGGGTTCGGCAAAAACATCTACGTAATGTTCTAACAATTTGTGCATGGCTGGTTACATGTCTTCCTACGCCATATCCATTAGTGAATGCACACAGATGGCAAATAGAGAATGGCCTTGACAAAATTCCTTTGACAACTCCTTAAGGGAAGCTTTTTGGATTGAATGTTGGTCCAATCCTTGCAACTTTTATGGTGTATTCTCCCATTGAAATTCTATAGTGTGTTGCTTCCAATTGCAAGTGACTAACCCTAGTATCTCCAACCATTGAAAGCCCAGTACCAAATCGAGATCTGCTATGGGAAGGGCATATAGGGTGAGCAGAAAAGAAATACCTTGTAGGTTGATTGGTACCTGTTCAAATCTCCCTTGGCAACTCAACTTCTCCCCGTTGGCGACTCGCACTTTGAAAAGGTTTGTGGGAACCATGAGTAACTGCAAAAGACGAGCAGTACGGTCATTAATGAAGTTATGAGTCAAATTGCTATCGATGAGGGCTACTACCTCTAGTGATCTGATCTTGACTGCCACCCTCATTGTCTTGGGTGAGGACCATCCTGTTAGTGCATGCAGCGAAATCTTGGGCTCTGGCTCTATTTCAGGTTCACTCTCCATGTGATATTCATTTGTCACTTTTCGCATTTGAAGGAACTGGTTCCGACAGGTGCTTCCAATAACAGCAATTACGGCCCTCAACATTTATGATCTGTAGTGAATTTATCATTACAATTAAGCACAACCCTATGGTTTGTCTTTTCTGCATTTCTTCCCACAATATGCATTTGACTAGGAAGGCTGGTTTGATGCCAACTAGATCGAGAAGATTTGGTTGCAGACGGTTGATTTGGGGTCGTCATGTGAATCTTTATTGTCGAACCAGCTATTCATCCTTCATCCTCACAAGGCTAATAGCTTCTTTTAGTGTTCGTGGTTTGATTATCCGAATGCCTTCAACAATCTCGGGTTTTAATCCGCTCATATAGGTCCCCACCAACACCTTTTGAGTTCACCCCTGAACTCGATTGCCTAACTTCTCAAATTCTTGCTGATACTATCGTAGAGATCTTACTTTTCGTACGTGTGAAAGGGCTTCATCAAAATCTTCGTCGTCCGTAGGTCCAAATCGAGCCCGTAATTCCTCCTAAAAAACAACTCATGTGACCTCTCTCTTTTCTTCATGAAATGTATGGTTCAACCATCTCCATCATTGGTTGGCTTCACCTTCCAAGTGAAAGGATGCAAAAAAAAAAAACCTTTTATGCTTCTGTCGTGGTTTGGAACTTAAAGAATTAGTCCACTCAACCAAACCACTCTATTAGGTTGCCTTATGAAAATCTGGGAAACTCGAGTTTGGTTGTTTTAGAAGACACCACCAAATGGGCTCCCTCATTGTTATCTCTGTGAGAACGTGAATATGCATCTTGCTCATAAGTGCCTTGGTTGGTGCTTTTTTTGTTGGAAAAAAGCATTTCAGACATACGGTTGAGTATGGCCTCTAATTGACAGAATTTGTCCTCCATTTCCAGCTCCATTCGATGCACGTGATCCTGCAGTCCATCGAGCCTAGCTTCCAGACTTTCAATATGTTATTTGTTGGTGGACATGATAACAACCTGGCTCTGATACCAATTATAGGTCCCAATCATAATTGTTAAAGTATTTATCAAGATATATGCTCTCTTCGGGTGAGAACAAACCATAAATTTTGAATAAACAATTGCTTGCCTCTTTTATTTCTAAACCAATCTTTAAATAAGTCGTAGTTTAACAAACTACCTAAAAGCAAGGAAACTAATAGGAAGCAAATAAAAACAGAACATGAAGCAAATAACAACAGAAGCAAACTAAGCTAGAGTTTAATATAACAACTTATTTGAAATAATCGGAAAACCTCCAAAAGACTTGGTCTCTTGTAATCCACATCTCTCATAGGTTGATTTGTGCATGCAACCACTCTGTCACTTGTTAATCTTCGCCATGATATTTGGGATTCTGCTTCCTATGTCTGGTGGACCTTCATAGTGGCTTATCATGGGACTGTCGCATATGATTGGGCTTTCTGCTTCTTTTTTCAATCTTTTTTCATAATCAAGGGCTAGAAATCTTGGTTGCCCCATTATTATTTTTAATCATATCATCCACTTTAAAGTAATTTTTATAGTTTTTAACCTCTCTGTTCACTTTCATAAACGAGATAAAATTAAAAGAAACTAGATTTATTGTAGCTAATTTACTATTGCTCTAGACTTATAATCAACGTAGATTGTAATAGTGAAAGGATGATTTTTTTTTCTTGACAATAGCACACAAATGCTCTTGGCAATGGAGATATAATGGTTTTTTTTTGTTTATTGAATAGTAAAATGACTTATGTTGCCTCAAATAAAAAACCAATATGTACCGGTGGGTAGGTTTAATTTTGACTTTTTAATTTTATTTACACAGTAAAATTATTATAAAGTTATTGGATCCAGGTCAAAGGGTTTTTTTGTTCTTTTTAGTTTGTTTTTTTTTTGTTATTATAGATTTTAATCATGGGCTTTTTAGCATTTTACCATAAATAAAATATTATTTATTCTTAAAAGGGGGATGCACGTGATTTTCATGCAGACATGTGTGGGTTCTCTCTCAGACAGAGCGTACGACGTTGTTTGGTGACTAACTCTAGCTTCTACAATGACGTTTTAATCCTTATAGCATCGCCTTTATTCCTGGGCGGCGCTTGCGGAAAAAATATGTTAGGTTTTGCGTCAGTGGCTGTTTTTTTCTTTTCTTTTCTCTCTCTTCCTTGATTTTAGAGTCAACCCCTCCACATTTTCAAAACAATCCTTCAATTTATTTTTCTTTTAGATCTAGTCACTGCTTTTTTTTATTTCTATTTATCTTATTTTAGATTATGCATGGAATTGGAATTTCTTATTTGGTTTTTTTAGCTTTCAAATTTGGTCCATATTCTTTTCATTTTGATTTTTTGTTTTAAATTATTCTCTTAATTGAATTATCTTTTCATTTGCATCCCTTAATATTTTATATCATTCTCTTAATTGAGTAATTTTTGTCATTTACATCTTTCAATATTTTATATCATTCTCTTAATTGAATTATTTTTTGAATTGCATCCCACAATATTTTAGTTCATTTTATTTTATGTCAAATTTATTCTTTATTATTTTAATTGCTGTTTGTTTTGTTTTTAATCCTTTTTTATTTGATTTTTTTATTTCTTTCCTTAGCATTTTATTGACCGGGATTTTGTGAACCTTTCGGGTCATGAGTTTGAAAGATTTGATTGGGTTAGCTTATATCTGTTTTTTTTAGGTTCTTTTTTACAATTGGTTTTTGATGGTATCATTATTTTATAGGGTTATCTCGATCTTATGTATCAAGTCACGAGTTTCACATGTTAACCCAACTTTGCCAAGGACAATATTTTTTTATATTTTATTGTTTTTGCTTTTCTATCATGTTATTAAATTAATCAAAATTTAACCCGATTATCAAATTTTTATTACTTCTTTAAAAACATAATCATCTCCAATTTTTTTTTCAGGTTATAAAAAATTGGTTTGGCTCACGACATCGTGCGGGCTCAAATCAATTGTTTTACTAAATTTGTTAGATAATGTTTTGGGACAAAAAAGATAGAAACAAAAACATATTTGATTGAAGAGACAAAAATAAATATATAAAAATAAATATGTTTTTGAGACAATTTTAAAGTGAATTTATATACTTTTAAAACAGGAGGTACATAGCAGATATGTTTTTTAAGATAATATTTATTTTTTTACCCCTAAAATGTCCATGTAAAAAATCCTAAACATATCCAACTAAAGTATTTAAGAATAAAAATAGTTATTATCATAATTTTAAAACTCGATCTTTGTCACGGGTTGGAAGGGTCAACCATTTTTTTTTAAGGTTGAAACATCATTGTTTTGACAAGAAAAAAAAAAAGAAGAAGAAGTCAATGGAGTTTCATAACTAGGGTTATTATGCTATTATTAACACTTAGGCCTCGTTTATTTACTGGAAAGTAGTTTTTTTTTGGAAAATGAGTTCCTAAAAAGTGAATTATTTTTTTTATGTTTGGTGGCGTCTTAAAAAATAAGTTAAAAAAGACTTTACAGTATTTAATTAAGTTATAGAAAATGAGATGGAAAATAACCTATTAATATTTTAATTTTTCAAGTTTATTAAAAAAATAAGGACCAAATCTTATAGATAAAAAAGTTAGAGGATGAAATTAAAAAAAATGTATACTTTCATAAATTATCTCAAATAAAATAAATAACAATTAAAATCATGAAGATCAAATCTGACAGATAAAAAAGTTGAAAGATGATGAAACAAAAATAAAATTACAATTTCATAAATTATTTTAAATAAAAATAAATATCAATTAAAAGAATAGGGACCAAATATAAAAGATAAAAATTTTCAATTAAAAAAATGATAAAAGAAAAGAAAATAACAATAAAAAGAATGAGGACTAAAATTTATATAAAAATAAAATAAAATTAAATTCTAAGGGATGAAATTGAAAAAAAAATTCAAAACAAAATATATATCAATTAAAAGATTGGGGATTAAATTTGATATAATCATCAAATAACAAGATATATTTGATTTTTCCATAACTTCTAAAAAGTTTTTTTCATCAAAAATAAAAGAAAAATATGAGCTATTTTTTTTACTAGAAAATGTTTTTTGTTGATCGTTTTATATATATATATATATATATATATATATATATATATATATATATATATATATAAAATTGTAATAAAAAAAATATTTTTCCAACATTGTCCTGTACTCGCATGTTGCCCTACCAAAAGCCATTAATAGGAGTAGAAAAAACCCAAAAAAAAAATTTTGATCCACATGAGGAACAAAAAAATTTGCAAACGAAATTATAATTATAAGATTATTTTTGCATCAAAATATTATTTTTAATTATTCTTGATCAATACTTTATTAAGATGTAATATTAAATTTAAAATTAATACATGTTATATTCTTTTTTTATGAAAAAAATAATTATTTTTATAGAAATATTTGAAACTAATATATAAATACTTGTTATATATATATATATATATATATATATATAGATCCAAAAAGGAACAAACATAATAAGCATGTGGGGTTGAAAAAAGAGACAAATTTTTTTAAAGTTAGATAATTGTTTTTTAAAGTAAAATAAAAAAAAAATCTAAACAACAAAGATTTTTTTTTTTTTTAATTTAAAGAGGCTCAAATGTGCATCAAATTAAAAAAAAATTAACAATTAGGTCAAGTACATGTCCACCCAAAGGCACATAAAACTAGGAATTCAAAATAAAAATAGTCAATGAAAAAAAGGTTTAAACAAATACAGGAGTGAACTTGGGTCAATATATTATACCTATGATATGGTCATGCTTTTAACTAAATTTCATTTATGAAGTTATTTTTCATAATCAAGGATGTGGGACAAAAAAAAAAATAGTTGTTTCTTAAGTTAAATAAAAAAATTGATTTTTTAAGACAAATAATAAAAAAAAAGTTACACGTGTTGTCTGAACAACGATTCAAAAAACAAACCAAACAAAATATTATAAGTGAGCATAATTTAAGGAATTCATTTTTAAAAAAATGTAAATTTTAAAAATATTAACAAAAAATAGATAATCGAGTTAACTAAGGTCATTTTTAAAATCAATGAAAAATCCTATGACATCAAATAAAAATATAATGGAGGTCAATCTCCCAATTAATTAAATGCTAAAAAATAAAACTGAGAAAACAAGAGATTAACAAAAAAAAAAAAAAACAAATGAATCTAGATAAATATTTTAAATCTAGGTTAATCTTCCAAATTCATAGCCCGTTAAATCTTAAACCGAGACTCAATTAAAAAATTCAATTTAATATCGAAGAATAGAATAAAAAAACATCAATTTAAAAAATTTGTTAAAGTAAAAAAATAGCAATAAAAAAATGAAGGATGATGAAATCATAAAAAAATAATAATTTTAAAATGATCTCAAATAAAATAAATAGTAATCAAAAGAATGGGAGACCAAATATGATAGATTACAAAAATTAAAGAATGATGAAATTGAAAACAAATTTCAATTCTATAAAAGAATTCAAACTAAAAAAATCAATTAAAATAATAAAAATTAAGTCTAAAGAAAAAACAAATTGAAGAGTTGCTATTAAATTTTGAAAGGCTAGCATGGAGATTGAGGAGGAAAGAGAAAAGAAAAGAAAAATAAAAATTCAATTGGCGCAAAATCCAAAAGGATTACATCACACGCGCCACCCAGGGATGTAATACCCACCGTGATGAATTGAAAAACCCCAAGGAAAGCCATTATTTTATCGTCGTAAGTCACTTCAAATGCTGTTTAAGCATGACAAAGTGACTTACTTGCCGACGCCTTCAACAAACATGCCAACCATTTTTTTTTTTTACTTTGCATTAATTAAAAGATCACAATTGCCCTTAAAACTACAGGATAATAACAAAAAAACAAAACCCGAAAGGAAAGTATGAATTAACCCCAGGTTAGAAAAATCTTGATTACCAGGCCAATTAATTCATTATATAATGTTATAAAATGTAAAATATGAAAAACATCCCTAGACTCAGGTGTATAATTTTTTTTTGTTTTTGGAAGCATTTAATTAATTATACAACTTGAAAAGTTTGAAAAGACCAATATATCCTCATTAATTTAACTAAGACAAATGAACCCTGTGAAAAAATCATATTACTACCAACAGATAGGGTGAGAGGGGCAAACTAGCAAAATCTACTATTATTATTTACATAATTTATTAATCAAATCAAATCCAACCCAACCTAAAGTCCGACTCGCTCTGATTGCAAGACCTGATCCATTTATTATTAACCATCTCCTTCTTTAGGGTGCAACGAAAGGCAATATTTGTAAGCAGTATTTGAGAATGTGATTCAAATTGTATTTTTTTAAAATTTAAAATTTAATTTTTATTTAAAATTAATTTTTTAATATTTTTAAATCATTTTAATATGCTGATATCAAAAATAATTTTTTTAAACTAAAAAAATATTATTTTAATATATTTTCAAGTAAAAAATACTTTGAATTATAATAATAAAATTAATTTTTAATATTTTTAGATTATTTTAATATATTAATATCAAAAATAATTTTTTAAATAAAAAAATATTATTTTAATATATTTTTAAATAAAAATTACTTTAAATTACTCTCGAGAATAGTTACTCTATTTGCGGTAGTTAATGTGTTTACCAGGAATAAAACAGAATAGAAAGAATATAAGATAAGAAGAAACATTATAGTGTAAAGAAGCTAACACCATC
>Ga0325411_1003167_pt1 | contig 18528 bp, 9 predicted proteins | sample PopdelMetagenome_13_FD_206181 | JGI IMG/M metagenome (GOLD analysis project Ga0325411, IMG submission 206181) | Populus deltoides microbial communities from Bellville, Georgia, United States - Xylem-PdIQD-R4 | ecosystem: Host-associated > Plants > Phyllosphere > Stem > Wood/Secondary xylem...
TGAGAAATAACAATACAACATGTACATCTACTAACAAAATACATATACTAAAAAAACAATAAAATTGACATTTAATTAAATGTTAAAATTTAAAAAGATAGAATTACTTACAAAAATTGATAAAATCCATCGGTAAATCAGAACACAGATGTTGTGACCACAAAACTTCAAGAAATATAACTTGTTGTGCTAATATGAGGGAGATTTTTGTTTGGGGGGAGAGGGAGCTAGTTGTTTGCAGATGAGGAGAGTTGGGATTAGGAAGAAGAAGGAGAAATAGGGGAGGAGAGGGTCGATAGATTGGATATATATTAACTTTTCCTGACGGTTTCACCGACGGACACTTCGTCGGTGAAACCGTCGATGATTTTGATGAAACAATCGACACGTCACCGTACGGATCTGCCATTTCAAATCCGTCGATGATTCCGTTGGCAATATAAACGGCGGTCGCTGTACAGGCTGTCTTTTTGAATCCGTCGGTGATCCCGTCTGAAAAAATAACCCGTTAAAACCTCAATGTCAGCGACCCGTTTTTTTTTTTACGACGGAAACTTTTCCATCCATAATTCAGTCGGTAACTACCGACAGAAACTTTCCGTCGGTAGTTACCGACTAAATTACGGACGGAATATTGTTCGTCGGTAATTTCGACCTCAAAGTACCGACAAAAATATTCTGTCGGTAAATCCGTTGCTATTTAGTGAATTTCTGTTAGTGATTTATTTTTTCTCGTTTCAATTCAAGAGTTGAGAGAAAGTTGCTAGAAAATGTTAAAGAAGAGATAAGGTGCTCAGATGAACATATTCTGGTTAGTAAAGAGACTGATATTGATGTCTATAAGTTCATTTTTTTTATGATAGTTCAATGAAGGTTATGTTTCTCTTTAACCAAGCTGGAAAAACTAGATTCGAGTCCATAAAATTTTTTTATTCATTTATTTTTTGTTTTTAGAGTTATAATAGGGTGTTTTGGAGTTAAAAATAGATTTAGTGTTCCTATGTTGTTTTAAAATTTAAAATCAATACCCACTCTATTTTTAAAAAACTTATTAGTTTATTTATTGAAAATATTAATTCATATTTTTATTTCTTTCTTTAATTTCATAATGCTTCAAAACAATTATTGTGATTTGTCTACAAATTTTCTCTCTCTTATATCTAATATAAATAAGTTGTTCTTCTATGATGCATTTATGTTAAAATGTTTGTTCTTAAAAACCAATATTAACATCTAATTAAGATAAAATTAATAAAAACATAAAATAATAACAAAGAATAATAAGGGTAAAATATTTGCATTTGCATCTAACTTTTGTTTTTACTAGGAATATTAGCTTATCGCATAAATATTTAATTAGCATTAACAACTCATTTTCCTTTTTATTTTTTACTTTTAATTATTTTATTTCATATTTTAATTAATACTCACTCTTTTACTTTTTAAATTATTCAGTTTAACTATTTCTAAAATAGTAATTAACCTTTTAAATTGTTTTTTTTTTAATTTTTATTACACTTCAAAGAGATTATTGTAATTGTATTTAAATGTTTTTCACTTTTATTTTATATAAGTAATTTGTATTTTCATGATATTTATAAAACCAAAAATCATTTTATTTTAGCAATAAAATTTAACCTTTAAGATAAAATAAATAAAAATTTATAAAATAAAAAAGTAGCTCAAGTAGAATATTTGCATTCACATATATTTTTATTTTTACTAAAAAGATTAGCCTTTTATTTTAGTTTTTAATTATTCAACTTACTTGTACTTTGCTTCGGCAAATTTTCACAAAAAAAAAAAAAAAAACACAAGAGCAACGTTTTTCAGCATAAAAAAATTAAACAGTTAGCTTAAAATTGGATGCTTGAATTTAATAAAAATAAATCAATGATTATATGATTCAATAAATGTTAAAAAAAATTATTAACAATAAAATAAAAAAGATTAAATCAAGAAGTTAAAAAATAAATACAAATTAAAATATCAGATCTCGTTTCACGGTGAGCCATTCAAATATTTTGCTGATTTATATGTCAATACTTTTTTAAGAAAACTAACAATTTAAATTCAATATAAGGAAAATAATTTGTTGATATAATCCCTCATTTACTCATTAAGCTGTTTTTGTTTTATCAAAATATCATACATTTTTTTGTTTTGTGTTCTTTATTAATAAAAACAAGAAAATAAATTAGAACAGATATCAAAAGAGATTTAGAAAAACAATTAGAACAAATATCAAAAGAAATTCATTATTTAATAAAAAGGGAAATAATGATAAAAAAAAATATATCTTTCTAGTCCAAACCCCTTTATTTTATTAACACACATTCTTTTTCCCAACATTTGTTTCACTAGAATATTTGTTTTTGGACAATATTTCCTTCCAATCATAAAAGCGAGTTCAAATAAAAAAAAAAGTATATGTTTTAATAATTTTAACACAATTGTATTAAAAAAACACCTTGATCGTTGGCACCAAGATATTTTGGTTGTGTTATCATACTAAGCTCATCTCAACAGACTAACCCGCACCAAGTCTCAAACTAAATCAGGTTAAACTTAATATGATGCGACTCGATTAATATAGGCCCAAGCGTGTTATGAACGACCCCATTAAAACTTATTTGACTTAAAAAATTTCAAGATAATGTCATTTTAAATTTTTTTTAATATTGAGTTTACAACGTTTTGGATCCATCAAGGTCAACCTGGGTTGACCCACTAAACTTGTGGTCCGGGTCATGAATCCAGTTGAGTTTAATAAAAATGTCAAATAATTTTTTAAAAAATTTTCAAATTGCATCTTTAATTTTTTTTTCCTTTGAAATGAATCTTTTTTTGGCTTTTTTTAATCAATTTTATCCTTCAATATTTGATATTTTTTAATTAGTATTCATAATTTGTTTCAATTTGCCTTTTATTATATTATCATAGCCTAAAACAATATCATGACATTCAATTAATGCTTAATCTTTCAAGTTTCTATTTTTGTTATCATGTTAAAAAAAAGTTGTTAAACCTAGTGAAGTTCATAATTCGAACCACGAGTTCGGTTAAGCCATGCAATCTATGTTGATCTAATATGTTGTCATCTCAATATTAAAAAAAATATTATCTTGAAATTGTTTTAAAGTCAAACATATTTTTTACTAATCATTCAGGTTGCACTCTCATACAATTTAATCTGAAATCTGGGATAAGAAGGGAGTCAAGTCAAGGGTTTTTAGAATTGACTAGCTGGGTCGGGTTTAAGAACAATGCCGAAAAGTTCCCTATCACTTAGATATTTATTTTTAGGTTCAAATTTCTTTTGATCTAATTTGCAATGTAGCGCGAGCAATGAAACTCATTAATACTACAAAGAAATGGTATAATTTTATTTTTTTAATAAAATAATATTTAAAATATATTTTAATTAATTTACTGCAATGAATTTCAATTAATCTAATAACACCTACTCACCTTTGCCTAACCTTAATTCAAATTAAACTTGGTTGGAGAGGATTCAATATGAATTGTTTACCTGCAAGTTCAAATACAACTCGAATAAATCATGGTTTGATTAAATCATGGTTTGATTTTAGAAAAATATAAGACCACGTTGTTTTAACTTCTTATTCTTAGATGGTATATAACTTTTGAATTAAAACAAGTTAACCTGTGAAAACAAGAGCATTGGCATTACTAAAATATCTTCAAATTATTGCTCTTAATTAGCTGTAAGAATATCATCAAAATTCCAGCTCGTGACAAATAAATAACGTTTTAATTGATATATCATGTCAAGCACTTGTTGCTAGCTTGCTAGACCATCGATACCTAGGGAAAAATCACTCAATCACATCATCCATTACAACTAGTCAACTTGTCCGCATTTACTGTAGATTGGAATAAAAATTATTTTTAACGAAGAAGAAGAAGAAGGTATGAGCAATATTAATGCCTTTTTTAGCTTAAATAATTATTTTTTAAGAAAAGAAATAATTGTCAAGTATAATCTTCTTTTTCTAAGTAATCTATTTTTCTCAATTTGTTTTTAGCAATGTACTTTATTTAATAAAAATTGAAGGCGATTAATAGAATAATATCAATAACAAACTTTGGACGATATAAAATAAAGATATAAAATGTATTTTTTTAATTAAAACATCTTTATCTTATTGATTTATTTTTTAGTAATTTGTTTATTACAATGTTTATTTTTTGAAGCAAAAATATTTTAGAGTCATAGAAGTAAATTTTAATAAAGAAATAATTTTTTCATTATTATTCTGCATATGTATTAAAAACTAAATGAATAACACTGATGTTTTTAATCTATTTTTTTTAATGTAGTCATGCAATGATAATAAAAATATGAAAAGATTTGTTACCTTTTAATTCAAAGAAATAAGATATGGAAAGCTTGAAATCACCACACAAATGCTCCTGCGGTATTTATGAATTTAATGAATAGGGTCTTCTGGCCCTATTTAGATAGGTCAATTGTGGTGTTCATTGATGATATCTTGGTGTATTCCAGTTCATATATAGAACATGAAAAACATTTGAGAGAGGTACTACAGACTTTGAGAGAGCATCGACTATATGCCAAGTTGAATAAATGTGAATTCTGGTTAAAAGAGGTGACTTTCTTGGGACATGTTATCTTAGCCGAAGGAATTTTGGTGGATCCAAGGAAAGTGGAAGCTGTGTTAAAATGGGAGAGGCCTACAAATGTGACAGAGATACGTAGTTTTCTCGGGCTAGCAGGATATTATCGGAGGTTTATCGACGGGTTCTCTACAATAGTGGCTCCAATGACCTGTTTGACCCGGAAAGAAATGAAGTGGGAATGGACATCAGAATGTGAAAGTAGTTTTCAAGAGCTAAAAAGAAGACTCACCACTGCTCGAATGTTAACTTTACCCTTAGGAATGGAAGGGTTTGTCATATATAGTGATGCATCCAAGAAAGGTTTGGGATGCGTGTTGATGCAACACGGGAGGGTAATTGTTTATGCCTCAAGACAGTTGAAAACCCATGAAACAAATTATCCAACCCATGGCTTAGAATTGGCTACAGTAATTTTTGCCTTACTGGTTTGGAGACATTATTTGTACAGGTCATGGGTACAAATTTTTACTGATCACAAAAGTTTACTGTACTTGATGACTAAAAAAAAGTTAAATATACGACAGAGATGATGGGTGGAGCTAATTAAAGATTATGACTATGTAATAGATTATCACCCAGGAAGAGTTAATGTGGTGGTAGATGCTCTTAGTCGTAAAAGTAAGTTATTAGTTATAGAACCGAATGATTGTGATGAAAAAAAAAACTAATAGAATTAAGAAAAATTGATGCCAAGGTGGAGGTTAGACCTGAAGGTTCCTTATTGGCTCAATTGAGGGTAAAATCGACATTTTAAGAGAAAGTGTTGGAGGCGCAACAAAAGGATATAGAAGTTGATAAAGTAAAGGAGAAGATTAAACTGGGTATTAAGACTCCTTTCCGAGTGTTAGATGATGGGATGGTATTAATGGGAAAACAGATGTATTTATCGGGAGACCAAGTTTTGAAAGGGGAATTATTGAAAGAGGCTCATGAAACAAGACTCAATATACACTCCAGGAGTACAAATATGTACAATGACCTAAAGGAATTCTACTGGTGGCCAAATATGAAGAAATAGATAACAGATTTTATAGCCAGCTGTCATGTATGCTAGCAAGTGAAAGTGGAACATCAGAAGCCAGCAGGGTCTTTACAATCGTTGTTAATACCACAATGAAAATGGGAAGACATTACAATGGACTTTGTATCTGAGTTACCTAGAGGGAAGAAGGGTAATGACGCTATCTGGGTGATAGTAGACCGACTGACCAAGTCTGCTCTTTTCTTACCAATGAAGATGACCAACCCAGTTGATAAATTGGCTAGATTATATGTCAATAAAGTAGTGAAATTATATGGGGTGCCTTTGTCAATAGTATCGGAACAAGATCCTTGATTTACTTCTCGGTCATGGCCTGGCATACAGCGTGCATTAGGGTCGAAACTGAATATGAGTACAACGTTTCATCCTTAAACTAACGGATAATCTAAAAGGATAATTCAGACCTTGGAAGATTTATTGAGGGCATGTGCTATGGAGTTTGGTGGAAATTAGGAGGATCACTTACCTCTGATGGAGTTCACATATAATAAGGATGGCTCCATATGAAGCCTTGTATGACAGAAAATATCGAACTCCAGTATGTTGGGAAGAAGTAGGGGATCAAAATTTAATGGGGCCCGAGTTTGTCCAGGATACATCATAGAAGATTAGAATTATAAGGGATCGGATGAAAGCAGCTCAAGACAAACAAAAAAGTTATACCAATAGACGAAAGAGACCTCTTGAGTTTAATGTGGGGGATAAGGTGTACTTGAAGGTTGCTCCTTGGAAACACTTGTTAAGATTTGGTATGAAAGGGAAGTTAACATCAAGATACATCGGGCCCTATGAAATCATGAAAAGAATAAACCCGGTAGCTTATCAACTAGCCTAGCCCCAACATCTGGTCAAAATACATGATGTGTTTCATGTATCAATGCTAAGAAAAGCTGAAATAGATCCAACCCGGGTGCTACCACAAATTCCAATAGAAGTTAATGAAGGATTAACTATGGAAGTCAAACCAGTGAGAATTCTTGATCAAATAAAAAAAGTGCTCAGAAATAATAAGATTTCCTTGGTCAAGGTGTTGTGGAGGGGTTCACAAATGAAAGAATTCTGGGAGTGGGAAGAAGAGATGAGGAGCAAATACCCAAGATTGTTCTTAAAATCTGGTAAGAATTTAATTTTGGGGACAATTTTATTTTTAGAAGGGAAGAAATGTAACTCTCGGGTAAATTCCTATATTTTGATTTACAAAAAATAAGGGGGGGCAAATATATATATATATATATATATATATATATATATATATATATATATATATATATATATATATAGAAGTGGGACAATGATTAAATTGAATAAGTCAAACTTTTGGGCCAACTGGTTTTAAAATAAAACAAGGAAGGACTTAAATGAAAAAGGGAGGAAAACTTGTAAATATATAAACAAGCGGGGAGTGGAATATAAGGAGCATATGGCCGGCCATGTTAGGGCTTGAGAGGGAAATAATTGAGTGAAATTTATCAAGGTTCATCCAAAATAAATTCACAAAAAAAAGGAGATAGAACTAGTGATTAAAGTTTATTAGGAAGGGTTTGAACAAGAAAATCTCAAAAGGGAAACAAATGATTTTTATTAAAGAGGGGAGGCATTGAGAAGAAAATAAAGGGGGAAGGAGCAAAGAAATTTGTGTTGTGATTTCAAGCTTTCCATCTCTTATTTCTTTGAATTAAAAGGTAACAAGTCTTTTCCTCTCAACTAAATTTATATATATATATATATATAGTATGTTAATATTTTATTCAATTGTATTAGTGTATAATTATGGTATGAGTTAGTATGTTGAATGGGTTAATCTATGAAATTATGATGAATTAATGTTTAAATAAATGAAATAATAGTAGATAATGTTTCAATTAGTGAAATTGAAGAAAAAATAATTATGTGTTCTTTTGAGAAGAGGTTTCGGCCAAGAGAAAGAAAAATAAATAAAAATGTTGAATCAATAATTAATATTATTGAGTGATAATTAAATGAGTTGTGTGGTAATATTGAGGATGAAGGGATTATATTAATGATGAATTAATTTTGTTGAGTGATAATTAAGTGAGTTGTGTGGTAATATTGATGATGAAGGAATTATATTAGTGATGAGTTAATAGCGTTGAGTGATAACTAAATAAGTTGTGTGGTAACATTGATGATGAAGGAATTATATTAGTGATGAGTTGATATTGTTGTTGGATAGTTAAATGAGTTATGTGGTAATATTGATGATGAAATTTTATTAGTGATGAGTTAATATTGTCGATTGATAATTAAATGAGTTATGTGGTAATATTGATGATGAAGAAATTATGTTAGTGATGAGTTGATATTGTTATTGAAAATTAAATGAATTATGTGGTGATGTGTTGATGAAGTAATTAAATTAACAATGAGTTGTTTTGCTGGTTTGATAAGTAAAGTGATTTTGTGGTGATGTTGTTGATGAATTAATTAAATTGATGACAAGTTGATTTTGTTGAAATAGAATTTAATTGATAATGAAATGAACCTGCAGGATTTAGCGAGGCTACATGAACAACTTAGCAGACAAGTTCAGCTAGCAGGACGCAAACACTAGGTAGGTGTTTAATACCTTGAATATTTTTTTTCTTTCTCTAAACTTTAGATATTTAAATTTTCCCTCAATCAATGAAATTTTATGTGGAATGCTGGTAGATTTTTCCATTATAATTTATTCTGAAAATGGAAGACTTGTGAGCCAGTTATCCTGGAATAGAACTAGTGCCCTGTGAATGGGCAGCTGGTGGACCAGTTATCTTGGTATGGAACTGGTGCTGGTGGTCCAGCTGTCCTGGTTTGGAACTGAAGTTCTATGTGTGGACAAGTTTAGATTTTGGATTATTGATTTGTGAATAGTACTTGGAAGATGATAGTAAATGTGGAAATTTTTTATGAGTAACTAATATGTATATTTATATATTAATGCAAATGTAAATGCTCTAATTGACCATAATTATCTTTTAAATCATTATGCAGGTTCATCTCAATACCGCGCCTCCTAGTAATTTTAGAGTTTACTTCTATTACCAGTAAATCTTTTGGATATATAAATTGTTGATAATAACATTAGTGTCTCTATATTTGAAGATTATAATGTTGTGTATGTTCGAATTTAAATGGACTAGCTTATTTAACCTGTACTCTATTGTGTAATATTTTCTAATTATAATGGTTATATATATATATATATATAAAAGCATGTAGTTAATATCATTTGTGTTAAACAATACTTAAAAGATTATATATGATTGAAGGAAGTATATTAAGGTTTGTGTATCATGGTTAAGATAATTCTTTTTTCATTTTAGCAAAATAATTATTCTTTGAGTTGATATGTTAGAGAAAGTGAAATATTGTTAATTGAGATATGTTGGAGTATAATAAGAACATTGAATTGTGGAAATGGTTGATTAAGGACTAATGTTGATTTTGTCAATAACTTGAGATAGGCTAAATTAGGGGAAACCCTGCTGAAATTTATGAAAAAAAAATCAGAATTTTTAAAATATATTACTGGAAATTTTGGGGTCGTTTATTATAATATCAAGGATTATGAACTTATACATAAAATGTATTATATATATATATATAAACAAATTCAAAAACTATATTTTGACTCTAGAATTGCTAGGTTTAACCTTTAAAATCATGGTCCACTCCATTGGGGTGGACCTACTTTAACTAATAGATAGACCAATGGTTAGAAAAAAAACACAACAGTGCCTTTGTAATATTTAAACAAATAAGCAATGTAATTTACCTTAGGTAAGGTGTACTAGGGGTGAAATTATCCTCTTTATGCAAAACCAATCCCTTTATCTAGACTTTGAAGATTAATTAGGGTTCATAGTGATATTAGGTGGCAACTCTAAACCTTTTTAACTGATAAAGAATAAGAACTCCTTGTTCTTTCCACCTACACACAAAAATCCTGAACTAAGAGGATGATCATCGCGACATAACACTCGTGCAACAAAATAGCAACTCCTTTAGGACTTCCCATGGAGTAAGCTTTGTTGTTTATGTGATTATTGTTTTTTATTTTGGTTACTCTATAAATTTATTATCAACATACATTTTTATACATATTGCTCATATATTTGTATAATGGATATGAAATAATACCCCATGCTTCATATGCTTTAATTTTTTTTAGAGCACACACAAGCTTTTAGGTTAGTGGGGAATTAAGGGACTATTGGTTAGGGTTTAGGCTAAGAAAACACCCAACTTAAATCTGAGTACCTGTTTGGTAATGGTAAACATACATGCCTTTATCATTTCTTGCAACTCCCTCATACTATTCATTATAAGGAGCGTCATTATGCAGACCTAAAACCTTTTTCATACCAAGTAAAAAAACTAAACATGCTCACTTAATGAATAAAACTTATCCTTAGGATATATGTCCTATTTGTAAATTGTACCATGGAAAGCCCAACATGTAGCATCTTGAATTCCAGGACTTATATATATATATATATATATATATATATATATATATATATAAGAGTTTGAGCTATTACAAATTGACTAAGGAATATGGATTTCTCCGTCAATGTAATAATGACACCAAATGACAACCATTGTCATCCCTGAAGGGTGAGCCTTTATTTAATTTACCTTTTTCTTTCTGCAAGCATCTCATATTTATTTTCCTTGCAAACTTGCTTGATTTCATTTGAAAATTTGAAATATAAATCCCCTATTGAAAGTGAACCTATAACTCCAAATCCTAAAAGAAACCGATGGAAAATGAGGAACAAACCTATCAAGAGGTTGAACATTAGAAAAAGATGGAAAGTTGTAAAGAAGATGTAATAAGGCTCACTAACCTACTTGAGTTGGCATTAAGGGAAACATATGTAGAAGCCCCAATTACTAAACCAGTAATAACCACGCAACTAGTAATTATGACTCCCTTCCATCAATAGAATTCGGGCACTAGTGGAACATCTTAGGAATCCCAATTCATAAGCCACTACTTGTATACAACCTACTAGCCTTATAAGGGTACCCCCTGAGGTAGACTTGATTTGAGAAGATATTCCAAGAGAAAAACCTATGGAAAAAGCTTGAGACAAGTAGAAAGCTTTGGAGGAAAAATAAGGGTGATTGAGGAATCTAAACTATATGACCCACTAAAATCAATTGAAATGTGCCTCCTCCTAAACGTTGTAGTGCCAAAAGAATTTTGAGTGCCTAAGTTTGCCAAATACATGGAAACTCAATGCTCATTAACTCATTTAAAGATCTGTTGTAATAAGATGGTAGAAATTGTCAGCGATGAGAAACTTCTCATTCACTTTTTTCAAGTCAACCTTAGTGACAATGTCATGACTTAGTATATAAGGCTAGACAATTCAAAGATTTTAGGGTAGAAAGATTTTATTAGATCTAGCCTACAAGATATGGAAATGAGTGATATGGAATCTTTCAAGGAATACGTCTAGAGGTGGCATGGAGTAGCTGCTCAAGTGAATCCTTTATTGCTAGAAAGTAGATGGCCAGTTTGTTTACTAACACTTTTAAGAAACCCTACTTTGAGTTCCTAATTGGAAATACAACTAGCACTTTACAGACCTAATGATTATGGTGAAGAGATTTAACAAGCTTTCAAAGTAGGAAAAATCAAAGGTCCAACTCTAAAGTCTAAAATCATGATAGAATATGAATTAAGAATTAGCTCTTAGATTGGAAATATTGTCCAATTAGATCTCATTGTGTCATCGATGCTCAAGTGCCACTTTCAAAGATTAGCATGCCTTTATCACTCAAAGATATTTACCAGCACCTTCTAAACACTAGACATGTTACCTCAACTCCATCAGATCCCATACAACCACTATTTCCTAGGTGGTACAATCCAAATGATAAATTTAAATATCATGAAGGGATCCTCGGTCACTTAATTAAAAATTATAAGAATTTCAAACATCAAGTCTGGAAGATGGTGAGCAAGGTACAAGTTGAGTTTATAAAGGATTATTACGTTAACTCCATCAGATCCTATACAATCACCATTCCCTAAGTGGTACAATCTAAATGAGAAATGTGAATATCATGATGGGATCCTCGGCCACTCAATTAAAAATTGCTAGAATTTAAAGTATCAAGTCTGGAAGCTAAAGAGTAAAGGACAAGTTGAGTTTGTGAAGGGTAATGGTATCTACTACATTGTCACTAGACCATCCTCAGCATTAAAAAGTGATTAAAAAACACTGATAAGACATATATGTTAATGGAAAAGTTGACCTAAGAAAGAGTGTTGCATTGTCAATATTTTGTTATATAACTTTGTTATTTTTATGTTTAAGTATGTTTTCTATTTGTGTTGAGATTGCATCACATCTTTTTAATGAAATATATCTTTTCTTTATCTTTTTGTTGTTTGAAAATCAAGAAATATTTTGTGAAAGTAATACTTAGCATTTTATTGTTGTTGTTTTTGTTGTTGTTCATGATTGTATAAGTATAATGGTAAAACTAGTCGAAACCCAAGGTGTGCCATGCAAAACGTTAAAAGGCCATTCTTACTCTTTTGACCCTCATAATTGATCTCATGGCTCTATTCAAAGTATTATGACCAAATAAGTTTATGTAAAAAAACCTCTTTGCCAAAATAATCCTGAAAATTTGAATTTGCTGTTTGATTTAAAAAATAATATGTTATTTGTTTAAAATAACGTTTAGACACCTTTTTATAAGGTGAAAAACTAATCATTCAAGAAATTTTCATTTTGAGATGACCAAACTATTTTGAACCAAGAAATGAATAATGAAAAATGTGCTCACGTCCCATGTCTATTAGGACATATTGTAGTTGTATGTATAAGCACATGTAGGTAGATTTCCTAGTTAATGATTCATAAAAACATAAGTTTTGAATATTTCACTTGTTCTCCCTCTCATTTTCTTTACTAACATCACTGGCATAATAAAGAAAAAATTGTATCCCTTCTTTTCAAACAATCTACTCCTCCCTTTTTCTTTGTTGAAAACAATCTCTTCTCTTTCATCCATGATATTACCATTGTTCTCATCACTAGCTGCCATTAAGCACCATCACGCCAACGGTCGACCAATCACTGGTAGTGTCACACCCCCAAAGGCTGCCAACAACTTCTTTATTTGCTATAACATTGGCCAACATATAAAAAAGAGTCACCTGCAGTAGCTGCTCTAATCACACATCAACCTAAACTCCTCCCCGAGAACACATAAGGTCTCATCCATTTTAGCAACAACTATGTCTTTATAAAGAGGGAAAACAAGATGAGAGAGAGAGAGAGAGAGATGAAACTTTGCTTGTGGATTTTGCTGTATTTACCAAGGTTGTCAATTTCGTTCCGTTTCGCCCGGAATGGCCGAAACATTCCATACTAATTCAAAAAATAGAACAAAATGGAACAAATTTCATCTGATTTTAAATCTCGGTCCGTTCTAGATTTTTCAGCTAAATTCCGCCCGGAACGTTTCGATTTCATTCCACATGTTCCGTTCCGCTCTTGAAAAGCCATTGAATCAAATTGAACCTTGTTCAATTTAATTAATTAAACCACCCAATTATAAAAAGCTACTTTTCATTACTATTTTCAATAACAATGATATTAATAATAATATTGAAAATTATTATTACTATTTTCATTAACAATGATATTAACTTTTTAAAATTAGATTTATCACTAATATATATGGTTTATATTCATATTGTTTTTTTCATGTTTATACTTTGTAGGAATTTGAGCAAAACAAGAGATGCTTTAGATTCAATTAGCCTTGATAACATTGAACTAACTTTATATTTAAAATATTTGTGTTAAAACATTTAACTTTCATAATATTTTGATATTTTGTTTAAGTTGAATTAGTTTAAGTTAAAGATCTATTTAATCTTGACCATTTAGAAATATTTTAAAATTTGAAATTATATTTGTTTGGCATTGTGTTTGTATTGCATAATTTATAATTAATTTATCTTGAATTTGAATTATGTTTGTTGAATTTATATATATACATATATATATATATATATGAACAATACAAACCTGAAACGGCACGCCAAAACACTCCAAAACTAAAAACAAAACACCTACCGAAACGAAATTGACAACCTTGGTATTTACAGGTGATAGTGAACTTTATCGCTAGTGTAAGAAGAAAGAGGAGAAGGAGTCACTTCAGACCCACCTAATTTCTTTCTTCAATCGGCAATCGCACGTGAGCCCATGCGTTGGCAATGATGGTGGCGCGCGGAACTCACACGCCACTACGTTTTTGGAAAATCGAACACCATTCCAAAAGGCTCAGTAGCTATTAAAGGTCAACACAAACATCAAATGTTATTTCAAAATACCATTTAGCATGAGTTTAATTTGAGTTAACAATTATGATGAATTATTGATTTATTGTAATTAATTTTGAATTATTTGATTTCTTGTGATTAATTTTATGATTAATTAATAATTTAATGGTAATGGAGTAGTTTATTTGCTTGAATATATTTGTGAAAAAATGGTTGTGTTGGTTTGTTCTAATTTGTGATTTGTTGCAAAAATTTAAGATTTTAGGAGTTTTTAGAATGCATAGGATTGCATGTTGATAATTGTGAAATTTTAAATTGTTGACATTGTTAATTTGTTTTGATTTGGAGTGATTAATGTTGTGGATTTGAATGTTTGAAAACATTATCTTGAAGTAATATTGTTTATGATCATGATAATGTTATCAGATTTTTAGATCTATAAAGATGTTGGCTAGATTGATAAATCTAAAATATTTGAATATATTGTGAGTGTTGTAACATGTATGACGTCGAATTGCGGAGCCACCTCCTGGAAATTAATGGGGGTTTTAGGTTTAGTCATAAAGTTATGATTGTGGGGGTTAGGAGTCGCCACCTGGTATTATGGTCACTAAAAAACCTAATGATCTACGAGAGTTCAAGTAAGAGGACTAATTATGTAAGGGGAAGACGAATCACCCTCAGTAAACCTTACCTAAGATAAGCTACATTGCTTGTTGATTGTTTTTTCTAGGTCATGTTTTTATCTGTCGGTCTCGTCTAAAGGTTCAGGTAAATCTTTCTTCATGAGGAATTCTCTATCTTATTGGATTATGTCCTAACTATTCTAAGGTTCATATCTAACATCACATTTATTTCTTAGATATAGTTTGTTTGTAACGTTCCAAATAACAAACTAATTATTATGAGATTTTTGATATTTGTGCCAAAACCTAATGGATAATCATAAACTTGTTACGATATCTATTTCACATTTAAAACATGATAGAAATGTGATTTTTATCCTTTTTAGTAATTATGCATGAAAAAACTTTAAGATTTAGTCATATGCATGAAAACAAAACTTCTCTTCTTTTGTTTTTGAAATAAAGAGTTTTTGGATTTTTTTTGGTAAAAATCAGATATTTTGATTCCGGGTCCGCATCTTATATGTAAGTCTACGGTCCGATATTAGACAAAATTATTAGAAAAACACACAACAAACCCACAAATAATTTTGAAATGGTCTTTGAAAAATTTAAAAATTTTCCTTAATTTTATTTAATGTTATATATATATATATATATATATATATATATATATATAATTGGGCTGGATCCGAATTAAGGCCCACGTCTAGCCTGGTCGGATTGGGTTGGGTGGACTACAGGCCCAACAATCCTTTCTTTTTTAAAAAAAATAGGCTGGGCTAAAACGGGTCCAGCTCAGTTTACATCTGCTGGCGAAAGTCAACAGTTGTAAGACATGAATTAATTCACGTCCTGCATGTAGGCAAGAAAGAAAATCCAGGCGGAGGAAAGATGAAGAAGCTTACCTAGGCTGGATGGGGTGGTGCTGACGGCTCACAGTGGAGTTGTTGACGGAGAAGTTGGCGACGAAGAGGCTTGTTTGAAGTGTTTAGCGTTGTTAGAAGAAGAGGTTTGCGTCAGGAACATTATTTCTGTTACCGGTGAGATGATGAAGTGGTAAAGGTGTTGAGATTCACAGCGAAGAAGATGATTGCAGTGACAACAGAAAGAAAAAAAACAATGTTGAAAATGCTAAAAAAAGATGGTTTTTTTTCTCACTTCGCAATCTCCTCTCTGGCCCTTTAATGCCTGAAATCAACTTCTATTTATAAGGGGAAAAAGGGACATCTTGTCTTTATTAGGGACCAATCTTGGCCCTTGATTCAATCAAGGAGGATCTCAACCATTGACTCAAAGTCATCATCATGAGTTGGTAAATTCGGCTGTTAAAGGTTGATCAAGTTAGCATCTTTGGGGCGGCGTCAGATCGGCTGTAAGGACAGTTAGCCGTCAAGAATTATGTTGGGGTGTAGTACAATGTAAGGTCATCATAGTGGTGTATGGTTTGTCTAGTTTGGTTAAGAGACGAAGCATTAAATACTCTGGACAAGTGGCCCCCCTGAGTAGTTTTTTGGGTATGAAAGGTTAAGGATGATGAACAATAGCTAGTTAGACGACAAGTCATCCGACATCTCTATGTTTTTTTTTTGTGTTGGTCAAAACAACATCATTTTATACCAAAATAAATCATTTTGGTCAAAACACAGTTTCATTTAAGTGAAACAGCGCTGTTTTGATTTTTATAGGGTTTTAACTAGGGATTTGAGTAAAATTCAATTTATTCCTTCGACTTTTGATTTCTTTTAATTGCATCCCTAATTGATCTTGAACTTTTAATTTTATGTGATTTTATCCTTGCCAAACTCCAATACCAACACTGAATTTCAGTGTCTTTTTCTTAGTTTTGGATTTATGCAAATTAACCCTCGATGGACCATTAAACTTCAAATTTACTTCAATTTGACCCCTGTTTTTAAACAATTTGAGTCCTTGAAGTTTAGCATTTTTTTCAAAAGGTTCTTGGCTATATATCTCTTCAATTTAACCTTTAATTGACCCTAAACTTTTATTTTCTTGCAATTTTGTTCATAATTTCAATCAATTGACTTCGTAAAAATTAAGTTTGGTCCTTTAAAATTCAAATCTTCTCGATTAAGCCCAAATTGAGCTTTCAAACTTAAGTTTTCACCAATTAAGTCCCTAATAAAATTAACTTGACCAATTAAAAGTATAATTAAGTCCTTACACCTAATTAAATCTTTTAATTTGACCCAAATTAATTCTTAAAAATAATTAAACTTCTAATTTGGCCCATGATTAAATCAAATTGGCCTATTAAAAATCTAATTAAGTCTATGGACTTAAATTTTTTATGCAGATTCGTCGAATAATCATTTAATTTGATATTGAATCTGAATTGTCTACTTATTCTTGAGTACAATGGGGTATGATTAGGCTCATAATTATATCCAAAATTTGAGCTTGATTTTTCTACATATCTAAAACCTTCTTTAAGGTGTTTTTTTTTCAAGTTATCAGTCTTCTTGTTATTATTGCTTTTAATTTTTTTTAAAGGAAAAAGATAAATTTAGGGGAAGAACCTAAGAATGGGTAATCATAGTGCGTTTGAAATTAATAGTCAAATTATGATTTTCAAAATGGGAGGTGGATGATCTTGTATATTTTTTTATTGAAAATTCTAGGTCTAACACCCATCCTTTAAATGCACAAAAAAAAAATTTGTTTATTTTTAATAACATGATTTACGAACTTACACGTAAGATGTATCTCCAATGTTGAAAAAGGAATATTAAACCCATAATAAAAATCCCATCATCTCCTTTCTTTTTGTTTATTTTTAATATCATAAATTATAAACTTACACATAAGATGTATTTCAAATATTGAGAAAAGCAAGATAAATCCATAATTAAGTATGAATCTCATTTCTCTATATCTATTTTTTATTTAATATTGAGATTGTGACCTTATATATAAGGTGCTTTCTCAAGATTAAATAGACTAGTTTTTTTTAAATATATATATATATATATATATATATATATATATATATAAACAAAAAAATAATTATTCTATCAAAATTACATTTATGATTTAAATTGCACTTACCAAGTTTGTCCAAAAAATCATTTTGCATTTTAATACAAAAAACTCAAAAGAAAAAAAAACATTTAATGATTTAACATTACTTGGAAAAAAAATAAAAATACTTTTTTATATTTTGCATTCATCGTATATTTGATAACAAGTTTAGTAAAGTCACGAGGACTTGATCTAAATTTCAACAACACAAAAAAAAAATTTATTTCAATATTAACTTATACGTAAGATGTATTCCAGGTATTAAAAGAACAAAATATAGAAAATATGTTGTGGCTCTAGAATAGCCAGGTTTAACCCATAAAGATATGATCTACTCTACTGAGGTGAACTTACTTTAACCAATAAACGGTGCATCAGTTAGAAAAAAAAACAATAATACCTTAGTAATATTCAAACAAATATACAATGTAATTTATCTTAGATAAGGTGTATCAGGGATGATATTGTTCTTTTCATATACACTCAATACTAGTTGGAGACTCTATTTTTTTAACTAATAAAAAAAACTAGAATTCTTTGTTTTTTTTATCTACACAAGAAAATTTTAATTCAAAAAATAATCATCATTTACCGCAGGCATTCAATAATATACGTGTGTAGAAAAGTATATTACAAGAAAAAGAAAAGAAAAGAAAAAGGAAAGAATTATAGAGAGAGAACTCAAAGGAAGGAGTGGGAAAGGGTGTACGTATGGGTCTTATGGCGAGTACAAGGAAAGAAAGAACAATCAAAGATTCTACAAGGGAAAAAAAAACACCCGTACTTATTCGATGCCGTAATCCTGTCCTGCAATTGGGTAAATTAAATGG
>Ga0325411_1003168_pt1 | contig 18527 bp, 9 predicted proteins | sample PopdelMetagenome_13_FD_206181 | JGI IMG/M metagenome (GOLD analysis project Ga0325411, IMG submission 206181) | Populus deltoides microbial communities from Bellville, Georgia, United States - Xylem-PdIQD-R4 | ecosystem: Host-associated > Plants > Phyllosphere > Stem > Wood/Secondary xylem...
GGACCAATTAACCAATTCATGATGGCATCGTTTATGTTCAGTAAAGACTCCAAACATGTTGGAGCCTTGAACTGGTGAAGCCCAACTTGCTTGAACGATGGAGTTGGCTGGGGAATTATTAACCCATCGAGAATCAATTTTGAAAGTTCGAGTTCTAAGGCACCAGTTGGTGTCAAGAATGGGTCTGTGGTCAGAACCCAGTTCAAGTGGAGAACTTTATGAGAAGGGAACTGCAACTCTCATGAAGAATTAGCGAGAAATCTGTCAAGCCTTTCATGAACGTTTCTCATGCCATTCCTCCGATTATCTAAAGCCAGAACAGCCCAAGTCCAAAAGGGACAAGGAATCAAGGAAGGGACAAGAAACAACTACTTTAGAATGATTGTGAAGTGAACTAGCACGATGCTCATGCGGATTAACAGCATGTATATTCTATCTGGGTAAGGAAGACACTGAGAAATTCTTTCTGGGTCTGTCATCACAACTAGCATGGATGTTGATAAAAGTCCAAGAAAAATCAAGTTGTGGATAAGATAATTGACACCAAATATAGAAATCATCAAATTGAATAACCTTCACTGAGATATCATTAGCCAATACAAATCCCACTTGCATTGCTCGATTAACCATGAAGATTAACAGTAAAATAAGTTAGAAACAACCCAGCAGCATTCCATGGTGGCGTCTTCTATGAAAGATGAGTTCCCAGCAGAACTAACGGTAGAAAAGAACCCTATCCTCCTTATACTCTTTAAAAAAAATAAGTAAAAATACTTTAAACTATCATCGTTATTATAATCTCAAACATGTCAAACACTCTTGCCCGTCCCCGGGAAAGTTCGCACATGAGACCCTTTTAAAGGAGAGCTCATTCAGCCTTTCTTGCGTAGTTTTCTAGATTACAAGGCCTAACACTTTCATGGTGGCAGGCAAAGCCATGATTCCTGCTCCAACTATTGTAGTTGATAAATTGAACACAGCCCCAGTAAAGGAAGCTCCATTCAACTCATCAAAACCAACATCCTCTTGCCTTTTAGGCAATAAGGGAGCATTCTCATCAACTGGCCTGTTCCTCCTTGATTTCCTCTCCTTCTTCGAAGCAATATTTCCAGTTGTCATCTTTCTATTATCTTTAACTGGTTTCTCCAATCACAATTTTCAAACTTTACACAAAATCTACAAAGCAGATTACTTTCCTACTGTCTGCTACAAGGATATCTGTGACATTAAAAAGGAGAAAAAAAAATCGCCTTCAAAACTGCACGATAAATGAGCTTCAATATTAGATTCAAGTAATTAGCAAAGTGAAAGAATCCTGACCTGAGTACTTTTGTAGGTATCCAAATCATTAGTTATTAAACCCGGTACAGAATTGACCCAGTCAAAGAGTTGGGTTCCGGGTTTTATGGGTCAACCTGAATCAACCTGAAAAAATTAATTTTTTTTTAAATTTTAATATTTCATATGAAAAAATCATTGTAAATATAAGTTATACATATTGTAAACAATGAAGTTTAAAAAAATATTTTAAAAAGTTTTTTATTCCACATTAAAAAGATATTATTTTAAACTTTTAAATTGAAGTATTTAAACAAAAAATATTTTTTATCCCACATTGAAAAAACATAACTATTTTCTTGGGAACATAGAGTATATATACTAATAAATTTCAAATCCTACATTGAAAAAACATAACTTTTTTCATGGAAACATAGAGTATATATACAAAAGGACTTCAAATCTCACATTGAAAATATAATATGTTATCCTTTTAAGTTGAAGTATTTAAACCAAAAGGTTTTTTTATCCCATATTGAAAAAACATAACTTTTTTCTTGGGAACATAGAGTATATATACTAATGGGTTTCAAATTTCACATTGAAAAAACATAACTTTTTTCATAGAAACATAGAATATATATACGAAAGGGCTTCAAATCTCACATTGAAAATATACTATGTTATCCTTTTAAGTTGAAGTATTTAAACCAAAATTTTTTTATCCCACATTGAAAAAACATAACTTTTTTCTTGGGAATATAGAGTATATATACTAATGAGTTTCAAATCTCATATTAAGAAAACATAACTTTTTTATTGGGAACATAGAGTATATATACTAATGAGTTTCAAATCTCACATTGAAAAAATATAACTTTTTTCATGGGAACATATAGTATATATATGAAAGGGATTCAAATCTCACATTAAAAAGATACTATGTTATCATTTTAAGTTGAAATATTTAAACCAAAAGGTTTTTTATCCCACATTGAAAAAATATGATTTTTTTCTTGGGAACATAGAGTATATATACGAAAGGGTTTCAAATCCCACATTGAAAACATATTATGTTATCATTTTAAGTTGAAGTATTAAACCAAAAGGTTTTTTTTATCCTACATTGAAAAAACATGGCTTTTTTCTTGAAAACATAGAGTATATATACTAGTAGGTTTTAAATCCCACATTTTAAAAAAAAACCAGGTCTCGCCAAGGTTCGCCAGGGTCATGGGTCGTCCCGTCGGGTTTACCGTGTTTGGCCGGGCTGTTTTCCCAGCCAGTCTTTTATTAAACCTGGACCGGTCCAGTCACCGAATTAATCCGTCAAGCCGGGCCAAATTTAATAATAATCATCCAAATAGAAACTCAGTGCTTTGGATTTCAAATGAGCTTATCAGGATCAACTATAAAACCCAATAGCCCTCAACAATACAATTTGCAAAGCCCAGCTTTAAAAACCTTTCAGAAATATTTTTTATCCCTCGGAAACGGTACTAAGCCAATTACAAAACAACCCAGATAACAAAACCTCGAATTTTTAAGCTATAAGAACAACCAAATATTCACAGTCATCAAAAGCTAGGATCTTAGTTATTAAAACAAAAATCCCAGAAATGACCATATATAAATACCAAACCAATCAATTTACAGAGGCAAAGCAACAACTCTTGAAGACCCAGAAAAGAAAGAAATCAAGATTGAGGGATTTAAAAATCAAGAATTTGACGGAAACAAAGGAGCCCAAATGTCAGAAGATAAAAGGGCTGTTGAGTTTTTACAAAGAGATAGATGTAATGTTCGATGTCTTGTCTTCGATTTATAAAAGAACAAAATAATCAATCAGAAGAAAGAGAGCTTGTCGTATGTCTGCACAGTCTTGTCTGTCTGGTAATGAAGAAATACACCCATTTACTCAATACGAGAAAAATGACGATGGCTATATATAAGGAATATAATAATTATAAGAACCGATCAGACTCCACCTTGTTCAAAGCTTATGTCGTGGATTGACCCAACCCAAGGTTTTCGTTATGAATTAACCTTACTCAAGCTCCGGTTATGAATTAGAGGATTAATCTGGTATTAATCTAGGTTATTTAAAAAACAAATTCAAAACAATATATATTTTTAATTTTTTTCATTTTAAGAGCAGCATTACTTCCACGGATTTTTGGTGGCCGGTGATTATAAAACTGTAATGAGAATTTCGTTATTATGTTTAGCAGGGTAACTAGATTGATTGCCCGTGCTTGGCCGCGGGTGATATTTTAGATTGCGTGTATGAAGGTATAATTTTGTTTGCCAGAACAAAAATAACATCCATGAAAACAAAAATTGCTAGGCAATGATAAGGAGAATTGCAGCTAAGTCTAGTATCAAAGATTTGATAACATAGATAAAGTTATAAACAACATCAAAATACAAATAAACTGCCAGATTGTTGAGCACTTAAAGGATTATGTAGTTTGCAAATTATATCAAAATTGCAGAGGCAACAATTATCTTCTTGTTGTAGAAATCCAAATCCAAGTCCTTAGTAGAGAAATTACTAGTTCTCCTGTGATGGTAAGACAATGAAATAAATTATGTTAAAAAAAGAAGAAGAAAGGATGTGTAGAAGGTGTGTGTAACATAAAATAACATGGAAGAATAACTTGTAAAATAAAAAAAAAAGTTTGCTATAATTTGATGTTGTAGTTAATGTCTTTTTTTTTTATATAAGTGAATAGCCTCTAGAAAAATATTTTTGGTTTTTTTGTTCTGTGTTACAGATGCAATTGAAGGTTGAAAATTCTATCCGCATTTCTGAATTAGATGAAGTTAAATGTGTAAGGATGAAGTAAGAAAATAAAAATTTAGCATATTTTTTTTTACACATCTTATTTTTATCGTTATACAAATATGTGTTGACGATCACAAATTCAAATTGCATGATCGCTAACAAAGATAAGAAAAAAAAAGAAAGCAAAGAACAATATAACAACCATTGACAGAACCTGAAAAAACCTTAGACCCAAGATCACAAAGATCCAAATCGGCAATGAACATAACTCCAAAGTAGACACATTGACATAACCCAAAAAAGCCTATTAGGCAAGAAAAAAATCAACAGCAAAGTCAAAGCAAAGCAAAGTTAATAGAAAAGACCAAAATGCAAGCTCCATATGCAACAACATTGGCAGCATGTTCATGAGCCAAACCAAAGCTTGCAAGCATAACGAACCAATGATAGAAAAAAAATAAACCGAACACACTGTAGAACCTTAATAGGACTCGCCAATATAACCTAGATCACCACGACAAATAGGTCTCACATACAATATCAAGATATGCCCCGCAATGTCAGAAAAAAAAAAACATGCTTCCAGCCCAAAATGACACAAAATCATGAGTTAATTAAATAGTGCAAACATGAAGCAACCTAAGGCTTTGTGTGAACATAGTGCAGAAAAAGAATGCTATTAAATAATGTATGCATTATGCCGATCATGTTGCAAAGGAATGAGATAACAAAATACAACTCATACATTACCTAGTAATATGGAAAAATACATTCCAAGACACACAGATAAGATGAAAGGAAAAAAAAACACAAACAAAACTGCAGAGGCAAATGAAAACAATAAGGGGAACTGTAGTTACTGAAATGAAAAAAAAAAATCCCACATGACAACCCTTGCCAATTAAAAAAACCACATGGATTAGAGTAAAAAACTATCAACTATAAGGAACATTGACCTAAAATCTAAAAACAATTGCACGGACAAAGTAATATTTAGATATTGATGGGTTTCAGTATAGAGATGGTGTTTTTATATAATAATGGGTTACATTAATTTTGTATGGATAAAGTAATATTTAAATCACAAACATATATTTATTTGGCATATGTGGTTTTAGAGGAGCACAACCTTTTTTTACCTTTAATTCATTATATTTCTAATACTTCATCAATATAATTTTTTTAAGGCATTGGTTTAATATAAAAATGATGAGATTATGAGAAAAAAATTAATATAAAAATCATTTTCAAATAGTTCCACCTAGTCCAACAACTTAAGCTTTAAGTTAGGCATTGACAATCACTGTCCTTTAATTTTTCCAGCACTTAAAGTATGAGAGCAACGTAGCACAATTACTTTCCCTTTTCCTTTAAGAGCAGTTGCATTACACTAAGCTAAGAGTACTCTATTTGCCTTCCTCTCATCAAACTTCTATCACAATATGGTAGTCAGCGTGGTGCAGGAGCTGATCATGATGTCTTTTGTGAATTTTTCAAGTTTGATAGCCCAATTCAAAACAGGAGAGGAACTGAGAGAGAAACTAAAGGATTGAAACATAATCCATGCATGCATTGAGGTCCTTTCGTGAACATGGAAAAAAAATCCAAGAACATCCAAAAAATTTGACAAAACCAACTCAAAATCAACATGCAGCAGGTAATTGCCATGAAATATCCCAATCGAAGCAAAACCAAAATTATTAGAAAAATCAAGCATCCAAATGATAGCAAAATATAAATCCAAGAAAACACATAACAACCAAGCAAACTAAACGAACATGAAAGGCATTGTAAGCAAACCAACTAAATGATGAGATTGATGTGTAGCCAAAAACCAAAACAACCTCTCCAGCGATGAACTGACCTTAATAGAAGATCAAAAACTTCTAACACTGGCAGATGCAAAGTGCAACCTAAAAACAAAATGGCAAAACAATAAAATTCCAAAATAATACCATGCCATGTGCAAACAAACATCACAAAACCAACCAAAATAATCACCTAACACAATACACCAATGCCTTAAAAAACACAGCAATAGCAAAAAAGAAGAAGAAGAAAAAAAACAAACTTCAAGCAATTGAAACCTAGAAAGATTAGGGAACCAACACGTAAAACTAACCAGACAAATGCAGCTACCAGACAATCTAAAAGGTCTTCATAAATCCATAATTAAAATCATGCTCTCCAATCACAAAAACAACATTCAAGTTCTTAAAAAAAAACCAATAAAACAAATAGGAATTCAGTAAAGCCAAACTTGAAGTGCATAGACAACCAACATGGCCAGTACAAAAACTCTTGCCAACCGAAGCACTGCAGCAACCAGCAGATCTCAAGCACACTCCGTAGCAAGACAAACACACACGAAACATAACATTAGCAACATTTGAAAATGGAACTAGAACACATACTTGCTAACACCAAAAAAACCTCCAAACTACAGAGCATGAAAAAAAAACACCAAAATCAAGACAATTAGAGTTCTGAGAAATGTTCCAAGAAATAAAAAAAAACATTATGAAAGAAACCATATAAACTCTTCGTGCCTCTCAAGAGAGAGATGAAAGTAATTATTAAAAAAAAAAACAGAACTACAAAAGGAAGACTATCTCAATCAATTTCAGGTTCAAACTCTCATGGAAATCCCTAGAATCCAGCAAAATCTAAAAGAAATCAGAGAAAAAACCAAGCCAAAACAGTAACAGCATCCATTTCGTGCAAAACCAACCAAACATCCAATCGTAGGCTACCAGACCAACAATCACCAAACAACCAGGTACATTGCAGGTAAGGTGTGCATTTAATGCCCAATTCTTCCACACTCAACAAATCAGAGGTCTCCCAACAATCACCGAATAACCAGGGACATTGCAGGTAAGGCATGCATTTAATGCCCAATCCTTCCACACTTAACAAATTAGAACACTAAGAGCCCAACCAAACACCTATTGGCTATCCGTAACTCAGGAAGCCGAGCCAAGCCAAAACCCAACAAACCAACCAGATCCACGAAACCAAGACGATGTTCCTCCTAGATAGAGACACCAGCCAACCCAACCTTGAAGCCACACACAAACCCACAGAAGCACACACAACCTAGAACTAACAGCTTAGAAACTCTCATCTCGTGCCAACAAACCAACAAGGAAATAAATCTTTAGCAATCCCAACTTCACGCGAGAAAACCACACAAAAGCAAACCTTCAAGCGATAAGAACCACTCCATTCTACTGTGATTACACTCAGTGGCTACAGTGTTTTCCTGAGCTCTTTTAGTTTTTTTTTTAATTTTTTAATTTTAATTGAGATGGATCTGGAATCGTGAACGTGTTCTTTGGTTTGTTTGTGAGGCGTTCTCTGGTGTTTGTGCCAGAAAAAAGAAAGGGATGGTAAAGCTATAACGTGTCAAAAAAAGACAGAAATATATATGGTAGGGAGACTGCCACGTATCCAACAAAATAAATGAAAAAACAACGAAAGAAAACTGGCCAAAACTTATCGCAAGAACGAAATTTAAAACGTAACCAGTGCAATCTATAGTGATTTTAGACACAATCTACAGTGATTCACTAATCTCTTTTAGTTTTTTTTTAATTATAAGTACATTGGTCTGTGCCCTTTGAAATATTTTTAATTGTGTTATAAAATCAGAGCAAATAAGTTATTTTTAAAATTTGTTAGGCTATTTACTTAACTTAAGTTTTTAATTAAACTGTGTAGGAGCTAACTCGATTTAAATTAATTGGTTCTATAAGTTTAAATACAACTTTGATGATCGATAAAAACATGATTTAACTTTTAAAAAAACTTCAAGATAATGTTTTTTAAAAAAATATTAAGACCATGACAGATTGGATCGACATCGGTTGCCCTGTAACCCGATTCATAGACTCTATTAGGCTTAGTAACCTTTTTTATATTTTTATATTTAATTATATAATAAAAATAGATGCTCATAAAATTAAGCGACAACCTAAAAATAGACATTTATTTGAAACAATTATCCCTATAGAAAGCAAACGAAAATCCATAATGTAGTTTATTTCTCAACCAATCCAATATTAAAAGATAAAATAAAAAAAGAATAAAGTAAAATCAATTAAAAGACTAAAAACAAAAACAAAGCATATCATATCGATGGGTAAACTTGTTAAACCTATGAATCAGGTAAGCCAAGCTAGTACACCAAACCTGTGAACTGAGTTATAGACTCCAATGAGATTATAATTTGTTTTTTTAAAACTATTTTTTATTAACTATATTATTACAAAAATAAACGATTGCGAAATCAAACACTAACCTAATACCAATATGTTTTTTTAAGATCTTGATAACCTCATAAAAGACGAAACGAAACCAATTATAAAACTAAATTTCCAACTAACCCATTATCTAAGGATGAAATAAAAGAAACTAATTAAAAAAAAGTTAAACTTGTCAGACCCGTGAACAAAGTCAACTAGCCAAACCTGTGAATAGGTCCACGAACTATATAAAGTTTAATAACATAATTTTTCTGTGAAAGTATTTTTTTCAACTATATGAGAAAAAATAGACGATAAACAAGTCAAGTTCAATTAAAAAAAAAGATACCCCACCAAACTCGTAAACTAAAGTAACCCGGGTTATCCTGACAAACCTGAAAACCATGTTAATCTTATAGAAAGGTAAAATAAAAAGAAACAAATTATGAAGTCAAATTCTCAGTAATATCAATATTAAAAGATGAAAATTTAAAAAAATAAATTCATAATTTTTTTTTTTAAAAAAGCAAAACATTGTGGATCACTATTGTCATACACAGTGCAATGTATGTGGGTAAACAGTGGTTTCCTCACACCCTGTAATTTTTGTTATTTTATAAAGTTTAATAACATGATTTTTCTCTAAAACTATTTTTTTTTAACTATATGAGAAAAAACTAGACTATAAACATGTCAAGTTTAATTAAAAAAAGAAAAAAAACAACCCACCAAACTTGTAAACCGAGGCAACCTAGGTTACTTTGGCAAACTCGTAAACCATGCTAACCTCATATATTGACAAAATAAAAAGAAGCAAATTACGAAACTAAATTCACAACAATCTCAATTTTAAAATATAAAATTGACAAAAATAAATTTAAAAAAAAATCATAAAAAAAATTCAATAAAAAAAAAGCAAAACACTGTGGATTACTATACAGTGCAATAAGTGTTGGGTGAACAATGGTTTCCTTATATTTTTATTACTTTATATAGTTTAATAACATGATTTTTCTCTAAAACTATATTTTTTAACTATATGAGAAAAAAATAGACTATAAAAAGCCAAGTTTAATTAAAAAAGAAAAAAGAAAGAAACCCCACCAAACCTATAAACTAAAATAATTTGAGTTACCTTGACAAACCTGCAAACCATGCTAATCTCATAAAAAGAAAAAGAAAAAATTTGATAAAATAATTTTTTAAAAAATCATAACAAAAAAAAAGAAAAGGAAAAAAAAACCACATGTTCAAGCAAAATAAAAAATAAAAAAAATGAGGGGAGACATTGTAGCAATTCACAGTGTTTTATGAGGAAAGCTATGGTGCTTTCTCACATGCTTTAATTTATTTTAATTCCTAGTCCAAATATCTTGTATGAGTTGGGTTGTGGACTTCCACATCCGAACTCCATATACTATCTTGCCTAAAAACATCAACCCTATACATGGTTGTCATTTAGTGTCATGCAATTATCAAGATAGGCTTTATTTAACAGAGTCGTTGTACGACTTGCCCATACCTAGCCCATCTAGTCACACTTCTCCATACTAAATGGAGTAACGTTTCTCAATAATGTCAATTATATCAAATGATTATCCCTAAAATAGGACACTGAGTCTTTTCTTATATACCGTTCATCACACGCAACGAGAAAAAAATGAACGAGTACTAGAACTCTAAGAAAAGAATCTTAAAGATAACACAAGAATAACAATAATAATTACAACCTTAATGATGGAGAAGGAGGTTTCTCATTCTTCTATCTATAAACAATCTTAGTTCACATCATTAGACCTCTCTAACGAGGATCTTAATCATTTATATGCATTATATATCTTTTACCTTATTAAATGTTGTTAACTTAAATATTAGAAGGTCTCTTACTCCAAGTGAGGAACTTGTTTCGCAGGTAACACTAGGGTGTCAAGTCTTGCTAGTTCAATAAAGCTCACTCAATTGTATTAGTGATGGACTCCTATTTTCCAAACTTTCTCTCAAACTTTTCAAGTCATTTCCAAATCTTAATGTTCAAAATCCAAACTTACCAACATAACAGGAGAAGGCACATCAATCTTTAAAGCTTGAGTTGAGAGTTTTTTTAATGGTGGTATATGTGGGAAAAGAATAAAGGCAAGTTATATTCCTTCTTCTATACTATTTTTATTATCTTTTAACTTTTTTTTGGCAAATATTCTAGAAAGATGGACATAAAAAGGATGTTAATTTTCCAACTAAGAATGCTCTATTAGGATTCTTGAATCTCCAAAAACTTCCATCATAAAGGGAAACCTCTTCATAAAGTAAAAGACTAAAGTATGCTTATGACATTGTCTTGGAAAAACCCCCCTAAGCCATTAGACCAACAACATCATCATATCCATCTAATGAAGAAAATTATAATAAGTGATGAAGATTGCCCATCATACAAATATATCTCCATGATCGGTCATGATGAAAAGCTCCATAAATCATCATGACTGATTTGGAAAAACATCTTTATGACTGGTGTCCATATAAATTTATCTTCATGATCGATTATAACAAAAAACTTTATGAATGATATCCATGAATCTCTATGATCAGTCCACAAGAAAGTCTCCATAAATGGTCTTTATATAAATGTATCTCTATGAATAAATGTTTTAAAAAAACCTCTATGAATATCTATAGTTAGTACAAACATAAAATCTCTAAGAGCAATTTTATGAAAACATGTCTCCATGACTAATCTTAGCAAAAGAACTTTATGAGCAATTCCTATGAAAATATAATTTGTTAAGTTATTCTTTTAAAGATTAAGCTATACAAGAACCTCTATGAGTACAAAGTATTCACCATTAAACTGAAGGCTACTTAGCTTTAAAAGAACCTATGTTTAAGCAAGGGGATAAATCAACCTAAAAATGATATATTCCTTAAGGAAAAGGTTACCTTACTTAAACGGGCTCATTTCCTACAAGGAAATCCACAACCTTCATGCTTGGTCTATAGAACAAGCACCATCACATGTAAATTTTCAAGCACCTAATGATTAACCTCGCTCATATATATCACTAACATCTTCATAGACAAGATAATCTTAGCTAATGCTAAGGGACACCACCTTACACCCCATATGTAGGTCATACTATACATATTCATTAATTATCCTATAACATTAGATATAGGCTTATCTTTTTTTTGCTTAGGTCTTAAACCATTTACACGTAAGGAAACTTTAAATTCTCTAATTGGGTCATCAATCCCTAAAAATCATCATTACTAAAAATATAATGCTATGAAACTAAAAACTACCGGTGAACAATAATGTCAATAACAAGATAAATGAGATAAAATAATCCTTAATTGGGCCAATATTTGGTACACATCAATAGAAACTCATATGATCGGGGTTAAAATTATAAAAATTATTTTAGTAACATCATTATTCTCTTTTTACTTAAGGGGTCTTCACTGTTGAGTTTTCTCCAACTATTTCCAAGTCAGATCTCCCCTATACCATAATGCTAGCAACATCGATATTAAATACATGTTTTTGTAACACGATCTTACTCCGTAAGGGTCTCTATGACTATTTCCACCTTATTTGAAGGGTGCTTTTTTTGCTCCAAAAAAGCCTCCACGGTATCCATCTCATATCTTTTCAATAAGGCTCTCTTCACTCCACTAAAGGATCCACCTTTAAATCCACCCCCTTCATGAGATGCTCTCTATGTCTGCCTCTTCTAAAGGCTTCCTCATCCTCGACTTCTCATTCAAATATTCACCTCGAGTAGCTGCACTTGCACACCTCGAATAAACTTTTTCAAATTCTAAAACTTTTTAAAGAGAGAACATTTATGAGAAATCCACGTTCGCCTTTTGAGATAGGTAGAGTTCACTCATCAAGCGTACCAAATTATCATTTAAGATGATTAATATAGAATTAGTCCTCTCATATATGGCTAGGAATTCATTCAAGAAAGTCTTTAAGAGATCTCATTTATAAGTTTTTAGCCCGATCATTATTGGCCTCAACATAGGCCCTATTAACCTCACTTTAGCCTATAACAAGACTTGCTCTACCTCCTTTACTTTTAACTAGCAAGTGAAAATATCTTGGTTAACTTTTTTAATGCTCAACCTACAGACCTCAATTCATATTGCCTAGGTATTTTTTTATTGCAAGACCTTCTCATATAAATTTTAAGAGTTACGAAGTTGGACCTTTAACTATGCATATATATCCTTCCTGTCTCAAGAGCTTGAAGATTCTTCTTGGTGACAACAAAGGCCCAAGTCATTTTCTCATACTCGGCCTCTCAATGCTTGGAAATAAGGGATTGAATTTGCAAAGTTTATAATTGTCTCTTTATAAAAAAAAACAAAAAAGTAGTATTTTGAAAAAGAAAAGATGAATAGTATCTATATGAAGCATTACTTGTATAAAGAGCTTTATCCTAAAGCTTTAAGCCTCGGATGATTTGTTATAGGCTCTTAAACATGCTCACCATGAGAATGACATTATATCCCTTCAAAGAAGGGTTAGCTTCCAGTAAGGTCATTAAAACATGTTTTTTTTTACCTTTCTAGTTCATTATAATGTGAAAAGGTATTCCACTCTAGCCTTTTATGGTTGAGAATATGAAGCAACAATCATTACCTTCATTATAGATGGTTGAGGAGATGTTAGACTTTTTTTTCGAGAAGGTGTCCAAATAGGAACAATTACATCAAAAAGGGGTAGTTAAGTCCCGTTGCACCAATACTAAAGGATAAGCAAAACTTGCCTTCTCTAAATTGAACAAGTGCCTTCATTTCTAAAAAGACAGTTGTTGTATGTTTGCGGCATCGCGACGATTATCCTCTCAAATTAGGATCTTATTCTTTATTAGTAAAAAAAAAAGATAGAGTCGTCACCTAATATTTTGGTAATTAGAAACCCTAACTTGCCTTAGAGTCTAGATAAAGAGACTTATTATGTATAAGAATAATGTATCACCTCTAGCATACCTTAACTAAGATAAAATACATTATTTATTTGTCTGATATAAACTAAAGTGCTGTTATGTTTTCTAACTATTGGTCTATATAATGGTTAAAATCAATCCACCCTAGTAGAGTGAACCATAACCTTAAGGTCAAGCCTAACAATTCTAGAGTCGAAACATGTTTTTGTATTTTTCTTTAAAGAAGAAGATTTTGTCATGGTTATTAAAAGAATGAGTATTAGACCTATATGGATGATGAGAACCAGACTTTGGATCCTATGAGTGGCAGAAATGGGTTTTGACCTTATTTCTTTCAAAAATCTAGTAAATTAAGAATTCTTGTCATTTTTTATAAAAGAAAACATATATTTTTGTTTCTTTTGTATGTAGACCCAATGACTCAATTTATTTGAGTCAAATCTTAATAGATTTAATAAACTTGTTATTAAATCTAAATATACATGCAAATTCTTTTTTTTTCTCTATTTTTTTATGAAAAATGCTAAAACAAATATTTTTTCACTTATATATACAAAAATTGGTATTTTCTTTTCTATTTTTTTTAACAAACAAACTAGAAAAACATGCTTTTTTCTGCAAGGATAGAATATGTAGAAATATTTTTTTTATAATAGTAGAATATACAAAAAGATTTATGAAAAGACTTGGCCATAATGCACTCCAAATAATTCTTCACATAAATTTGATGTTATTTTATTTATTTATTTATTATTATTATTATTTTGCTTATTTTTTATGAGAATGTCACTACCAATACAAATAATAAAAAACTGAACTTTCACGATGATAATAATAAAAAATACATCAATTTGATGTTATTTTATTTATTTATTATTATTATTATTTTGCTTATTTTTTATGAGAATGTCACTACCAATACAAATAATAAAAAACTGAACTTTCACGATGATAATAATAAAAAATACATCAATACATGAAATTTCCATGACAAAATTTCATTCGGGTTTAAAATTGACGTGGGAAAACGGCAAAGATTGCTGGCAAAATCTGATTGGACCACGTGTAACGCGTGTGATACACGCGCTGCCTAATAATAACGTTAACATCACGCGCCTAATTAATAACCTGCAGGCAAAGAAACAAAAGGCAGTGAAAGTCAATTGATTTGGGGCTCTTTTCTTTTTCCAAGCTTCTTTCTTTTAGAAGGAATATGGTTTTTCTTCTGGGTGTTTGACCAAGAGAAGCTTTCGCGGGTTGGGGAGGAAGAGAGTTAGGCTGCCATTGGTGGACCGCGGTTGGTTGTGACCGAGAGTGGGAGAGGTTGTAAGGGAGGTTTCTGCTGGATCACGGTTGAGAGGCTGGGAATGATTTTGATTTTTGTTTGGAAGGGGAGAAACAGTTTGATGTGGCTGTCAGGCTGACGGGTCTGTGGTGAGGAAGGAGGAGAAATACTATTGTGGGGTTACCAGTGGTGGCACGACCATGTATGGCGGGAGCTTCTGATGGCCACGGTGAAGGGCTGGAGGTGAAAGTGACAATTTTTACTGGGAGGATGAGAAGGTCTTGGGTTGATGCTGGTGTGGGTTAGTTGTTGGTGGTTTGGGTGAGTATGCTGGATGGTAATTTGTGAGGAAAGGCTGATGGAGGGTGACTGGATGATTCTCCAGTGTTGGGTGTCATTGATATGGAGAAAAATTTGCAGATGATGTTTTGGTTTGGGTTTTCTCGGTTCCCTCTCCAGTGTTCTTCCTGGTGAATGGAAGGCCGGTGGTGGTTGTTGCTATAGGTTGAATCTGGCTGAAGCTTGTGTCTGGGACGGTGAAGGACGGTGAAGGCCACGGGTAAATGGGAGAGGGGTTGGTGTGAAAAGACAATGATGGTGTTTTATTGTTGAGGTGTTCTTGTTTGGGAGACAGGGAAGGTGCCGTGGACAATGGTGAGGGAGGTAGTGTGGTCAATGCCTTCGACATGGGAATGGAACTTATACCATCCCAAAATCTCTTAATCTTATTTTTCTATTATTTGATTGATTGTATCTTTAAATGAATCAATTTATTTTTTCAGATTTAACTATTTATTACAAAATTATTTTTGTTTCTTTTAATCTTAATTTTTAAACCAAATTAATTTATAATTTTAAATTAATTTTTCAATTAATCTCTTAAGTAACTCTTAACTTATTTGTTCCAAAATTATTCTTTAATATTAATTTTTTTTTCATTCTTAACTAAATTAAATTAAATTATTTTATTTAATTTACTTTTCAACTCAAATCTCAATTATACTCTAAAATTTCTCAAACTTTATTTTTTTTCTAAGATTTGGTTTAATTTTGACTCCAAATATATTTTATTATTTTTTAACATAAAAACAATAAAAAAAATCTATAAAATTAACTAAATTTATTGAAAATACATATTGTTTTTTGATTTTTTGATTTTTTCTCAAAATATAAAAACAATGAAGGTAAAAAATTGGATTACAACAAGGCTCGAGTAAAAACTCGAGGTTTTGTTTGAGAAAAAAATTTGTTTTATTTTTAACATTTATTTTGTCAGCATAAATAATAACGAGTAGCTTTATTCGTAATGTCATGATTTTTGTAAAAATGTTTTTTCACATTTTGACAACGTCATTTATTAATTCAAATGACTTGCTTGCTTGATTAGAAGAGATTTTTAAAAGACATGTAATGTAGGCTATGATTTTTGGCTATGAAATAAAAAGATTTGTAGGCTTAAAAAGTGTTTCAAGGTTTTAAAGACTTATGATCATTGTCATAATGTCTTCTTTTTCTTTCATCTTGTTTCTTTGATTTGCCTTTTTTTGTTTTGTTTTGGTTAGGCATCTTTATTTTGTTTTGACCTTCACTTGGTAATATTTATTATTTCTGTTTGGACATGCCCCCAACATTTTTTTTTCTTGGGCTCTATGAATTTTTCATGGCATCTCCTCAGTTTTTGATATATGAATTTCTGTCTGTCTCCTAGTGTGGGGTGTGATCCTAGTTAAGATTAACTATTGATATTTGAAATTTCTATTTGCTCCTAATGTGGGGTATGATCATAATCAGAGTTTTTACAACGAAAAACTTATTCGGGTTTAAATGGGGACTACAAGGGATATATTTTTAAAATATGAATGGATAGAAAAGATGATCTTTCATCATTCCAAGTGCAAACAGTTGGAACCGATAAATTTTGTATTCATTTAGTGTAATGGTTCGAAACTTTTGCATAAGAATTATGTTTTCTTGAATCATTTACTAGCAAATCAAACTACATGTGATTATGCATATAACTAAAATATGGATCAAGAGCCATGAGATGTGAGCACACTTTTTATTTTTAGTTCAAAATTATTTGGTCACCTTAAAATAAGAATTGCTTGAATGACTTGCTTGCTATTTTACGAAAAGTAATGTTTAAACATTGTTTAAAGCAAATATCAAATTATTTTTGAAATAAAAATGAAAATTCAATTTTCAGAATTAATTTGGCAAAGAGTTTTTTATAATAATCGATTTCATCATAATGTTTTTGAACAGAGCCATGAAATCAATTATGATGATAAATTTTATGAGTATAAAAAGGGTAAGGATAGCATTCTGGTATCTTGCATAACACACCTTAGAGTTTGATCATTTATGGACAATAATAAAAATGCTAAATACTATTTTCATAACAAACATTTCTTCATTTCAATGCAAAGATATACTATGAAAGACACAATCTATTAAAAGATACAATTGAGTTTTTGCAAAACATCTCAACATAAAACAGGTTTTGAAGACTTTGTTTATGAAGCTGTAATGTCACAGCCTCCAAACTAGCACCAACAACAATTTAATACCAACGAGTAGCCAAACCCATTATAGAGAGCAAGAACCTGTAGAGAGAAGTTAGATCTAGAAGAGAAGGAAGGAAACAAACCAAAACTTTGTGTGTGGGTTTCTTTTTTTTACAAGTAACAATTAAAGGCACTGTCATTACAAGAAGATGGAGAAGCTCTCGATCCACTAGAATCCCCTTCTTAATGGTGATGGTGTGTGGTTCCACACGCCGACAGTGGCGATGATGCGTGGAGCACATGTGCCACCACTATTCATGCAATCTTAAAATCTTTTAGTGTGATTTCTGAGTTTCCAGCAACTCCAAATTATTTTCAACCTTAAAAAGGTTCATTTTGTAAATTTTAGATGTTCAATGTGTGTTTAATTTATTGTGAATTTTTAAATTTTGATGGTTTGTAAAGATTGAAGGGTATGTGAGTAATTAGTGGTATAAAAGTATGGTTTGCATTTTATTTTATGTTGTGTTAAATAAATGGTAAAAACAAAAGAGATAGATAGAAAGGATAAATTTTTTAATCAACTGTTTTAATTGCATATGACCAAGAATCTTAAAAATCCATGTCGCATGAATTTTACAACAAGTTTGTAAAATTCCAAAGGATTTTAGTCTATATTTTAAAAATATTACAAACTTATTTTTGGCAAAGAAATATATAATTCAGTTTTAATATAAGGATAAAAAAAACATACAGAAGGGTTAATATCCAAAATATTATTAGGGATAATAATTTATTATTCACTTTTAATATAAGAATTAAAAAACCTATATGGGGTTTGTCATAAGCCAATTTTAGGTTTCCCCTTAAATTTACCTTTTTCTTTTGAAAATAAAAAAATAAAAAATCAGAAAAATAAAAATAATAATAACAAAAAGATTGGCAACATGACAAGAACAGTTTGAGAAGGGTTTTAACTGTATGAAGGAACCAAGTTGAAATCTTGGATAAATTTAGGAGCTCAATTGCTCCACATTGTACCCGTGATTGAAAGATAATACAAATTCAAGGTTAAATAAAATGATTATCAGAGAAATTTGCATAAAAAATAAGTCTTAGGACTTAATTAAGTTTTCAATAGATTAATTTGATTTAATCATGAGTTCAATTAATGGTTTAATTAAATTTTAGAATTAATTTGGTCAAATTAAAAGAATTAAATAAGTGCAAGGATGTAATTAAGCTTTTAATGAGTTAAATTAATTTTATTAGAGACTTAATTGGTAAAACAATTAAGTTTGGAAACTTAATTTGAGCTTAATTAAGAAGATTAAAATTTGAAAGGACCAAATTTATTTTTTCCAAACTCAATTAGGTGAAATCAATGTTAAAATTGCAAGAAAATCAAAGTAAGGGGGTCAATTAAGGTCCAAATTGAAGAAATTCAAGACCAAAGACCTTTTTGCAAAA
>Ga0325411_1003169_pt1 | contig 18526 bp, 4 predicted proteins | sample PopdelMetagenome_13_FD_206181 | JGI IMG/M metagenome (GOLD analysis project Ga0325411, IMG submission 206181) | Populus deltoides microbial communities from Bellville, Georgia, United States - Xylem-PdIQD-R4 | ecosystem: Host-associated > Plants > Phyllosphere > Stem > Wood/Secondary xylem...
TGAATATTTAATTTTTTATTTAATTGATAATAAATAGAGTATAAATATAAAGAAAATCAACATGTGACTTGTGAGTTAGGAAATGCAATAACTACAATACATAAAGAAAGAAAGAAAAATTAAACATAGAAATATTAATTCCAGTGATTAAATAAGGGAATGTACGTAAGGGTTTATAATATATATAATCAATTGCCAAAAATAGTCATTAATATTGCTTAACCCTTTCACTTTTCACTTTATTTTTTGGTCTCTCTATATTAATTTTTTTTTTTATAAAAAAACTTAAAGGTTGATTGATTTACCTGTGCATCTTTATATGAAACATTATATATTTCACTGAAACAATGTTTTTATTAAAAAAAAAATTAATTTTTTTATCATTTATTATTTTTAACTATATCCTTGAAAATTAGATTAAATGAGATTTTGAGATCCAAATTTATTTTGGATAGCTTCTTATAAACAACGTAACTATGCATTCCTTTTTCATTTTTTTGTTAGTGTGCTGTCGGCATTAATATATTAATATATAATATATTAATAACATTATATATTTTTTCATCTGTTTATGGATTCTTTTTCTTTTTTATCCCTTTCGTTTTCTAAATTGTTATTAATATAAATTTCTTCCTTAAACCAGATGAAAAGTTATACTAAGAATTTAATTCATAAGAAGAAGACAATTATCTCTCGATCAAGCAAGGTAATTATCTTTATTAAGCGTAATACTACAATTAATGTCGATATTAATCACAAGGGTTAAATTAAGATATAAATTGTAAAATTTATATTTGTCATGAAACCGTGAGGTCTAAATCAGTATTAAACAATAAAGTCTAAATCAGGTAGTAAACATATAGGTTTACATCAGTTGATTGGGTACGTCGCAAACCTTGGTTAATTTTTACATTAGATAATAAACAAAAAGTTTACTTCAAACAATAAATAATAAAGATTTATATAAATAAACTATGAAGAGGTTACATCGAACAAAAAATAATCAAACAATAAATAATAAAGATTTATATAAGCTAAAGAAAAGATATTATCGCCCTAAAGAACTTACCTGATATAAGCTAAATTTTTATTTGTCTTAAATTGCTAAAAGTATATTGTGCTTAATTTACCAGTGTTCTATTCACAGAATAATGGCGTGTTTAATTCGATGAGTTAAACTTTTATTGGTGGTTCAAACTTATTCGTCTTAAGAAAAGTCCATGGAAGGAGCCTTGATGAGGTTCACATGTCCTATGATAATTCAATACTCTTGACTTAGTCGTCAATGAATATTGTACTAAAAATTAATATCCTCAATTCTAACATGGTGTGTATTATATTGAAAAGGCTTAATATCTTCGACTTTGATGTCAATGAATATTGGACTAAAATTAATATTTTTAATTTTATTTTTGGAAAATATTACACAGAGAAGACTTGGTATTCCAAAGTCCCTGACTTTAACAACAAATTGTTTAATTTAGGTTTGTTAATTTTTAGTTAATAAAATTCTATGGATATAATTATATTGTATTTTAAAGTTATTTAAATCATGTATGATTTTTTATTTGAATTATGTATTTTAAAGTATTTGAACTTTTCTATTGTTTATTTTACTTTTATTTTAATTGTGTTATATTGATATTTACCACTTGACTGAAATTGTCAATATATAATTAGTTAAAATGTTTTACTTGTAATTTTACAATTTGAGTTGACAATCCGAGTTTATATTGTGTATTTCGTGTCGTGTCATAAAAACATTTTTAACAACCTTATTTCTGACTATAACATCAATGGATATTGAATTGAAAATAATATTTTCAATTCTAGCATTGATGAATATTACATAGTAAAATTATAATACTTATAATTCTAGCATCACTGAATATTAAACTAAAAACTTTTATTGTATGAAAAATCCAAACAATGTGTTTCTCTTTTTAATATCTAAGGCTATGAGTCAACTTACCTTAAACATTACAAGTGAATAGCAAAACAATTTTGACATAATTTTTATGAAAACCAAAATGGGTTCTTAAGGTTTTGGAAATGTTGACTTAATAGGGCTTTTAATTTGGAACAAGCTTAAATGAGTTTTTTAAACTTGTTATAAAACTCTAAAAATATGCATGACAAATATTTTTTTTTGTTTTTGTTTTTCTTTTATGAAAATGCTAAAATAAACATCAAAACATACAATACTAATTTTTTTTGTTTTTTTATATATATATATTTGAGAGACTTGACCATATATACATTTTGACAATGATGATTTTTTTAAGCTTTAAATTATTAGGATTAGATAATTACCAATAAGATGGATGAAAATCAAGCAAGTTTAATTGTTCATCAAAGAAATTATAAACACATAAGAGCTCTAATTTTGCATGCATAAAATTACAACAAGTAATAAACATAAACACATAAACAAGGCTAAACTCAAGTCTAAACATGTAATTTCACATAAACATTAGATATGAGAATATGTATGCACAATTTAAAAGATTTGGCCAACATCATTCCAACACAAAATCAATCTCATATACATTGCATAATCTTAAAATCTCATCACAACAAATATTAAAATCATCAAATAAGTATAATATTTACTCCACACAAATATACATTCAATGAACATTACCTAATCATAACATCATCATAGAACACAAAAAACTAACAATAAAGTAAGGTAATTATTTAAGAGAAGTTTGAGGTTCAAAATGAACCTTCTAAGGCTGCTAAAGATGATTGAAAAGGGCTGTAATTGTGGCAAAACAATATTAGAATGAAGAAAATTGGTGTTGGCTCGTGACAACCACATTCTAGAAATCTTCTTTTTAGTTACTTGATTTACATATAATATAAATTTTATATATGTCCCTCATTTCTTTCTCTTGTTTTACACTTAAATCTTCTTGACTTTTGTCATCTCTTTTTAATTACTTGGTTACTAAACAACTTCTTTTCATCTTAATCCCTCACTTTTTCCTTTTTTCCACCTTATCTCCTCCTTTTTTCCACCTTATCCCCTGATACGAATGTCGTGGGTATATAGATCTAGAAACCTACAGTCAATATGATCCTTTCGAATAAAGTTAAATTCAAGCTTCTAATTAAGTTTGACATAATGATAACCTGTATTGAGGCACTAATATTATTGAAACTGAACCCCCACTTAACATCTATGAAGAGACATGGATAAGTATTATAAAAGACATCATAAAACTTGGTTAATTCTTTTACAAGTCAAAGTAGTTCCATGAAGAACCAAGAATAAGCAAACTCTCACACACAAATTTTATTTATGAATAATCAACCATCTTTAAAAAAAAAAACTAAATACAAGCTAAATAACCCTATTTATACTATGTAAAACATCTTAAACAATCCTGAAAAAAATAATAAAAGAGTTTTAGGTAAAATAGAAAAAAGAATCATAAATCAACTAGAAACCTAATGCAATTTTCACACGGTATCTTCTAGACCTTATCGCAAGGTCTTCTTGATATACGATTGATCTAAAACTTTAACCCAATATAAACTAAAACCTTTGAAAACTTATGGTGAAATTACATCCCCATCAAATAGTCAAATAAAAAACTATTCTTGTTAGAGTAAAATTATACATTAGAAAAAATAAGTCCAAAATTACCTCTAGTATCCTTGAATTATAAGGAAACCTTACTAATGAGAAAATTTACAAAAAAAAAAAAAACACATGTTAATGACATGAAAACCCTTGACAAAATAATCCTAATTTTTGCCACCTATTCTTTCCTTGTAGAAAAAAAAAATCCTTGCTAGATAAGAAGTTTACAAATCATAAACAAACAAATAGCAGAACTTGTACAACAACTTCTAGCTTGATTTCAAACACGTCGTTCTCTCTTATCTAGATGAATTAATAGGCATACTATCTATAGATAGAAAGCTTTGTATGTCTAGTTTTCAAATCAACTAGAATTGCAACAAAATTCTACATTTAGATCCAGATATGAACCAAACAACACACAAAGATCTAATCTAGTAGATTTACAACTTGTTAATCTAAACATCTAGAATCAACCCAGTCAATTCATCTTGGATCCTTTTATTTTTAAAATTTGTAATAAACCACATAAACATCTCTAATAAATCACATAAACACTTCTAATAAATTCTTTAGTAATGCCTGCTAATTCATATTATTTTCCCTCTTCTCAAAAAAATTAATCATTAAATTATCACCTTAGATATTGAGTTACTTTTGAAAGACATATTAATCTTATTTTAAGATTTTAATTTTTTTAAAACAAAAATTATAAGCCACCACATCACAAATAATATATTTTTTTTTATGCTGCAAGTCTATATGATTTGACCTTGTTCTTCCGTCCTTCCCCTCACCCAATCAATTCATCTTGGATCCTTTTATTTTTAAAATTTGTAAAAAACCACATAAACACCTCTAATAAACCACAGAAACACTTCTAATAAATTCTTTAGTAATGCTTGCTAATTCATATTATTTTCCCTCTTCTCAAAAAAATTCATCATTAAATTATCACCTTGGATATTGAGTTACTTTTGGAAGATCCTTTTATTTTTAAAATTTGTAAAAAACCACATAAACACCTCTAATAAACCACAGAAACACTTCTAATAAATTCTTTAGTAATGCTTGCTAATTCATATTATTTTCCCTCTTCTCAAAAAAATTCATCATTAAATTATCACCTTGGATATTGAGTTACTTTTGGAAGACATATTAATCTTATTTTAAGATTTTGATTTTTTTTAAAGAAAAATTATAAGCAACCACCCAATCAAACCCCCCCTAGAGTTTTATGCTGCAAGTCTACATGATTTGACCTGTCAATTCATCTTGGATCCTTTTATTTTTAAAATTTATAAAAAACCACATAAACACTTCTAATAAATTCTTTAGTAATGCTTGCTAATTCATATTATTTTCCCTCTTCTCAAAAAAATTCATCATTAAATTGGATATTGAGTTACTTTTGAAAGACATATTAATCTTATTTTAAGATTTTAATTTTTTTTAAACAAAAATTATAAGCAACCACGTCACAAATAATATATATTTTTTTATGCTGCAAGTCTCTAGATGAATCTAATCCACGCATACATTTGATCAGGCATATTCCACTTTTGACTGCAAAATATTCAATTGGAAGTAACAAAACTATAGAGCCAAATCAATGATAATTACAGTATAGGATCACCCAAACCATCACAGGATCGTTCCTAAGCCAGAAACGAACAGCAATGGATGACAGAAACTACCTATCATGACAACACTTACAAGGTTGCAAAATTTCATATTCAGTTCCTTACACATCAAAATTTATGTGTCTCTGACAATTTACAACTGCTAATATATTTAGAGGAAAGAACAATACAATTTGATGGGTAGAGCGCTTACACGCCGAGCCACAGTCGTTCTTGTATAAACCATTTCACCCTGACACTGGATTTCAATGGATAGAGAGAGCAGCATGCCAGCAATTACATCCTCGTTGATTATATGTCAGGGGTGAGGACACGAGTCTTAGGGGGGGGAAAGGCTGTGTTATACATGATATAGTGTTGAGAGCAAAAGAATACCAAAAATTGTAGATGTTTGCTATTTACTTGAAGGGAGGATATAATAACTCTGAAGAATTTCGAGGCAATTGCTGCCACCTTGGAGTGATGTAGGTGAGAGTTTTGACTAAGAATCACTCCAGCTGTCTGAATCGTTATCTTCATCACTTCCAGTCAATGCCTAATTCAAAAGTAGACATCATAATTATTATATTCATGCGCGCGCGCACCAGAGAGAGTGAGAGACAGACAGACAGAAACAGACCTGGCGAATTGCATTTGCTTTCTCTAAGATGGCTGCGACCTTCAAGTTGGTTTTTGGACCCTGAATACCCTGAATGCTAGGCCTTGTCACGGTTGCAGGCTTCAAGTTAAAGGACTACAGCCAAACAAAGGAAAGAAGGAAAACTTCAGTCCTGAGAACCAAGGGTGGTCATGCCACCGAGAGAGAATAAAAAAAGTAAAAAAGAAAAGAAAATGCAGGAAGGAACCTTGGTTCGTATCTGTTCCAGAAGTGAATCTCTTTCTTCTACTTTTGGTCCAACCTGAGGTCGAACTAGTTCAGCAACCTTTCTCAACTGCAAAAAGGTTCAAAATGTCATAAACAACAGACTACGAAATGTAAGACCATAAAAACAATTGATTGCAAATAAGACAGCAAATCACCATTACCTTGCTTTTATCATGTGCAGCAACAGCATCAATGAGAGGATTTCTAGGACGAGGGATCTTGTTTCCATTTGGCTTTCCAACTTCATAGGTTGGTGGTGTCATAGCTAATGCAGTCGGCGGCCACATTGTTAATCCCTGTGAAGTTACAAAATCATGATGCGGCTCTTCTTCCATAGTTAGTGGCGCTGCAGATTTACCAGAAGAATTCCCTAGTTCCTCTTCTGAACTTTGTGAACTCTGTCCAGGAAACTTCATGTCTAATCCTGTTTTGGGTGCTGATTGATTAAATGGATGGATTGTCAGGCCCTGTGTTGGCATGGGATCATTTACAGCAGTCATATGTTCTATGTCTGGCTCTAGTGAGAATGGATTGGAACTAGATTGTGCGGATTCTCCTCCTAATGGAAAGAAACCATGCTCATGCCTCTCATCGGACATTTCTAGTAAAGCCAAAGATGAGCTCACAGATTGTGTGGTGTCTGATCGGAGGTGATCCTGTTGACAGTGTGCATCATTGTCAATGATTGGTGTTTCTGACAAGAGTAGAGTTGGAAGCAAGGAATTTCCCATTGACTCTGTAGTCGAGTGTGGAAACATCCGACTTTCTTCAACAGGGAGAGACAGAAATGGGTTTGAAGGGTGCGCGATCTCTCTATCTAATGATGGGAAATCAAAATGGACCTGCTGATCAACCATAAATGGCTGGATCAGTGGGAAAGTGCCTTCACTATTATCAATCATATCTCTGTCTGCATCTAGTGAAGCAGGTTGAATTTTCCCTAACCTCCATTGCATAGGAGGTAGAGGTGGCAATGGTGGCATTGCCTCTGGATAGACCTGACTTGCCTCAGGGACAGGGAGCACACCAAAGCTAGGAAAAGCAGAATCAAATGGATTTGTTTCCAGAACAGTTGCATTACGTTCCTGACAGAATGATTGCAGTAAAAGCTCTTGACTGGAGAGATCTTTCAAACAGGAACTTTCAGACTGAAGATCTGTTGATATAGAACTTGCTTCACCTAATTTCAAGCATCCCCTGTCTAGTTGATCAGATTGCAATTCCAATGTGTGCTCCAGAGGAATTCCAGTTCCTACAAGGTACCCAGTAGATGAAGTTTGACTACTCCACAAAGTATTTGTGTTGTCTGCATGACTGGACTCTGCACTAATCTGATCATCTTGCACCTCAGTTGATTGTTCTAGAGTATTTCCCGACTCTGGTAGATAACACAAAGGCAAACAAACAGTGTTGTTGCTAGCCTCCGCATAATGATGCTGATGGTTATCTTTTGTTTCTGACTCCTGGTTGCTCAGTTCCAAAGACAGGTTATGAACTTCACTTACCTCTTGATTTGGATGGTCTTCAGAAACTGGTTTATATGGGTTAGAATCCCAATCTATAGAAGTAACTTCCATCTGCACCTGTGATTCTGACAAAGGTTTGGCAGAAATTACCTCATCAAGGTCCAACCTTGTCAGATGTGGATCCTCAGGGATGGAAAGAGCTTCTAGTGGCTCTGTAGCATTCCTAGGCGGGGAACAAACTAACTCTGAAGTGGGACAAATCACATTGCTGACATCTTCATTGTTCGCACCACTTGAAGCAGCAGAAGATACAGCCATGTCTTCTGCTTGACCGGTTTCAGTTACAGCATCATCCAAATTTACATGATCTTCAAGTATTGGTTTATCTGAACTCAATGACTGATGTTCGAAGGAAGCAGCATCTCCTCTTGTAATATCCACCTTTGTGAATGCAACGTTTTCCACAGCATCAAAACCATTGGAAATTTCTTCAAGATTTATATTCACTTCAGAACATGGAACTCCTAATTTAGATGAGTCAAGTTCCAATTGTGAAGCATCATTAGTTATATCAGAGAAGTGATGCTCGCTAACGCATTCGGTCTCTGAAGCATCCACCACTAGTGTTAAATTTTCTGCTCTAGTCTCCCTTGTTGCAATTGCATCGTCAACTTCAGAAACTAAAACATCAGGCTTTACAACATCCAAATTATCAGGTAGAGATAGGACCCCTGAATCCAACTTGACTACAGGCAAAGTTGACTTAGGAAATCGCTCTGCCGGTGTCATAGTTGAATGTTCAGCTGCATAATCTGTTTGAAGCACTCCATTCACAGAATCATCACTGCCTTTCTTTTCAAAAGCCAGATCTGACACGTTTGATACAAGCACAACAGCATCGGTTAACATTTTTGGATCTTCATGATCCAACTCACCCACAGAATGAGTTTTAGAAGAATCTGTAAGTGAAGTATCAGGCCCCAATTGCGAAGGGAAATCAGATAGTGCTACCAAAGAATCAGCCAGGTTTAAACCATTTCTATCGGAGTTTGGTGATTCAGAGCCAGGTTTAATACTGCCAGAGGATGCCTCATCTAGTTCAGGTCCTGCCAGGGGGCTTACCATGGAACCTGCCACAGGAGCTGCATGCAGGAACACAAGATTCCAATCTGTAAGACATGAACTATGAGAAGCTTCACCAGAATCAGGGATTTTGTCTTCCTCGGTATCATTGAATGTTACAAGGTGATGGGATTCAGTTATGCCACTCTCCACAAATACAGATGGACTATCTGATGGCAAATCAGCAATGTCTCTTGGATAGTTTTCAGTAGAAGAGATAGAAGGGAACCATTTACCTGCTCCTTCACCATCAGATGCTGTATTCTCAGCCACATTGCTGAGAGTGTCAGAGTAAGAAAAGCTAGACGTTCCTTTCTTAAATGAACTGTTCCCACCCTCTGACAGAGAAGAGTTTCCAATGGATTGAGAATCTGAAAAATTAGCTTGAGCATCCAGCTGTTCCTCGTTTGCATCAGAATCTGCATCGTGTGCCCTCACATCCATGAAGTCCTGACCATTCATAGGTTTATACTCATTGTCTGTTTCCATTCCAGAATCCATGGTAGTAAGAGCATCCATGTAGTTTTCCACCTCGCTTGTCATGTCATCAGAATGATCCCCATCCACAGTGCCCTCTGCTTTTCCATCTGCATCAACTGATGATTCCTCTTCAATCACCATCTTATGGACAATAAGGGGATATTCATCCATCTCACGATCAACAATTGGGTTAAGTACCTTAATTATTCTACTATCAACAGGCTCTCCATTCAACTCATCCATAAAAGTTTTAAGTGTGGCCTCCCGTTCACTGGGTGATGAAGATGTGCTTTCCCCTCCATGTGATGATTGCTTCACAGGGCTTGCCACACTGACCTCATGTATTTCATACCCTGATTCACTAGAATTATATAATGTCAACTTCAAAGGTGAACGAGTGACAGAATCTTCACAAACTTGTTTACGATCTGGTGAAGGAGTAAGCACAAATTTCTGCATGTAACTCTTCCCAGGTTTCAGATCAAATGGAGATCCATTGAACAGCCTTCTCTTTAATTTCACTAGCCGTGCAGGGTCAGAATGGCCATTTTCAGAACGCTCCTCCAAAAACAACTCATGCAATCTGCATAATAGTAAAGCAAATTTCTTCACCAATCATTCATGTTTACTTAGGATTTTGCAACCAAAGCACATATACAATGAAAAACTAAATAAAAAATCGAAGGCCTCACTTGGCATGTGATGTTGGTACAACTTCAGGAGTTTCTCCATTTTTATACCGTAATCCTTTCTTCTGCCAAAAATAAAGCAAATTACATCCCAAACATTTTCAAGGCATAAAATTGTTTCATGCAATTCTAAAGTGGGGCAAATTCAAGTCACTGTGCTGATTAAAGAAAATAGCTAACCTATTAAAGAAAACTGAGCTTCTAGCAACATAACAAATTAAGACCATTCAGCCTTCAGGCTTGAGATATGGAATACTGTTTATTAAGATGGAAATAATTAGATTAAAAAATGTGAAGCACCGGGTGGGTGCTCCACTCTACTGCTCAACATAATAAAAGAGCACAACCTTGTCCAAATCCATACATGCATATTATTACTTCCTCTAATATTCATATGAGTAGAGCTTCAAAAACTCATAAAGTTCACCTTCAAAACACCGTGCTTGTATATCACGCCTTTAAAATTAGATTCACAGTTTGAGCCCAAGAACTATTCTCTAACAGCTCGTACATTGAGGATTAATAGTCAGATTCAATGAAATCTATATTTAATTAAACAAATGAAAAAAAAAGGAAGAATAAGAAGATAGTAATAGTTAATTACCAAACAAAAGATAAGTTCTAAGTGATATATGATAATGATGACCACTAATTAATTTCATCAGAGCTAAAGTTTCTCCACAACAATCAAGCTAAGAGAAAAACTACATGATGCAGTGAACTAAGGTCAACATTTCAGTTCCACTAGTCCATTTAAGCTGCAAATGTGCCAAAATGGCAAAGGATTGCAACCATTTCTATAGAACAAGACCTCCCTGCAGGCCAAAGCAAACTATTTGAGAGATAGGCAGCAGGTGGACAAGTTTTATTTTGCAAAATAAAATCCTTGGATGAATCCTATATTGGGGAACATCCGTAATAATATCCCTTAATTTGATACCAGTAAGGTTGTGATCCTATATAGTGATGATCTTTTCACTACCAACCTTCTTTCGAATTTTCTTCCCCCTCTGAACTTCTACAGTTGCTATTCCAGAGGATGCTGCTTCAACTTTAAAGAATGATGGATCGGTATAACGTTTCAAACATGCCCCAGCCCCCGCAACATCAAACCTGTCAGAATTGACACGACTATAATATTTTCCTTTTTCCCTGGTATCATGATTCAAAAGTCAAAGCAAAACGATAATCATACTTATCCAAAAGGACTAGCTGTGGTGGGCCACGGCATTCTTCGTAAGAGTCCATTACAAAGCGAGGTAAGCCTCCACGAGTAATTAGATTCTGCTCCATTTGTAAATTAGGATGCCAGTCAGCACCTGCAACGTATTTAATTAACCAATAAATTGCAAACTCTGATATTCCAATGGAAGAATATCATTCATACACTAAAATGATGCATCATGAGACTTGCTAAACTTATTGGCACAGTACAGTTTCCTAAAATAAATAAAAGGACCTTCTGAGAATTGCACCTGTATTTGTTATCTCAAAAATGACATATCGCTGATATTCAGTATTTCCTAGTTCCTACTTTTTAGAATTATCATACCAGATTTCGTCAATAAAATGCCTGTAAATGCCCTCTATCCTGTTTCACCTACATTCCAATTAACTCTCACAAACTTCACAAGAAACTGAGTTCACTTTTTCTTAACAAGGCAGGCTACTTAGCAAGGTTGAGAACATGACACTAAATGAAAGAAAAGATACAGCTAGGTTATATTTCCATCTAATTAATGCACCAATACCGGACATTAACAGTTCATACAGTAATTTTAAAAAGCAGATGGTTTTCAAACCTGAGCTGGAAAAGAATGGTGAATGATTAGTTTGGGAGAGAAATGCCTTCTCAATTGAAGGAAATTCTGCCTCGAGCTGTTGTACACGAGCCATCAGCCCATGGCCTCTTGCTGCAGTTGTCATTACTTCCTCGTGCAGGTCATGGAAAATCTCAGCAGCGAACCTTTTAAAAACCAGAAGAAAAGAGACATCAAAAGCATTTCTTATACAAGAATTACAATGGCGAGTGAGAAAGTTCCAAAGTACTATAGCAACGTGGACAAGAGTTAAGCCATATAAACCAAATAAATAGACCTACTTTTAATACTACTGGGCATAGCATGAACTACAAGACTGCAGAAAAAACTCAAGATTAGACAGGTCAAAATTGTGGCATTATGTAAATGATCAATCTTGTCTTTTAAGTGCTTACCCTTTTCATGGTTCCAAGAAGCACCACATCACAACACCTTTAAATAAACAATTACCAAATAAAAACATATTACTAACAGATATCACCGATCGTCTCAAGAAACATAAAGCAAATAACATTTCTTTATAAATCAAATGTGTGGGAAATTCAAAACATTAAAGATTCCCAAAACTGCTAGAACATGCTTTCTAGATTATGAAATGAAAAATGCTATTATCCTTTGAGAATAGACTCTCATACAGACACATGAAAAAACAGCCCACTATTATTAATCAATTTACCAAGTATGCCATTGTTTCAGTTATATACTCCATTAGGAGAATCTGCTCTTAAGAAATGGCACTGTTGTTATTAGTTACAACTAGAAGAACATTTATTCCACTATTTTGAACAATTCAAAACCTTTATCAGCTAAAAAAACTCCTTCAAAATTCAACAAATAAGTTGACGAGATTGAGTTGCATAAATCTTTAACTCAATTGGGTTCAAGATTTTATCAAAAAATCCCAGTTCAAAACAAAACTCAATTACTATATTTAGAAAAAGAGAAAGAAATCAAATTCAAACCAAATCAGCCTGAGGGATCAGAATATATTAGATTCCTACATCAACTCCACGCTTTATCACCATAAATAGAAAAAATAAGATCAATCAGCATTTCCACAACTAATACTCAAAAAATAAATAAATCCAAACGCACACTTGACTAATCAAATCCAAGCCCTGGAAAACTAGCATTTCACGAAACAAACACACAACACAACTCAAGCTCAAACCAAAAGAAAACGAGAGAGAGAGAGAGAGAGACTGACTCGGAGAGGTCACCGAGCTGGCGCAAGACGCCGACGAGGCCAGCCATGGCGACACCTTCCAAAAGCGCTTCTGGATCATCTTTATCAGCTGCTTTAAACAACTCTGGATCGGCTAAACTGTATTCGTTCCTTATCTGATATCTCGTCAACGGCATTTTGACTATAATAACGAATTATCAGTAGCTAAAAAAAAAGAAAAAAAACCCTAATTCTCTTATTCTCTGTATCTGTCTCTGTTGTTTGATTTTGTGTTCTCTTACATTTCTGTTGGGGGGGGAGAGAGAGAGAGAGAGAGAGAGGGATCTTTGTGTTGTTTTTTTTTTTTTTTTGGGTTAGAGAAAATGGATGTGTGTGTACGGTGTAGAGAGAGGAAACATGGAGAGACTTTATTATTTGTTACTTTATGTTTTTCTCTCTATTTACTTATTTATTTATTTATTTCCGTAGTATTATTGTATTTTCAGGTTATTTTGTGTATTAAAAATAATTACACCATCCTGCTCATTGAGGTACTAACTGCGGGATTAAGCAAAGGTTATTTCCATGAATGACAAATGAAGGGTCCTACCTAAAAAAAAATATACCACTCGTGACTTATATTTTGTGTATATAGTATTACTTGTTTAATACGTAGAATATTCCTAAAAAAAAGTAAGAAATTTATATATAAAAAAAACTAGCTTTGGTGGTATTATTTGAAGAAAAAAAACAAAGAATTGAAGATATATCAGTCAAGACAGTCTATAATTTGAGAGGAGTTTAAACTTCAAACCGAGAAGCGGTGGTTTATTTAGAATGGAAATGAGGAAGAATATTGGTCTTGTTTTTTATTTTTATTTTATTTTTTGGGAATATAAATTCCTCGAGGGAAAGAATAAGGTTTTGGGGGTTTAACATGGAAGGAATTTGGGAGAGAATTTTGGTGAAAAGGGCGAGAGAGTGGGTTATCAAATTCCTAATTGGTGTCTTTTAGCGAGCCACGAGGCGTGCACCCTGGCGTTTATAACGCCACGCTCGTATTGATCCTATTGGACCATGCTATGCTAACGCGTATTTAATTTGTCTGGGTCGGTTGGGACCGGGTGGTTTTCAGACCACGAGATGGCTATCCCGGCTCGTCTGCTATTTATAATCACCACATGTGCTGGGTTATTATGAGTCATAAATTATCCACCTCTTTTTTCCCTTTTTTTTTTTAAAAAAATCATAAATTATCGACTTGATTGCCTTTAAATTCAAGCAATGGAACTTTTCCGTTCAGTGATCATAGCATTTATGGATTAAAGTTAAGGGCGATTTTTAAGAAAATAATAAAGAAAGAAACACGGGATGTAGCAAAGGAATTAACAAAAAAAATAAATGATTTCTATTACTCAAATGTTACTATGATCACTTGTTTCACTGAGTTGGTGAATTTTATACCATTAAACTGAAGGATAATGTTTCATTCCTCATGATAGCGGCATTTTTTTTTAGAAATAAGTTGAAAAAAATAATCTTATAAAAAATAAATTATGAAGTATAACTATTAATTCATATATTGTTAAAAAATCACGCCAACTAAAATAACTGATCAAACTCGCGGTTTGGATTATCAGACTGAGATAACCCCACAAAAAATAAATTAAAAATAAATATAAAATCTAAACTCCACTAAATTTAATGTTGAAGAATGAAATTGAAATTAAAAAAAATAAAATAGATCAGAAAAAAAATAATATTCAAATAAATAGGGTTATGTGAAAAAGAGTACAATAAAATAAATTAGTTTCTTTTGACATGTTGAATATTTTTACATAAAAATTAGGTTATTTACATTTGAAAACTTCATTTATAATATAAGAAGATATATTCTCTGTATTATCATTAATGTAATTTATTGTGGACATACCAATTTAAATTTAAATAATGTATTTAAGATTCAACTAAAACTTAATTTTGATATGCAAAAATTAATGTAAAGATATAGATATTTTAATCGATAAAAAAATAGAGTTAATCGTTGGACATATATACAACAATTCCTTTTTTATTAATTTAAATTTTTTAATATAAATTTTTTTATATATTTTTAAATTTTTTTAATACAATGATATTAAAATTAAATATATTATTTTAATATATTTTTAAATAAAAATATTTTAAAAAATAATTACCATCACAGCACACTACAAGCTGCTTTACAGCTCTTAGGGAACGTTTGGTACTGCGTTTGTATCTGTGTTTCGTGCAAATTTAAATTTTTTTTTTTTTGCTAAAATTGAGTGCGGTTTGTACTTTTTGGATCGTTTTGATGTGCTGATGTCAAAAATGATTTTTAAAAAATAAAAAAACATCATTGGCATGCATTTCAGCACGAAAAACTATTTAAAAAGCACCCGCAACCACACTGCCAAACACGCTCTTAAGCGGCAACCGTGGAGTGGATTAGATAATTTTACCACGTTGACTGTTCAGCTTTGTCCTGTGGTCCCAGCTCCGAATAAAAAATGCAAGCATTTTTGTTTCATACTGTAATGGTCCCCATGTAAATACACACACACACTCTTGTAATTAATAACTCCTTTCTATACGTCCTAGACAATAAATAAACAATTTGTTTTTTCTTAAAAGAAAGAAATCCTAATTAAATTAAGCCTTCAAGTGGAGCCCACGAATGGCCTGAAATGGGCACCCCACATGGACATAATACAACCGCGTCCTTGTGGCTTTTGATTATTCATGTTTTGAAACCTGATTAAAGGGATAATCTGCGGGGATTAAGCGAGGCAAGGGCCCCACTTAAGAATCACGAGATCCAGAAATATTAGCTATGCATGCGGTAATCTAACTTGATTGCAACGCTTTTTACAGGATATTACTCTTTTTTTTTTTATTATTATTAGATTATATTTGAAATCTAAATCCAACTTAAAATTACAGTAATAATTGCAGTTTAAAATATATTTTGTTTAAAAATATATTAAGATAATATTTTTTTTATTTTTAAAAAATTATTTTTATATTAACATATTAAAATAATTCAAAAACACTAAAAAATTAATTTTAAACAAAAACAAAAATTTTAAATTTTAAAAAATATTAATTGCATCGTGTTTCTAAACATGCTTCTTATCTTAAAAAAAAATTCAAGTCTTTTTTAAAAATAAATAAATTGGGACCGGCAAACAACCGGGCTCTGAATAAAGGTGAAAACATGTATAAAAAATTAAGAAGAATAGGGGTGTGAGTAAAATATGACAAGTGTTTTGAGGGCTTTATTGAAATACCCTTAAATATAAGGATAAAATTGTACACCATGGAATAATTAGAGGAGGGGCCATGGCCCAACTAAGCTATAGTCTCGTTGGGAAATAATGAAATGGGATTATAAATAATAAAGGGAGAAGATTAGAAACAGTTCAAAAGCTAGGGTTTTTAAAAGCGGAGACATTAAAATCGAGGAAGCTTCGTGGGGATTTTATCTTTATAGATTCTTCTAAACTAATCTTTTTACCATAGATAGAACATATATGGGACGGTTTTGTCAATCTCTCTCTTCTGGTAATGCCTTTCTTTTTATGCCTTCTTCATGAGAGACTGATTGCTACCTTTCCCTTTTGAAGTTTTGGTTTTTCATCATAATTTCGCCAGTATCATCCAAGACCCGAATGCTATTTGGCCAGTAATTCTCCTTTTTTTTACCTTTTCTTTTTTGTTATTATTTTAAAAATTCTCCTTTTCTTTTTCTTTTTTCTTTTTGTTATTTTTAGTTGCGTTTACTCTTTGAATGTTTGAAAGTGTGATAGTGCTTGCGATTCAAAGTATTTTTTACTCGAAAATACTTTAAAATAATATATTTTTTTATTTTTTAAAAATTATTTTTTAATATAAACACGTCAAAATAATATGAAAACATTAAAAAATTAATTTTAAATTTTTTAAAAATATAATTTTGACCGTGTTTTCAAAAACTATCGAAAACTGAATTTTTTCCCCATTAAACCTGTTAATTTAAACCTTTTTAAATTTGAGCTCATGCATTTATATATAAGAGAATAATATTTTGTTACAGTCTATTTTCCGTTTTTTATTTTTGTTATGCTTGCATCAAAAAGATTAAGAATTACACATTATTATAATTGAGGATCAAAATATTCTTGTAAGAAGTAGACACAAATTACTAGATTTAGTTTTCCTTTTTTTTTTTATCACAATCATTTCAATAAATTTAAAAGTAGACCATCACTTGAGATTTGAACCCATATCAACTGTCACTGCAGTTGAATTAGATACCCTTTCAACTGTTAGCGCCTTGCCTTAAATACTATTTATGCTATATAAATAATCAAGACTTTGACATGGGGCAACATGATTAATCATAAAATTCAACTAAAAAAAAACAAGGCTTGATTTTAATTTGAGAGTCATGCCAGTAGAGCTTGTAAGTTCCTCTGACAGCTAATTAAGAACACAAGTACCTAGGATAGAAGGTTCGGTATGTTCGTTGTTTGTATCCCAGAAAAAAAAAAGTTGTTGTCCCATGAAGAAAGAAGAAGGTTCGGTGTGTCCAATTCACAAACAATTTCATTGTGACACTGACAATACGCGAAATTCACATGAATATGACTCTGGGGGAAAAAAAAAATTCAAAGCTGCATTTACCAACCAAAATAATGGAGTGCTAAGATTTGAAAGGAGCATATTTAAAGGCTTCGGCAAACCAAAAAGGGTCGGGCCCCATGACAAATACCACCACCTACCCATGAAACTAGTGTACAGTGATGATAGTTTTAGGTCATTTGTTCAAGGTAATCTTAGAAATTATTCTCCCAGACAGGTATTCGTGTGTGTCCTGGATATATATATCAGACTGTTGATAGTATATCAGTACTCCTTTGAAGAAGTTGAGAATACTAGTTATAGCATACATGAAAGAAAGAAAGAAAGAAAGAAAAAGGTTGGATATAATGATGTAATCTTTGCTTTAAAGCTGAGGTTGATGTAGTAAGTGGTGGAATGCTTTTAGGAGGAGTAATCACAGGCGTTTCCATTTCCCAAATATCTCAACTGCAACGACTATGTGAGGGCAAGAACGTGTTCATCAATGCAGCAGGCAAATAAAAATGATTGTCTGCGAGTGCTGGAGTTCCACCACTCTGTGTACTGTGTATTCTTTCCTTTTCTTTACCCACATTGCTAAGCCAAGTTTGTCTGCATTTGTTACCTCCAGTACAGATCTATTAATATAGACAAGTACATTCGGGGGTAACCCAACACCTCAGTTCTTTTGAGTTATAATGACCAAAATGCAAATGAGGGCATGATTAGTTTTTCACTATTTTTTTTTTTTAAAAAAATTATAATAAACTTGGACAGTGCACACACCACATAGTTTGAATGTAAAATAATCAGTTAGCCCACTTTTTCGAGATCTAGCAAAAATCTTTTTCAACCCCCAAAAATTAAATATCAACGTGTTTGTTCTTTTGATGTCAAAAAAATATTTAATTATAAATTGAAAATATTTTATTTATATATATATATATATAATTAAATAAATTGAGAATCATATAGATGCAAAAAAAAATTTATTAACGCTAACTAAAAACTAAACTGAAAAATTAAGAGATAGACGTAGATCAAGATAACTGATCTTACAT
>Ga0325411_1003171_pt1 | contig 18524 bp, 14 predicted proteins | sample PopdelMetagenome_13_FD_206181 | JGI IMG/M metagenome (GOLD analysis project Ga0325411, IMG submission 206181) | Populus deltoides microbial communities from Bellville, Georgia, United States - Xylem-PdIQD-R4 | ecosystem: Host-associated > Plants > Phyllosphere > Stem > Wood/Secondary xylem...
CAGCCCATCGAAATTAAGAATTAATTATTAATTATTCCTTGTAATTTATTGAGATAAATTAATAATTCCATGAGGTGTGAGAAATTGTTAAATAGTTCTTGTGGATTTCTATTTGTTAATAACTTAGTCCTCCATCTTTATTTTGTTAACAAAATTTTGAGATGTCCAAAATTTAATTGTTGTTTTTTTAAAAAATACACATTTTTTTATTCAGATTTTCCAACATAATTTCTAGTTTGGAAATGTGGTGGCTTTCACAATAGCGGCGGAAGGAAGTTTCCTCTCATCAAATTATCTATATCTGATTCTTCTTCAAACAAATTTAAATGAATTTTTTTTTCTTTTTTCTGTCATTCGAGTTTGAGATAACGAAGTGAAAGGGAAGGATTTAACTCAGAATCAAGGACCTAATCATGTAATTTTGTGATATAGAGACTTAAGTGAACTCTATACTTAACTATAGGGACTTATCGGCTGCAGGAAATTTCAAACAACCTTCCTACCATCTGTCGCACGTGTGCAGCATCACGGCGATATTCTATTTTATGTAAATATCAGGAAAATCAGGAAATGCAAAGACAAGGAATTCTTGTTTTTTTATCAGTGGAAAGAGGGAATGAGAGTCGTCGCTTAGTATTTTAGTCACTAAAAACTCTAACTAGTCTTAGAGATCGGGTACGCATCCAGGAGAAGAAAAAAACCCATAATGTCGTTCAAAATGGCATCATTTAGGCTTTTTTTTTTTTAACAGTGGATGAAACAGAATCGTTTTGAACAAAACACGTCGTTTCATTTAAAAGAAAAAGGCGCCAAAGAAGCATCAAATTCCAAATCAATCCTTAATTTTTTATTTGTTTAATCAAGTCCTCAATTGTAATTTTGATTTTAAGAATCAATTCAATTGCATACCTGACAAATTCAAATGTCGGCCTTGATGTTGGCCACCTTTTTTATTTTGATCCTTAATCTCGGATTTATGCAATTTAACCCCAAATTGATCAATAAACTTTAAATTTTTTCAATTTGGCCCTTGATTCAGTTAATTTCAATCCCTCTATTTACACGTCTTATCCAGTTTGGTCCTTAGTTTTGGATTTCTTCAATCGAGTCCTTAACTAGCCATCAAACTTCAATATTTATGCAATTAAACCCCTGATTTGACCAAATCAACTCTTAAAAATTATAATTTGACCCCTAAACATTAATTTCTTCCGATTAAAGCCTAAATTGACTTAAAAATTAATTTTTCTTGCAATCAAACCCTTCATAAATTTAATTAAACCTTCAATAAAATTTAATCGAGTCCATAAACATTTGATTTTAGACTTTTCTTTCTCAAATTGAATTTTCTTTATCAACAGAGCTCTCATCAGTAAAAAAAAATATACTGTCAAATTTCAATCGTTGTATTTTTTAACCTCCTTAACCAATTGGACTCTCCGGCATCCTCTTCTCACTGCTATTATTTTTTGGTTTTCTTCTGAATATATTTTTTAATATTTTCTCTTTTTTTACATGGGGATCCAAAAATAGAGAACAACACCATCAATGAACATTCTCACTCTATCTCTTCTAATTTCCTGCCATGTTATCACACCAAACCCATGTGATGATTAGGATTTATCAGTATTTTTCAACAATTTTTTTTTTTTTGCTTGAGCTCATTTTTATGATGGTTTAGGCTCTTAAGGGGATTTAAAAACATGTTTGGACCTAGACTTATGGATAGGGCTCCAAAGGGGCTAGGCCCATGGCTTGACATGTTTTTGGGACCAGACGTCATGGCCTGGCACCAATCTTGGTTATTGTTTGGGCCCAGGCTTGTGACCTGGGCCTAACACCTGATTCCTTGGAATGTTTTACTGAACCCAAGTTTTTTAGTCTGGATTCAAAGTGTTAGGGAACTCTATGCATCCTATCCCTTGAGAGTTGAGTATTCTTTAACTCATTACATATAATACAAGGGACTTACTTAGTAAGTTTATACTCCACCTGCACCTTTAAGTGTATAAGAATCTCTCATGGCATACCATATTTTTATTTTCATTAATACATGTGAAAGGGATACTCATCCATTATTAATGTATGTGTAAAAGATATTTTATTCTTCATTAATATATATGTAAGGGATATTTGTTTCTCGTTAATGTTACAATGATGGAATGACTCTTTAGCCCTTTCATTCAAGCAAAATAACAAGGTTCACGAGGTATAAATACCCCATAAACCACCAAGGTAAAGAATTCATAATTTCTCTATTCTCAACATATGGTTCTTATTGCTTACAAAGAAGACCCTTTTTCTTTAAAAAGTATTTAATACATACCAAAATAAAAAAAATAAAAATAAAAATAAAAACAACCTAGTTGTTTTAGATTTAATGATCTTTTGCACATTTATTGCAATCTCTTTCTACAAAGATATTAAGTATTTAAGGGTCTTGAAATCCACCCAAAATGGATTGTTTTGTCATTTTTCTTAGTTATAAAGAATGGATAAAATAGTAATTAGTGTGAGAATGGATCAAATAGTAACAACATTTTATTAAACTCGTTATACAACCACTCAAAAAACTAAATTGCTAAACATCTTGGATTTTGAAACATCATCACCATCCAAATCATTTCCACAACCTTTAAATATGATTTTGGCCACTACACCTCATCTCTTTATGAAGAATATACCCTGTTAAAAATTTAAGATTGAACACCTTTTTAAAGTCTTAAGAACCGAAGCTTTGATTCTTCAAAACACTCGGTGGTGGTTGGATCCTAAAACATTAGAAATGATATTGAGCTTATCTAACATAAGTTTAGAGAAAGAAGGAAATGAGAAGGAAAAGGGAGAAATATGTTTTTTTTTTTGTTTTTTTATGAGAAAATGAGTATTCATAATAACAGCTTTGTCGCACGTCACCCGCGCGGCGGCGTTCGACGATTTTTCGTTATGTTTGCTTGATTTGTTGAGAGTCGCTACCTAGTATTTAATTGAGAGTTACTAGAAAACCTGAATATACTGGTTTTGTTAAAGATTCACAAGTAAGAAACTGGTTATGGCTAGGAAAGATATTAACACTCCTAGCACACCCTACTTGAGATAAGCTACTTCGCAATTTGACATGAAAAAGGTTATGAAAATTATCTTGCCAATGATTTCTTAAAAAAAAAACATCTTTCTTGGTAAGAAAATCCTTATCTTTTCGGGTAAAAATTGCTAATTGCTCTAATATCAATAAAATAAAACAAATTTTTCTATTTAATATCATAAATATATCTTAAGATTATAATCCAGGATACCAAAAGAAAAATAAAATTTTTGATATTTTTAAAAATATGAACCAAATTCAATGGAAATTAAAACATTTTTTTTTTTCTTTTTAGTTTTTGTCATTCAAAACATTCATAAAAAAAAATAATAACAAAACACCCACTAAAACACTCTTCTTTCAGTATGTTTATCCATTACATGTTTACAAACCAATCAAAATTAAAAAAATAACACATACACAACAATGTCTGAAAATTACATAAATAAACCCTCGGGAACAGTGCTGGAGCAGTTGCCACGCGCCGCCGCCGATGAAGGCAACAAAACCAGTGTATCGGGAACGTCTTCCTCTTCTCTGTCTCCCAATACCGGCGGTGACCTACAAAACAACCGAAAATACAACAGGCAGTTGATTTTAATTTTTCTTTTTGTGCAGGTCCGTTCTCTGGTCTGCTGCTCTGTTCGGGTTTGTTATTCTTTCCTTCTTCTTCAAGCGGCTGATCTGGCGGTTGTGGAAGGAGTATTAGAGGTCGGAGCTGTGGGTGTCGCCGCTGGGGAAAGGGACAGCGGTGGGTCTGTGGGCACCGCTGTGTGTCTCAGCTGCAGTAGAAGGCTGGTCGGCGAGAGCTGGGTCTCTGTTTAGCAGAGACAGGGGCAGCTGAAAGAGTAGAGGAGGAAGGAGCGGCGGACCGATCTGGGTCCGTGGGGGATGCCGCTGCTGACGGCAAAGACCGGCTGAGAGGAGAGTGAGGGGGTGGTCTGTTCACGGTGGCTGAGAGAGGGGTCGGTCAGAGCTGGGGAACGGTTGGCCGAGGAAGAGAGCTTGTCTGTGAAAGCCGGCAACGGGGCTGTTGGGTCGGCTGGGAGAGAAAAATAGAGCTGCTGTGTCTTGGAGGAGAGAGGCCGTGGCTGAGGGGAGAAGGAGCTGGAGACGGCGCTGATTTTTGGTGGGCAAAAATGGAGGAAAATCTGTTGAGAGGGAAGCAAGTCGTGAGGGTTGGTGGCGGCTGTAAAAGAAAAGGTGAGATGGCCGGGGGGGGCGACGGCTTGGGTGATGGGGAAGTAAGGGTTATGGTTTTTAGCTTAACTCGACTTCTCGGGTTAAATTTAAACAATCTAACTTCTTGTCTAATTTAAATTTAAAATTAATTAATATAAAAATTAATTTTAGGTAACTTAATTGACGGGTCTAAAAATAACCCAAATGATCAATGAAAGTGTGGTTTTGATTTAAAAGAAATTCAAATTAATATTTTTTAATATTAAGACGATGACATATTAGATCAACACGAGTTTCATAGCTCAACTCAAAAAAGCTTTCAATCTAACTTTTTGTCTAATCTAATTTTAAAATTAATCAACATAAAAATTAATTTTAGATGACCTAATTGACTTGACGGGTCCAAAAATAACCCAGATGATCAATGAAAGCGTGGTTTTGATTTAAAAGAAATTCAAGTTAATATTTTTTAATATTAAGACGATGACATATTGGATCAACATAAGTTTCATAGCTTAACTCAAAAAACTTACAACCTAGATTATGAACTCTATTAGATTTAAAACCTTATTTTTTAAACTATTTTTTTATTCAATGATATAATAATAAAAATAGATGTATATAAAAATTAAATACCATGTGAAGTAAACAAATTCAAAATATGATGATTAATTTAAAATTAAAAAAAAATTAAAAAATTGAAAGAAAAAAAAAAGGTTAAAATGTAGAATTTAAAAGAAGAAATTAAGATATTTCATTGTTCACTGTTTATATGAATAGAGAATCACCATATTCTTTCTTTTACCTGGTTGAAGTAATATTGAAAAAATTCTTAACCAAACGCTATCATTTTGATAGCAATTTGGGACATTTTGAGCTAAAAAGCTCAAAATACAAAAAACAATAGGTATCTGAAAGGTTAATTATTAATTCTCCTACATTTACTAATTCCTTTGCATGATTGTTTTGACCCTCAAATCTTAATTTTCAACTTGATTTAATAAAAAAAAAACACCTTTAAAACATTTTTAAAAACTAAATTATCTCATTTCTAACACCTAACATACTTTAAAATTACTCTAAAAACCAAATCTAAAAAAATCTTGGTAAACCTGGATCCACTTGTTGCGGCATGGTTAATGGGCGCCACCACCATTAAACTTTTCTTCAAAGATGAGCACATTAATCCCAATATTGGCGCTTTTTTTTTTGGTTGAGTTTGAGCCTATAATTATATTTAATTGAACTATTGATATTTTATAAATTATAAAGTCAATCCATTTAAATTTTTTGGAACCAAGCGGGTTGGATATATTAGGTTTGACTAATTTTTTTTATAGATATTACATATATTCACGAGTTGAGTTTATATTGCTTTAACTTTAAAGCCGAAACATTTTTAAATAAAATAAATACACAATCCACAAATTATCAAATACAAAGATAAAAAGGAGTATAAGGTATATTGGCTGAGTCAGGTTGACCGAGTTTCAAAACCCCGACCCTCCACCTGACCTGTAATATCTATTTCTTAGGGTTTTTAACCTGCTATCATGTAATATTCATATTATCTGAATTTAATAGGTTAGATCGAGTCAAATAATATAAATATTACAAATGAGCTGCTTTTTTAAACACTTCTAATTTTGAGCTAGATAGCTCAAACACCAAAAACAATAGATATCCAAATGGGGCTAAATTGCCTAGTGAAACAAGGCTAAATATTAATTTTCATATTAAAACAAGCTATAAGGACTTGAAAAAACATTGTAGATGGATATGCAGAGCATTATTTAGTGAAATAGTATAATTATGATTTTGCTTTTCACACCACAAAGTTTAAAACTAGCTATTAAGAGCATTAAGCTCTTTTCATATTGTATCATAGTAATTATCAAATTGATTAGAAGAAAGTAAGTCTTTTCGCATTTTAAAAACACGTTGAGAAGACCTAAATGCCCTTAAAAGCGAAAACTTTTAATCCTAGCATCAAAGGGCAATTTAGTATTTTTCAAATTGGTTTTTTTGTAATTAAAATGTTAGATGAGGGTAAAATTCTTATTTTTCCAAATATAAAAATTAAAAAAATCAAAAGTACAGTGAAATGACCATAATACCCTTAGAAATCAAAATTTTAAAATTGTTGTCAATAGGCATTTTTCATCTTTCACAAAGGTTTTTTCATTAGCATCATGTCATCTCCATGGCAATTTTGGATTTGAAAAAAAAACAAAACAAAAAAAAAATATCCAGGCGTGTATATCACACTTGCAGGCATGTGGAAGGAGCCTGTGCACTTTAAGCTGTGCGTGCGAAGCTTTCTAGAGTCCAAAAATGGCATTTTATTGTGTCATTGAAAGCATTATTGTGTCCTCTTCATGTTGGAGGGGTGCATGTAGGTGTTAGGTGGTCGGTTTGTCTCTAATAACCTTTTTTTTTCATTCTTTTCTCTCTTCTCCCCCTAAAATAACAGCCCAGTCCTCTTTGTTCTTGGTATTTCAAGTTCTTAATTTCTAATTTTTATTCTTGATTTATTTCTAAAAGTTTTATTTGTCTTCAATCTTGTCCATCAATTCCAATTTGACATATATTACTTTCTAAATTTAGTCTTTATTCTTTTTATTTTTAATTTTATTCCTTGGCTGCTATTTTGTAAAAGTTTTTTTGGTTTTCAATTTTATCCTTCAATCCAAATTTATGGTATTATGTTTTCCAACTTGGTCCTTATTATTTTGATTTCTACTTTTGTTTTTATTGGCTCTTTTATAAGAGTTTTATTTGTTTTTAATTCTATCCCTCAATCCAAATTTATGTTATATTATTTTTATGAATTTGGTCCTCATTTTTTTTCTTTCGTTAAAATTGTTTTTATTTTTTATGTTAATTTTGATCCTCATTCTTTTGATATTTTTTTGGTCATTTTGCTAAATTGATTTTTTTTTCAATTTGACCCTTCAATCAAATATAAAGTTTATTTTATATTTCAATTTTTATTCTTATTCTTTTAATTCTTGCTCTTTTTAATCCTTTTGTATAATAAAAAAAAAATGAATTCCATCCTTCAATATTTGATTGATTAGGAATTGGACTTCATTATTTTTTCAAATAGGATATTTTGAATCCAATGACTCGAATCACAAGTTTGAAAAGTTAACTCGGGTTAATATTTTTTCTCTAAAAAAAATTTATAATATTCTTTATTTTTATTATCAAGTTATTCTAATCTCATGATCTGGGTTATAGGTTTGACAGTATATCCCGAGTTGACTCAGCTCTAATTACCGAAGTTATAGATTTATCATACTAATTTGGGTTGACTAGGACTAATTTTTTTATGGTCCTTTTTTACCACATTTTTTTCTTCTGTATTTAATGGGCTGTAAATTGAGATACATTGTTTATCCTCCTTTGAAAAAATATTTTTTTTCTCAAGTGTATCTAATCAATTTTCTTTTTAAATTTGATTCTTTTTTTTTTATCTGATTAAAATGAAATCGTCTTATTTTTTTATATATAAAAAACACCCTTGCAGTGCTTGATTATCATTTTTTACTCAAGAAATATAACTCGGCCCCGCGGTGAATAGCAAGTACCAGGGCTAATCATTTACTAATTCCCTCAGCATGCTACAAATGAATTAAATATTCTATAACTTTTGTATTTCATTCTTAAATTATTTTTTCTTTTCTTTCTTTCTTTCGTTTTTTTTTTTCAAAAATAGTTTGCGTTTCTTTTGTTTTGCTTACAGTACATTTATGACAGCCATGTACTCCAGTTTTATTTCATCTTCATTAATGGTTACACAGCGACTTTTATAGCTATTCTTGCATAATTCGACTTTTCTTCCAATAATAAAACAAATGTCAAGCTAGGGACCTTAATTCGATCAACAAAAGTGAAAGATAAGGCAGACCTCGTCTCCACACAATATTTTTTCCACAACAATTAATATTGTGGGGGAAATCGATATATTTGCATGTATTAGCGGTTGATTGGCTAGAGAAAAAAGTTTTTTTGTGACCATGCAATCCCTCCGATGAAAGCTCGAAGATTAAGTCTCTCGAAAAGGTTATGTGGGGACTAGTTAGTGGAGCAGAGATATTGAGTGACAAACCGAACGAGATAAGGTGTGATTTTATGATTGTGAATGAAGTAAGAATTCCACAGGGTGAAGAAAAATATCATATATCACATGTTAGATTATAGTCATGCTTTGGCTTCAACAAGATGGATTAATTATAAGCAAGAAAAGTCAACAATGTCTTCTTCAATCGTATTCCACAATAAGTGAGGCAATTCTTAATGTTGGTCTTGTTGGTGTAGTTTGTAAGTGAACACAGAAGAAAACGATTTCTATCTCGTATGAAAAAATATATTTCTTTCTAAATATTTATAAGTATGAGTTTTTATCATGTTGTAAATTAAATAAAAATCATGATGGAAAGGTTCTCTAATACTATTATATAGATATTTATAATATCAAAAAAATGATATTTGGCACTTGACCACTTGGAATTTAATATGTTAGTGAGTATTATGGAATGTGTTGTAGTTTAGGAAAAATGGTATTTTCCTTGTATAGAGTTATACTGCGCATTGCGTTACACAGTAACTATTATATTTTGCCCTACTCATATAAATATAGGAGATGGCTATTGCATTATGTAAGTCTCTCAATTATCACAAACCTTGTTTCAACTTGGTATCAGAGTCAGTTTATCTTAACAAATTTATTCTTCAAACGGCAGCCCCTCTACTGGTTCTCTCCAACAAAATCATCTCCTCTAATTATTTTCTATTACTACTGCTCCATCAGATAATCTACCATCAGCAATAGAGAAATTATTGCAATTGTTTCTGTTGTTATTGCTACTCAACGATTGCTACTGCTTCTCTGCTTCATCCATCAGTGTGTTAATGCTACTGCTTCTCAATGATTGCTATTGTTTCTCTGCTTTCAATGTTGATTCTGCTATTGATTTCTCTGCTTTCACCTTTTCTGTTGTTTTCTTTGCAACTGCATTATTGCATCCTCAGCCATCTCCTTCCTTGTGATATTTTCTTCTGCTGCAGTATTCCAGCATTATTTCTACACCTTCAAGTTATTTCTCCAGTAGTAATTTACTGATTATAGATCCTTCTGTTGCTACCATAGCCATGAACAATGACAACTCTTCCTCTCCTACTTCTTTCTTGAATGCACTTGTCTCTGCCAACAATGCAACCATGACTGCTGCAACAGTTTCTGCCATAAAAACAATGATCATCCCACTTTCTAACACACAACAAGTAATCAACCTTAATCTTACCAACACCAATTATATGTTTTGGCGCATGCAAATGAAGTCATATTTGATTGGTCAAGGTGTCTTCTCCTTTGTCGATGGCTCGACGGTATGTCCTTCTTCGCACAATGATGTTTCTGCCACTAAAATAGCCAATAACTCTGGTTTTTCCCAAGCCTTTTTGGCATGGTAACAACAAGTTCAACTCATACTCGGTGCCCTCCTCTCCTCTCTGTCCATAGACGTACTCCATCTTGTGGTAGATTGCCCAAAATCTGCAAGTGTATGGAGTACGCTAGAACATGCTCTTGCATCATCGTCAAATTCCTGAATCATGGAATTATATGGTTGTCTTCTGGATCTTCGCCAAGGTGATGATTCTGTCACTACCTATTTGCAGAAAGCTAAGGGGTTCTTTGATGAACTTGCTGCCGCATGTTGCCCCATCTCTCTCACGGACTTCAATTTATATGTTTTCTGGGGTCTCCGTAGTGACTTTCGTGATCTTGTTATAAGTTTATCAACAAAAGCTGACCCTCTGTCATATTCTGAACTCCATCGCCACCTATCTACTCATGAATTTTTACATCGAAGCTCTCTTCCATTCAGTCTCACGGCTACACTGTTGCTGCCAACGCCTACACAACCCCCTTCTGCCTTTGCTACCCAGCGGGCATTTTCAGGATTTAATGGCACTAGTTCTTCCTCCCAGTGAGGCAGAGGAAGACGTAATGGCTGGCGTAACATGCGCCCCTCCTCTTCCTAGTATAATGGCAACGGTTTCAAAGGAGGCAACAACGGGTATAACTAGCAGCAGCATCATGGCAACTGGCAGCAAAACCGTCTAGACTGGCAGCCAAATAGATCCAACACTGGACAGTGGGGGCGCCAGCTGAAGTGTCAGCTCTACAACATGTTTGGGCATTCCGAACAGCAGTGCTCATAGCTTGTGCACCATGGGAATCAAGCATAAGCTAATCTCTCTTTCAGTAACGCTTCAACAACAGAAAATTATGTAACTTAGTTTCCTGACACTGTTGCAAATCAACATGTTTCTCCAGATATTACCGGTATGACACATACAGAACCCTATCTTGGTAATGATCAATTACATGTTGGTGATGGTAAGGGACTTGTCATATCTAATACAGCTCATAATATCTTACATACCCCTAACCGAGTCTTTACTTTGTTTAATATATTGCATGTGCCGAAAATTAAGAAACAACTCTTATTTGTTCAACAACTGTCTTTTTTTAATTTCACTCTTCTTGTTTCTATGTTAAGGATCTCATAACCAAGGCAATTCTGCTTTCCGGTCAGAGTAAAGATGGCCTTTATGTCCTTTCAGAGTCTTCTGCCATGTTTCTGCCTCAAGCTTTTTTGTCTATTAGCTTATCCATTTCTGCTGATGTTTGGCATCGTCGACTTGGTCACCCCAGCTCCCGGGTTCTGAGTCTCTTAGCTACAAATAGAAAGGTCACTTGTACCTCCTGCCCTTTAAATTTTCAGTGTCAAGCATGTCCATTAGGAAAATCATTGTGTCTATCATTAGGACCTACTAGTCATAAAACATCTGCTCCGCTTGAACTAATTTTTAGTGATGTTTCAGGCCCTGCCCCCATTTTCTCTTCTGATGGTTCCGATATTTTGTGATCATTATGGATGGGCACATAAAATTTATTTGGTTTTATCCTATTTGTGCAAAATCTGATGTGTTTAATGTGTTTCACCAATTTCAAGTCTTGGTGGAACGACAATTCTCTTGCAAAATAAAATTGGTTCAAATTGACTGGGTGGTGAATATCGTAAATTAAATTCCTTCTTTAAGACTATTGGTATTCATCATCGTATAATATGTCCTCACACGCATGAGCAAAATAGTACTGTTGAGCATCGTCACTGTCATATTGTTGAAACTGGTCTTACATTACTTGGGCAATATAAAGCACCTCTAAAATTTTGGAATTATATGTTTGAAACTAAAATTTATCTTATTAATCGTATGCTGACACCGGTCTTACGAAACAAATCTTCGTTTGAATATATGTTCCATCAAACACCTAATTATAGTTTCCTGCGCACTTTTGGATGTCTGTGTTTTCCTTTTCTTCGCCCATATAATGCTCATAAGTTAACCTTTCATTCTACTCCATGTGTGTTTCTAAGGTATAACTCATGTCATCTAGGCTATCGCCGTCTTGACTTGTTTTCTCATCGTGTCTACATCTCTCGTCGTGACCGTTTTCATAAACAGTCTTTTCCCTTTCTTGAAACTGCACATGTTTCTACTATCTTTGACTCTGACCCACAGCCGACCCCTTCCTCCCATCTTCCTGCCTTAACACACTTCTCATCCATCAAAACACCATCAACCTTGTCTAAACAAGTCCCTTTACCACCAGTTGCCGCTATGTCTATTGATCATTTTGCAGGTTCAGGTTCTGCAGCTCCGGACAGCACAACCCCTGGGTCTGTTGTGCCCTCTGATGCGCCTTCTGTTGCGTCTTCTGATGAGCAATCTGGCTCACCATCTGGGCCTTCATCTTCCTCACAGCGTCCTGCTCTGTCTTCACTAGCTTTAGATCTTTGTGTTGATCTCTCCAACTACTCCCTCCCACAGCAGCCTATGCCGGACAGATCTGCTGCACCAGTGGTCTCTTGCCAGCACCATATGGTGTTGCGTCCCCGACAGCTTTGGTCTGCCAACTTGAGTTCTGTTTCTCCGCTACAGCCAAACTCACAGGTAACATGTTTCTCTGATCAAAAACTTTTAAATTTCAAAAATGCTAATTGGATTTTGTGATGGCAATCTATTATGAGATCTGAAATTACAGTCTTACATGCCAATAATACTTGGTCTTTGGTTCTGTTTGAACCTTTCATGAATGTTTTTTGTTGCTGTTGGGTTTACAAAATCAAGCGACGGGCTGATGGTGCTATTGATCGCTACAAGGCGTGCTTGGTTGCGCGTGGTTTCACTCAATAAGAGGGAATTGACTACTCCAAAACCTTTAGTCCTGTTGTTAAACCAACTACTGTTCAATTCGTTCTTACCATTGTTGTATCTAACCATTAGCAGATTTGTGAGCTTGATGTATATAATGTCTTCCTCGATGGTTCCCTTTAAGAGGTTGTTTATATGCAACAACCCATGAGTTTTGTTGACCCTGCTCTACCTACTCATGTCTATCGCCTTCACAAGTCCCTTTATGGTTTAAAACAAGCTCCACGGGTTTGGTACACACGACTGAATGACTTTCTTCTATCGATTGGCTTTCGCGCTTCCAAGGTTGATACCTCCTTATTTTTACTAACTGTGAATCATGATATATGTTATATGCTTGTCTATGTAGATCACATTCTGCTCACTAGTAACAATTTTACTCTGCTTTGTCGCCTTATTAGTCTGCTGAGTTCAGAGTTTAAACTATGGGATCTGGGTCATGCTCACTATTTTTTAGGAATTAAGGTCACTCCCACCAGCATGGGGCTCATGCTTAGTCAACACAAATATGCTCTTGATATTCTTAGTTGAGCTGGTATGTCATCCTGCAAACTTGTTGATACACCAGCTTCTGTTTCCAAGGTTAGTCTCCAGCCTCATGGTTTATACTCAGATCCTACTCAATATCAATAAATTGTCGGGGCTATTTAGTATCTCACCTTTTCTAGACCAAACATTTGCTATACTGTCAACAAAGTCTGTCAGTTTATGCATGCGCCTACTAAAAGCCATTGTGCTGCTGTCAAACATATTTTACAGTATTTAAGGTACGTTCTCTTTTGGCCTTCACCTTACTCGAGGCTCCTCTTTATCACTGCATGGTTTTACTAATACGGACTGGGCGGGGAGTATTGATGATCGAAAATCTACTGGTGGCTACATTGTCTTTCTTGGCAGCACTCCCATCTCATGGAAATCTGGTAAGCAATGTACTGTTGCTCTCTCCTCCACTGAAGCAGAATATAAGGCCTTAGCTGATGGTACTGCTGAGGTTCTCTGGCTCTGATATCTGCTTTCAAATTTATGCTTCTCTCCCAGTTCTGTTACCACTATTTGGTGCGACAACTTGGGTGCTACTTATTTGTTTGCTAATCCGATGTTTCATGCGCGTACCAAACATATTAAGGTTGATTATCACTTTGTTCGTGATAGAGTTGCCAAAAAGGAGATACAGATTCGCTTCATACCCTCCAAAGACCAATTAGTCAATGTTCTTACTAAGTCGCTCCCTCACACTACATTTTCCTATTTACAATCCAAGCTTCAAATGGACCACCCACCTTCAGCTTGAGGGGGTGTCTTGTGGAATGTGTTGTAATTTAGGAAAATTGTATTTTCCTTGTATAGAGTTATACTGCGCACTGCGCTACACAGTAACTAGTGTATTCTGCCCTACTCATATAAATATAGGAGATGGCTACTGTATTATGTAAGCCTCTCAATTATCACAAACCTTGTTTCAATGTGAGATTTTTTTTAGATTATTTCTTTTTAATTTTTTCAATTGATTTTAATATTTTTTTTTTACTGTTGTGATAAAACTAAATAGTAGTAATTCAATTTTATTAAAAATATAATTGTTTCATTAACTATCATATAGTTTCAGTTTAAAAAACAAAACAAACCGGAATAAATTTCGGCCAGAAAGTTTCGGTTTCATTTTGGCAAAAGAGGTTTTTTTCCTTTTCAAAAATAAATCAATTTTTTTTCTCTAATTTCATCCTTCGGCACCTTGTTTATTAGAGATTGGACTTCATGATTTCTTGTGGTTTGTTTTTTTTTATGATTATCTCAATCTCATGCCCCATGTCATGGGTTTAATGGGTTAATCAAGTTGACTTCAATTTTTTTATTTATTTTTTAGTCGATTTTTTTCTTCAATTTCATTATTAAACATCTTCAATATTTAGTTGATTATGAATTAAATTGTATCATTTGTTTCAGTTTGTTTTCTATGAAATTATCTCAGTCTAATGACCTATGTCAATTTTGCAAGTTAGACTAAGTATACTTAAGTCGTTTTATGGTCTCATGATCCAGGTCGATTCAATATGTTATCGTCTCAACATTTCAAAAAAAAAAAGATATGTTGACTTTTTTTAGTCAAACTATATTTTTACCAGTCGTCCAGGTTATCTTTGGATTCGTCGAGTCGATAGAGTCAACTCTCACATTTTTACTTGTGTTTGAAATTCAAATTGCATAATATCAAGTTAATTTATCTTTGGATTTGAATTGAAATTATATTTGTTGAATTAATATTTTGAGTTATATATACATAAATCCAAGGTTGATTACTATGTGTGGTTGGTATTTGTTGGAAATTACTTTTTAAAAATAATTTTTAATTGAAATATATAAAAATAATATTTTTTAATTATTTTTTTATTTTTTAAGATTGATATATCAAAAACATAAAAAAAAATATTAATTTAATGCTTTTTTATAAAAATTATTATTAAAAAACAAGCCTTACTGCAGTACCAAAAACATGCTAATAAAGAAGAATAAAAAATTTTCGTGGCTGGAATTGTCACCCTCAATTACACAAATTACCTTGACTTGGGTTTATCAAGGTCTGTCTTCCATAACCCGTGGCAATGATTGATCTGTATTATTTAGCTTATATAAGGGCAGTGAGGCTAGCCAAGAAAATGATTCGAGTTCATAATCTGTGACAACAAAATAAAGTATTTGTTTCTCATGGCTACTCCCATCTCTCTTGTCTTTCTCCTCTATGTTTTTCTTTTTCTTCTTTGCCCTTTATGCTCTCTGAAGAAAGGGCATACCGTGGCAGCAAATGAAACCACAAAAAGTTACTTTCGCAATGTTAATGTCAATTCTCTTTTGCCATCAAGTGTCTGCGACCAATCTAACAAAGGTTAGATCATGATTTAGTATTTTCTGTGTTGTCTTTTAATATTGTATTTTACATATGACGATTTATTTCTAACTAATTGTGTGTATGTGTGTGTGTGTATTGCAATTTAGTCCCAGTGGTGTACTCCATTTGAGAGTTTGAAACTTAAATCAGTATTTTTTTTTTTTAATTTCTCAATCAATTTCAATGCTGTATTTCAGTTCTCAACAAAGCTTCGTCCCTAAAAGTGGTAAGCAAGTATGGTCCATGCACGGTGACTGGAGATCCGAAAACATTTCCCTCGGCAGCCGAAATCCTCCGTCGAGACCAACTCCGAGTGAAATCAATTCGAGCGAAGCATTCCATGAACTCAAGCACTACTGGTGTTTTTAATGAGATGAAGACTACAGTTCCAACCACTCACTTTGGAGGCGGATATGCTGTTACCGTCGGTCTTGGCACACCAAAAAAGGATTTCTCACTCTTATTTGATACTGGTAGTGACCTTACTTGGACCCAATGCGAGCCATGTTCAGGGGGTTGCTTTCCACAGAATGATGAGAAGTTCGATCCTACCAAATCAACCTCCTACAAAAACCTTTCGTGTTCCTCGGAACCGTGCAAGTCAATTGGTAAAGGTAATCAGTATTATTGCTTTAACAAATTCTAGATTTAACAATCAAATTAATCCACAACCAGGTGATTGTTAAAGATATGGTTTAATTGGAGGTGACAATATATTTTTAAATCATTATTTGGATATGGTTCATTTTCAAGCATGTGTTTAACATCCCTGCAGAAAGCGCCCAGGGTTGCTCTTCCTCAAATTCATGCCTTTATGGAGTCAAATACGGGACTGGTTACACTGTCGGATTTCTTGCCACAGAAACGCTAACCATTACACCCTCAGACGTGTTCGAAAACTTTGTGATCGGTTGTGGTGAAAGGAATGGCGGCAGCTTCTCTGGTACAGCCGGTTTGCTAGGACTAGGCCGCTCCCCTGTAGCCTTACCATCACAAACTTCCTCAACATACAAAAACCTCTTCTCTTATTGCTTACCAGCATCTTCAAGCTCGACTGGTCACCTCAGCTTCGGTGGTGGAGTCTCACAAGCTGCAAAATTCACTCCAATAACCTCAAAAATTCCGGAATTGTACGGCCTAGACGTTTCTGGAATTAGTGTTGGAGGTCGCAAACTACCAATAGATCCATCAGTTTTTAGGACCGCTGGAACGATAATTGACTCTGGCACAACACTGACATATCTGCCATCCACGGCACACTCTGCCCTCAGCTCGGCTTTTCAAGAAATGATGACAAACTATACTTTGACAAAAGGAACATCGGATTTGCAACCATGCTATGATTTCAGCAAGCATGCCAATGACAATATTACAATACCTCGGATTAGTATCTTCTTCGAAGGTGGGGTTGAAGTGGATATTGATGATTCGGGGATCTTGATCCCTGCGAATGGTCTGGAAGAGGTGTGTTTAGCATTCACAGATAATGGTAATGACAAAGATTTAGCAATTTTTGGAAATGTTCAACAGAAGACATACGAGGTGGTCTATGATGTTGCCAAGGGAATGGTCGGATTTGCTCCGGGTGGTTGTTAGCTCAAATTATTGAGAAAAGTGAATCCAGAGCAATTACTCACTATCTTCGTGGTTTGCATTGTAAAATGTCACCTATGGCATTTATTTTTCCCAAAATATTGAAGGCATCTTATATAACTTGTATCCATTGGGGCTATATATTCTCAACAAATATATACTTAATTATATATAGAGAAAACATTATTTTGTGTTTGTTAAGATGAATTTATTTAAGATTAAGAGGATGTTTATTTTTGTGTTTTAAAAATATTTTTGAAAAAAATTTAAAAAAAAAAATTAAATTATTTATGTTCAGTGAAGCCACTAAATATAGCAATCCAGTTCCAACTACTTTCTAGATAGTCGAAGACCGATTGACTTTGGGCTGGACTAAGCAAGCCGGTCGGAGCACATGTTAATTTTTTTTTGGTGATGTCAAAAAAAATATTATATTTTAATATATTTTTAAATAAAAATTCATTTAAAAAAACAATCTTTTACAAAATCTATTGATTATGATTATAGTTATAAATTTTCTTGTCTGCTCATGGACACAGACATAGTCAATCGATGTAAAACACTTCATTGGGTGATTGTTTTAGCCAATGATTGGTTTAGATGAGAACGTTCTTTGCTAGAAAGGGTTGGATAAAGTTTTTGAGTGTAAGAAAATTCGAGGATGCTGACAGATGACAGGTGGGAAGAGGCTAATGATACCTTGACATCGATCCATCCATATTCATTGGACAGAGTTTTTGGGGAGTTTTTGGGGGAATTAAACGGTGAAAAAAGCTGGAATCAATTTTTAGTTATCGAAAGGATTTGGGTTAATTACAGGAGATGGTTTGTTTTCACGTTATAAGCTGTTTTTTTAATTTTTTTTTGTCTGGAAAAATATGAAATTAATATTTTAAAAAAATTAAATAGTTTTGATGTGTTAATATAAAAATTAAAAAAAATCATTTTAATATATTTTTAATTAAAAAAATATTTTTAAAAATACCCTACATTATAATATCAAACACGCACAGCTATCACTTCTACATAGTGATTTATTTTAATTTTTTTGGGTAATTTGGGGATTCTCTTTGGATTTGCTTGCATTTTATTTGCCATGTGCACTCAATTCTATTGAAGGGTTAAAACTCAAGTTTTGGATGGTCAGGAACTCAGGATTGTTGGCACGGCCACATTATTACATTGTTCAAGGCCACCCAGCCAGCGTTTAGTGGATCCTGTAGCATTCAATTTCAGCCCATCAAAATTAAGAATTAATTATTAATTATTCCTTCTAATTTATTGAAATAAATTAATAAGTCCATGAGGTGTGAGAAATTGTTAAATAGTTCTTGTGGATTTCTATTTGTTAATAACTTAGTCCTCCATCTTTATTTTGTTAACAAAATTTTGAGATGTCCAAAATTTAATCGTTGTTCTTTAAAAAAATACACATTTTTTTATTCAGATTTTCCAATATAATTTCTAGTTTGCACCTTACTGGAACTG
>Ga0325411_1003173_pt1 | contig 18521 bp, 8 predicted proteins | sample PopdelMetagenome_13_FD_206181 | JGI IMG/M metagenome (GOLD analysis project Ga0325411, IMG submission 206181) | Populus deltoides microbial communities from Bellville, Georgia, United States - Xylem-PdIQD-R4 | ecosystem: Host-associated > Plants > Phyllosphere > Stem > Wood/Secondary xylem...
CTTCCCGCCCTATCTCTCTAACTTCTTCACCAAAAACATTCTTCTCTTTCTCTAGCTCTACTTTCTCTTTCTACCAATAGCGAATGTTGAATTTTTCAGCTAAAACAACCACCATTATTTACCATTACCGCCCACATTTTCCTCTTGCTGTTTTTTTTGTTTTAGGGAGTTAATGACAAAATAAACTGTTTTTGAACACCTTCATTAGAGGTGTAAATACTATCTACAAAACGTGAATAGCAGATAGCATTTGTGATAATTGAGTCGTAGATGCTATTTATAACTCTTTCAACTTATTACAAGATTTAACAGTTTTATTGATAGATTTTTTTCATCAGCGTAAGACATATATTCCGTTGGTAATTAATTTACTGACAAAATCACCAATAGAAATGCTCCGTCGGTGAATCTTTCATCGGTAATTTTTTATCCGTCGGTAAATCCATCGGAAATAAAAAAAATAAAATTACCTACTTCATTTCATTGGTATATCCCTCAGTAATAATATTTTTTTATTACCGACGGATTTACTGATGGAATTACCGACGAAAATTCCATCGGTAATTCATTCGGTAATTATTTAAAAATATATTAAAAAAAATTTATTTTATAAAATTATAAAATAATTAAATTAACATAAATCAACACTGTATAATATATACTCAAAATGCTTGAAAAACAAATAAGAAAATCATCTCAAACAAATTTGCAACAAATAAATAAAATAAAAAAATAAATTCAACTAAAAAAATTCATATGAAAAAAATGAAGTTGCAATTGCTAAAAATTTAAAAATCCTATAAATAAATCAACTAAAAATTAATCTCATATGAAAAAACAAATCTCACAACAACATTTATACAATTATTAAGAACAAAAACAATTAAAAATAAAATAAAAAACAAATATAGTGAAAAAAATCATGAAAAAAAAAAAAGAAAAATCTTACCTTAATGTAGTTACAAGTGAAGCTAAGGAGAGAAAAACATTTTTGTAAAGCATATTAATTAAAAAAAACTAAGAGGATAAAAGAAGAAAGAAGAAAAAGACATACCCAAGCATGGAGAAAAAGTGAAGGAGATGAGGAGAGAAAAGAAGAGAAAGAAATAGATATTGATGTTTTTTACATATAGTGAAGAAGAAGAATAAGAAATAAGTCTGTCTCTTGTGAAATAAGGGATTCAAGCTTTTTATTGGAGCGAGTTAGCGACGGATTTACCGAAGGATAATTGAATATTAATATTTTTTAATTATTCTGTCGGTAATATTTAATTTAAATTTTCAATTTCGTAAAAAGTTTTTACAAACTGCCAACAATTACCGATAATTTTTCAGTCCGTCGGTGATTCCGTCTGTAATATTTAAATGAAAATTTTAAATTAATTGAATTTTTTCAGAAAACCGCCAAATAACACCGACGACTTTTCAATCCGTCGGTGATTTTGTCCGTAAAGAACAACAATAAACAGTGCAATTGGAAAGTGAACAGTTCTGAAGCTCTCTGGAAAATACCGACGGATTTTATCCGTCGGAGATTCCCTTTGTAATTGACATGATGAATAGTGTAAACAAGTTTACCAACGGATTTACTGATGAATTTTACCGACAGAATTTATTCCGTCGGTAATTCCGTTAGTAAATCCTGACATGTCATCATTTTTTTGCTTTATTTTAATTTTTTTATCCCTCCGTAATTCCCTCGATATAAACCGAGAGAATATGTCCGTCGGTAAAATCCCTCGAAAATTTACCGACAGAAATATTTTCTCAGTATTTCCGTTTGTATTTATCAGTTTTCTGGTAGTGACCGTGTTAGATTTCTAATTAATTTTTTATCAGTTATAATTTATAATTCTCTTGAAATGTGTTAATTCACCAAAACAGTCAGAAAAACAGCAGGTGATCTGCATCATTGGCTTTATTAATGAATTCCTTCCACTCTCTCATGTTTGTGATGTCAAGAAGCCTCTTGCTGTAGCAAGGAAAAGAAAGGTTATAGCTATGATGTATTACATGAATGCGGGGACCATAGCTCTAAGTAACATGATAATTTTTCAAACTGACATAGTTGGAGAGCTATTCCTACATGTTAGTCAAAAAAAGTTAAAAGTTTATTTAATATATTTTTATGTAAAAAAAGGGTTTAATTAGAGTTGTATTAATTAGTTACTATTAATAAATAGTTATATTAATATCAAATATATTAAAATATAATTGATATTTCTAAATAGATTTTTTTTCATTGGAGTAAAAAATGTTATATTTATATTATTTAAAAAATCATATTATCAATTTGACTTTTTTAAATAACTTTCATGAAGATGCTCCTATAAACTTCTTTTTTTAAAACAGCATATGTGATTTTGTTTTTGGAAAATGGCACATGCGATTGTTTGAAAAACCACACTTTCTAGCTGCAATTTATTTATTTTTTTGGATTCTTAATTTTTTTTATTCTTCAATTTTAGATGTTGCAAAATTATAGCTTTTTGTTGCAAAATTACTGGTTTTAAAAGAAAAAATTGAAAAAAAAAGAATTTAGAAAAACAAAAAAAAAATAAACCGTAGTTTTCACATGTGGTTTTTGATACCGGTGTTATTTTTAAAATCTTTTTCACACGTGTTATTTGACTCTTTTTTTAAAAAAACGTGTTAATAACAGAACATTGGTTGCTTGCATCTGCAAGACCTGGAAGTTGATGATCATGATCATCCAATACGCACGAGTTCTGCTCTTGCATTTTCCACATTTGTACCATCTCTACCACCACAAGTACTGTCTTTCTCATCTCCTAGTTTACTGACACGTGTCCTTTCATTTTCCAGAAATGTAATTTACAAATAACAGTGAAACAAAAAACTGATTAAATTAAGAAAATTGAAAAAAAAAAAAACTAAAAAAATCGAATCATAAAAAAAATTGATTAAAATTAAAAACCAGATCGATTCGGTTTGGTTTTGGTTTTTTAAGTTTGGAACCGAAAACACCGAACCGAACCGAACTGAAAAAACAGGAAAAAAACTGAGCCAAACCAAGCCAAAACCGAGTCAAACCAAAAAAACCGAGCCAAACCAGAAAAAACCGAGCCAAACCGAAAAAACCAAGCCAAACCAGTTTGAATCGGTTTTTATTCTAAAAAACCAAACCAAAACCAGTCAATTTGAACCCGTTTCAGTTTTTTTATAAAATTCAGTTTGGTTATTTTTTTGATAAAAACTGAACCGAACCAAAAATAATACTCTTGTTTACAACCTTTGATTTTTCCTGGTGAACCACATCTGTCCACGGCTGTTTTCACTGCACGGTGACATTAACATTATCCCTCATTTAAATCTGATCATCTGCCTGTTAATAACGAGACAAAAAATCTCTTCCCAAAATCAGAACAGCTTTCCGTTTCCAAGGACAAACGCGGTCCCTATGTCAACCAATCAAATATGGCCACCAAAACGTAATACACAACCCCGTTAACGAAAACCGTGGCTTCCCCAGTGAATAAAAAGAAAATGTCTCCGTTTGCCGGTTAAGCAGAGGACAAAACAGTGAAGAAGGGCACAGAAACCGGAGGTACCGGTAGCCTAGAAACGGACAATAATTCCACTAGCTTTGAAGTAATTGCAGAATCTGACTTCGCTGCAGGCACACAGAGTGAGAAATTTCATTTATTTTTTTTAAATAAAATAAAAATGTAGTGCCATTTGTGAGGGGGGAGAGAGAGAGAGAGGGAGAGGGAGACAGAAACAGTGTACGAGTGGTAATGGCAGCGACTATTGCTGAGACGGTTGCTGAAGAGAGAGAAAGCGAAGCAGAAAAGCAAAGAAGCAAAGAAAGGACAGTCTCATTATTAGATCAGATTATTTCTACTACTTTTCTTCTCCGTATGAAGCCAAACAGATCTTTGAAGTCGTTGCTCTACTCTTGTTATTGCTTCAAGAGAGGCAGAAGCTCATTTCGATTGCTGACGTTTCACTTTCTGTAGAAAATCATTCCCTGTAATAATTAATTATTTAATCAGTTTCTAGTTCATAAACAGTGGTTTAATTGAGTACTCTTATTAGTTTTGGATTATAATAATGATTAACGGAAGTTATTCTGTGGATAATAAACGTAATGGAATTGCGAGAGGGAGTTCGAGTTTTCCGGTGGCCGGTGAAGGTACCTATGATGATTTTCAATGATTTCCTTTCGTTTTCTTTTGATTTTGTTAGGTTTTAGTAAATCATCACGATTACGTTATGTGATTTTTATTTTGGCATGAGTAGGATCAGAGGATGCACTGTACAAGGAACTATGGCACGCATGTGCAGGTCCGTTAGTGACAGTGCCTCGCCAAGGAGAGCTTGTTTACTACTTTCCTCAAGGTCATATTGAACAGGTTCGCTTTCATCTGCTTTCTTCTTCTGTCATTTCACTCTCTCATCCTTGTTTGTCATATTTTTTTTTCGAATTTGAAATTTGTGTGATATACTAATCCAGGTTGAAGCATCGACGAACCAGGTTGCTGATGATCAGCAAATGCCGGCTTATAATCTTCCTCCTAAAATCCTCTGTCGTGTGGTTAATGTTCAATTGAAGGTAATTAATATTGAATTAGGGGGTTTGCTCTGTCGTGTAATCTGTAGAATCAAGGGTACATTGAGTTAGGATTCTATGCTCATGTTTTTTAATTCCAGGCTGAGCTGGATACAGATGAAGTGTTTGCTCAAGTCATTCTGCTTCCTGTAGCTGAAGTATGATTTATTCTTATATAATTCAGATTTTTTTATATATAATTTTTTTGAATGCTAATTTTAAAGAACACCTCATAACTGAAAATAATTAAATGCTGGTAAAATTATGGAAACTTGCCAGCAAGATGTGGACTTGGTGGAGAAGGAGGATTTGCCGCCTCCGCCTGCACCTCCTCGGGTGCATTCCTTTTGTAAGATGCTTACAGCATCAGATACGAGCACACATGGTGGATTTTCAGTGTTGAGACGGCATGCTGATGAATGTCTACCTCCTTTGGTCTGGTTTTTTTTCCTTCTCCATTCTGAGATGTTTTATTTCCTTTATGTTCATGTTATTAATGGCTTTAATTTTTCTCTAACAGGACATGTCCCTACAACCTCCAGCACAGGAGCTGGTTGCCAAAGATTTGCATGGAAATGAGTGGCGTTTCCGCCACATATTTCGAGGTAATTGTTATCAGGTTGGAATGGATTCTCTGAGTGTATTCTGTGCTTATACAGATCATGTAATATAACCTATTTCTCTAGTTATGCAACCTTTGCTGTGCATGTTGAAGTCTCTTTGCTTTATGTTCATGTGTGTGAGTACCATCAGTTTAAGGATTGATTTTTCCCTTTTGTGCAAGTTTTCAAAATCTTGGATTGGTGATTGGATGTCCAGGTAGCTAACAGCTAACAGTTTGGCCTTGCTCTGCTCCACTAAAATTAATCTATTGTCCATTCTTCTTTATGTTTCATGAATGAGCCTCTCACTTTGATCTTGCATCAAGCTATCCAGTTGATTGTCCCAGTTTTATGTAGATCCTGATTTATTGGATAAGATATTACCTATTTATTGGTAATATACATGCTATAGTTGCCAATTTGAAAGTGTTGTTATCTGACATAGCTGTGTTGTAATGTGTTATTGTGAATTCCAAATTGCAGGCCAACCAAGAAGGCACCTTCTTCAAAGTGGTTGGAGTCTCTTTGTCAGTGCCAAAAAGCTTGTGGCGGGAGATGCTTTTATTTTTCTTAGGTTTGCATCTTCATTTTTAGTCTCTTTGAAGATTGCTACCTCTAGCTTGCCTCGAGTATTTTTTGTACCTCATTGCAACCCAGGATTAATCATGGCACTTTTTTGAAACTATGTAGTAGGTTTACCTGTCAGAGCTGATTCTATGGTGAATCAACAAAGCATTATTGACTTCTGGCTTTTATTTTCAGGGGTGAAACTGAAGAGCTTCGTGTAGGGGTAAGACGTGCTCTGAGTCAGCCAAGCAATGTCCCATCTTCTGTAATGTCTAGTCACAGCATGCATATTGGCATCCTTGCAACTGTGTGGCATGCTGTTTCGACAGGATCAATGTTCACTGTTTATTATAAACCAAGGTTTGTGGTTTGTTCTGTAGACACTGGCGAGATTGTTACATATTTTGAAACTGAGTGATTGCTCTGGATGATATGCATGGTTTGTAGTATGCATTTCACTCATCCCTTGTCTATTGTTTTCTGACTCCGTATTGTATTTTTGTGTGTTTGATGTGTTTCAGGACTAGTCCTGCCGAGTTTATTATTCCAATTGATAAATATAGGGAGTCTGTCAAGATAAACTATGCTATAGGGATGAGGTTCAAAATGAAATTCGAAGCTGAAGAGGCCCCAGAACAAAGGTATGTTTTTCCTTGAAACCATCCCATTTTTTAATTGATTTGAACTTGGACATAACCAGAAAAAAGGAAAGGTGAAAAGATGTATAGTTGTCGAAGGGGAATGGGGCTGTGTTAATATTTGTCTCATCATCTGTGGCCAGGTTCTCTGGCACTGTAATTGGAGTAGAAGAGGCAGATCCAAAGAAGTGGCCTCGCTCAAAGTGGAGATGCCTCAAGGTGGCGGCATATCTATAACTTACTGGAATGTGGATTTTTTTTCTTTTGCTTTGCATCTGCTAAAACCTCCTCATACTCGCTTTAGGTTCGCTGGGATGAAACTTCTCCTGTTCACCGTCCAGACAGGGTTTCTCCTTGGAAAATAGAACCTGCTTTGGCTCCTTCTCTGGATTCCGTTCCGGGGTGCCAATCGAAAAGGCACCGTTCAAACATGGCAACATCATCTGCAGATTCCTCTGCTCCTACAAAGAAAGGTATAAATAACAAACTACAAGTCTGTACACTTCATTTGTCATTGTGCGGTTATGAATATGCTCTGGTTATGCTAATGTCAACTAGATAATGAGCCTTCAAGACACCTGCAACATCAAGAAATCTTGACCTTGAGAAACACACATGCTGGGAAGAATTACTCAGATAGTAAGCACAATCCTGCACAGGCTCTATTTCAAGGTAAGGATCAGACTGCTTTTGATAATAGAAAATTTGGACCAGATGACAAGATTCCTCAAGTAATGCATGGAGCAAAACTCATGAACCTAACAACAGGACCTGGAACCCTGCATGAATCCTATGAATCAACTCACCCCTTCTTTGAGCTGAACTCTGATGACGTTGATCGACCCGGTAAACTTAATGAAACAGGCATGTTCAACTGCCATTCAGCTCCCTTGATGTATTTAGGCCACCCATTTAACATGATGGCAACTAGGATGGAAGTTCATGTGGCAAAAGATAAAGACATACAACAGCAGCGTGGAAGCTGGTTTTCACCTTTGCCATATGCTGATAATTCTTCTCATCCTTCGGGATCTAAACCACAGCATCTTCCTTTTCAACAACGTAACAAGGAAACATCTAAAGATGGTAATTGCAAACTTTTCGGCTTCTCCCTTTTTGGGAATCCTATGGCTGCAGAACCAGCCATTATACACAGGCACTCCACAGAGAAACAACAGCAGCAAATCAATGTTGCATCAGATCACCTGAAATTGTTGGGTTCTGAAGGATTTTTGGAGCAAGCAAAGCATCCAAAGCATGTTAGACCTCAGGAACAAGGGAACATTTTTCAAGCTTCTGCTCTTCATTCTAAAGATGTCCAGGGCATGCCCGAGGGTGATTCAACCAGAAGATGTGTAAAGGTTGTTACCTATTTGAATGCTCAACTAAGATTCCTTTTATTGAGATTTTATTTCTTTTCTTTTTTTATTTTGGATATGAACTTGCAATTTGTATATGTGGCCTTCACTGGTTTAGGTTTACAAGCAGGGGAATGCTGTGGGGAAGTCTCTGGACCTGGCAAAGTTTAATGGTTATAATGAATTGATAGCAGAACTGGATCAGATTTTTGAATTTCATGGTGAATTAGTTGCCCCTAACAAAGATTGGTTGATTGTTTTTACTGATGATGAGGGTGATATGATGCTTGTAGGAGATGATCCCTGGCAGTAAGAACTCAAACTCGGGTCCTTTTTTTTTAACACAAATTGATCAGCAAATTACTTCTTCACGTGTTAATCCTACGATCATATTCTGTAGCCTACAAGATTTTTGGAACTTGAATCAAGTTGCTGTTTTTGTATGATGTAGGGAATTCTGTAGTATGGTGCGCAGGATCTTTGTCTTCACTAGAGAGGAGATAAACAGGATGGAGCCACGATCCCTGAATCTAGAAGCCGAGGGAAATTCACAAAGTGCTGACCAAATGGTTGATTTGATGGAGGATGGAACTTCAAAGCATCTTCCAGCTGTGAGTCCCTAGGAGTTTTCAGGCTTGTGCTACACGACTGGCAGTAAGGTTAAGAGATTCATCTACGTGGACGCCCAGGCCATAGTTTGAGAAACATCAGAAAGCTAGGTGCAGGGAATGTCATTTTTATTTTTAAAGGCTAATCAATGACTAAAATCTTGTTGAGCCATTCAAGCCAAAATAATTTTTATTTTCATATAGGTTTAATCTGTTAATTCTGTTTGCGTTTTTTTCGCCAAATGAGTTTTCCACTTTTTTTCAATCTATTTATTTCCCTTCACTTTGTTCAGGTCAGGAGGCTGAAAAGGTGACACAAACGAAGTTGTTGCATTGTGGCCAAGATGACAATGTTGAGGCAGTTGTGATGTCCTCTTCTAAGCTTTTTCATCTTATGCAGCGTGGCTTGTTTGGTAGATAAGAGTTTTTGTCATACAGCATATGTAACCTTCTAATGTTTATTTTTTACTTGCTCTTGGGAGGATTGGAAAAATAGCATCAGTTGTTTTTATTAGCTCAGAATGCTTAGACACACGGGCAGACCAGGGACCACTTTCCAGTTCCACTCGACTCTTTCCTCTGTTGTTTATGCCCGTGAAAAGAAAATTGCTAGAGACAGCTCGTCTGCAACTCACAAAATCTTTGATCGTACACATATCATGGTAAGTAACCCTATCACTTTTTTTTACCACCTTATATTCTCTCTACTTGCTAATCATTTATGCCCATCTCGTACCTACTACTGGCTCCATTCGTTGCTTCATGCAACCAGGGTTGGGCTTTATATATATATATATATAAATCCAGTATTTCTGTAAACTCAGTAGCGCAAAAAGACCGTGTGTCCTAAGCATTCTTAGCTAATAATAATATAAAAAAAATCCAAGCGCAAAAAGACCGTGTTGTCGAACCAGTGTTCAAATTGATTTCTCGGATAAAAAAACAAAAAAAACTAATTACATGGTTTGAGATCGCATATGATGGTTAGATGCAAAGAAATAAAATAAAATAAACTAATTACATGGTTTGAGATCGCATATGATGGTTTGTTGCAATGATGTCCCTACTCCCTCGGGCTTAATTTATGTTTCCAAGGGAAGTTAGCGGTTGCTTGACTATCGAGAAAGCAATAGCTCCCATCAATTTTTCTCACAAAAATGTAATTGCCACCAAAATGGATGGCCCGCTTCAGTCATTAAAAAAGGGGACATTTTACTGAGAGATTGGAAAGCTCGAAGTTGTATTGGGGTGATCGTTAGGTTGGCACCATGCCAAAAACGTAAAGGGAAGAAATTAGACATAGCCAAAGCATAGTTTAACTGGTAGGCGATATTACTTGTCTCTGAAAGAGGAAGTTCGTTTTCTCTCTTTAAATCTTTACACAAACGAGAACTTAACTCTAGAAATTTAATACTTCAAATAAATTGGGGGAGCGTGCACGAATAACTGGATCTGAGTGCAGGGAAGAAATTAATTTCTACAGAATTCAATCAACGTTCTCAAATTATTGCACCTCAAAACAGCCAAGAAGATACATAATCATTTTTATAGCCGCTAACTAATTCAAGAAATCATCGACTTTATACTTGCAATGGTGAAGGAGAGCCATTACCAAAACCTGCAGTCTGGTATTAACTCCAGCAGATCACCGCTCTAAAAAAGGGATTGTTGAAAGGCCTTCACACAACTTTGAGCTTCACTATCATTTACTATCAAAGAGATCTTCAACTGACAATACAAAGAAAATATTTTTTACAAGCAGAGTTCGACGCATAAATGCTGAACAAAGTGTTCAGTTGAAAGACCTTGGATGCCCATTGTGTGATCATCTGCATATCGACTGCATTTGTTCTAAGAACAAGAAAACCATGCCATAACAAGCAAATAACATGACGTGTCCACGTAAAAAGAAGATTTATTATGCAAAAGGACTTGAACCATATAATCCTAGCGACTCATAAAAGCAACATTTGGAATCTCTCTTTGTATAAAAGAACACCGTTTAGTATCAAGGGCAAGGGTTAAAACTCTCCATCTTTATATATGTATGTATGACAGAACATGTTGTTGACTTTCTTTCTGCCATAGATTTGATAAACTCCTAGCCAGCGGACAAGCTTGAGATTTACAACGGCAACTTTTTCAAGCTCTTCCACTACATTGCCAAGTTCATGCTCAAATAAGACAATTCTGATATGGTTTCTGTGCCGAAGCAGTCAGCAAGATTGAAAATATAAATATACTTTTTCTTGGGAGGAAGAAAGAAGTGCAAGGGGCAAGAGATTCTGTCCCGTGTTAGAGAAAGAATTAGGTTTGTTTAATAACGTGGTTAATGTGTTATTAAAAGTAATATCTAGGTTAAAACTTTATTTGAATTTAATCTTTAACATAAACTTTTAATATGAAATATTAATAAAATTTAAAAAATTATAAATTAATATCAATTAATTTTAATCCTTGGTTGACATATTTGAATGAAACCGAAAATAACTCTTTAAAAGCTTCAATATCACTAGGGAAAGAAAAAACACTATTTTGGTGTTTATAAAGTAGAAAGTTGTAAGGTTAAAATTGAGTCTAAAGAACATCCAAGCTTTTAAATGGAAGAGATCCTAATAAACTTAAAACCACATGTGTAGTTCAAATTTAACCGAGTTTCGAGCTTGAGTTTGAGCTCAATGTAAAATATTTTTTTGGATCATAAAAGATTATTTTTTGCCAACTAAAATACTTGCTCCATGAAGAATTATTTCTTCCAGCCCAGTCCACTATTTTGTCAAGTCCAAGAAAGTTAGAATCTAATAAGTTTTTTCAAAACTTTTTTGAGTTTACATGAACAAATTTTTTAGCTCAAAAGTCATGATTTAAATAAAAAAATATTCATGTTTAATTATGGTTTATTGTGGGTAATCAAAGTTGTTAGTAAAAGAAATCGATCAACCTTTGGTTCCTAAAATTCTCTTTAAAAAAGGGCTAAAGAAGAGTATTTTGGGGTTGGTTAATTTTGTATTGTTTTGACAAAATTTGACACTCTTCTTCATCTTATTTTCCAGCATTATTTTCTGGTTTTAAACCTTTTTTTCCTCTCAAAATATATCATAATCTAGAGCTCAAATTCAGTCCTTACAGAGGAATCATTGAGTAATATTTCATTGGTTCGTTGGACCTTTTTGGGAGTGTACCTAAACAAAGTGGTGTTATTGGAATTTTAGGTGACTTATTAAAGAAAGTCTTATTACACGCGCACCAGCCTATCTTGACAAGGCTCCAAGTCAGGTCTGGTTTTGAATTCATTGTAAAATATTTTTTTGGGCAACAAAAGATTATTTTTTGCTAACTAAAATGCTTGGTCTATGAAGAATTATTTCTTCTAACTTGGCCCATTGTTTTTTCCGGTCCATAAATATGAATGTTAGAATCTGATCAAGTTTTCAACTACTCTTTCAAGGTTATATGAATAAATTTTTCAGCTCAAAAGTCACATAATTTAAATAAAAAAATGTTCATGTTTAATTTTAGTTTATTGTGGGTAATCAAAGTTGTTAATGGAGGAAATACATCAAGCTTTGGTTTCTAAAATTCTCTTTAAAAAGGGCTAAAGAAGAGTGTTTTGGGGTTGATTAACTCTATATTGTTTTTACAGAATTTGACACTCTTCTTCACCTTATTTCCAGCATTGTTTTCTAGTTTTAAACCTTTATTTTCCCTCTCAAAATATATCTTAATCTAGAACTTGGGTTCAGACCTTGTAAAGGAATATCAGGCAATATTTTATTGGTTCATTGGATCTTGTTTAGGAGTGCACCTAAACACGGTGGTATTGTTGGATTCTTGGGATGAAAGAATCATTTCTTCTAGGCCAGCCCATTTTTTGTCCAGTCCATGAATGTTAGAATCTAATTAGTTTTTTCACAACTCTTTCAAGGTTACATGAACATATTTTTCAGCTTAAAAGTCACATAATTTAAATTAAAAAATATTACTATTTAATTCTAATTTATTGTGGGTAATCAAAGTTGTTAGCGAGGGAAATTCATCAACCTTTGGGTCTTAAAATTCTCTTTAAAAAAGGATTGAAAAGGAGTGTTTTGGGGTTGATTAATTTTGTATTGTTTAGACAAAATTAGATGCTATTCTTTACCTTATTTTCCATCATTGTTTTCTGGTTTTAAATCTTTATTTTCCTCTCAAAATATATCTTAATCTAGAGCTTGAGTTCAATCATTGTAGAGGAATCATTGAATAATATTTCATTGGTTCGTTGGATCTTTTTTTAAGATTGCATCTAAATAAAGTGGTGTTGTTAGAATCTTGGGTGACTTGTTGAAGAAAGTCTTATTGCACGCACAATGGCCTATCTTGACAGGGCTCCAAGTCGGGTATGGTTTTGGGTTCATTGTAAAATATTTTTGGGCCATAAAAGATTATTTTTTGCTAACTAAAATTCTTGGGCTATGAAGAATTATTTCTTCTAACACAGTGCACTGTTTTGTCCAGTCCATGAATGTTAGAATCTGATCAGTTTTTTCACAACTCTTTCAAGGTTACATGAATAAAATTTTCAGCTCAAAAGTCACATGATTTAAATAAAAAAAATATATTCATGTTTAATTCTGGTTTATTATGGGTAATCAAAGTTGTTAGTGGGGGAAATCCATTAACCTTTGGTTCCTAAAATTCTCTTTAAAAAGGGGTTGAGGAGAAGTGTTTTGGGGTTGATTAATTTTGTATTGTTTTGACAGAATTTGACACTCTTCTTCACCTTATTTTCCAACATTGTTTTCAGGTTTTAAACCTTTATTTTTCCTCTCAAAATATAACTTAATCTAGAACTTGGGTTCAGTCCTTGTAAAGGAATCATTGGGTAATATTTTATTAGTTCATTAGATCTTATTTAAGAGTGCATCTAAACACGGTGGTATTGTTGGAATCTTGGACTGTGCTAGTAGAATTATTTCTTCTAGTCTGGCCCACTGTTTTATCCAGTCTATGAATATAAGAATCTAATTAGTTTTTCCACAACTCTTTCATGGTTACATAAACAGATTTTTCAGTTTAAAAGTCACATGATTTAAATAAAAAAAATCATTTCTGGTTTATTGTGGGTAATCAAAATTGTTAAGGGGGAAGTCAATCAACCTTTGGTTCCTAAAATTCTCTTTAAAAATGGCCGAATAAGAGTGTTTTGTGGTTGGTTAATTCTGTATTGTTTTGACAGAGTTTGACACTCTTTTTCACCTTATTTTCCAACATTGTTTTCTAGTTTTATACCTTTTTTTCCTCTCAAAATATATCATAATCCAAAGCTTGGGTTCGGTCCTTATAAAAGAATCATTGAGTAATATTTTATTGGTTCATTGAACTTTATTTAGGAGTGCACCTAAATAAAGTGTTGTTGTTACAATCTTTGATTTTTTATTGAAAAAAGTCTTATTACACACGCACCGACCTATCTTGACAAGGTTCTAAGTTGGGTCTAGTTTTGGGTTCATTGTAAAATATTTTTTTGGCCACAATAGATTATTTTTGCTAACTAAATGCTTGATTTGTGAAGAATTATTTCTTCTAGCCTAGCCTACTGTTTTGTCTAGTCCATGAATGTTAGAATCTGATCATTGTTTCCAATACTCTTGCAAGGTTACATTAGTAGATTTTTTAGCTCAAAAGTCATATGATTTAAATAAATAAAAAATATTCATGTTTAATTCTAGTTGATTGTGGGTAATCAAAGTTGTTAGCGGGGGAAATTCATCAACCTTTAGTTCTTAAAATCTTCTTTAAAAAGGGGTTGAAAATGAGTGTTTTGGGGTTGATTAATTTTGTATTGTTCATACAAAATTTGACGATCTTCTTCACCTTATTTTCTATCATTGCTTTCTAGTTTTAAACCTTTCTTTTTCCTCTCAAAATATATCCTAATCTTGAGCTTGAGTTCAATCATTGTAGAGGAATCATTGAATAATATTTTATTGGTTCGTTGGACCACCTAAAAAAAGTGATGGTGTTAAAATCTTGAGAGACTTATTAAAAAAAATCCTATTATACCAAGTGAAGAGCAATAAAGTTTTAAGGACAAATTATTAATCCTCAATAACAACAACGCTTGATCATTTTATAAATTGCTTCAATAAGTAAGTATTATTTTTATTCTTATTTAATTTTATATATTGATGATGTGGAGAGATGGAGTATGAGTTTGATGAGAATTTTTATATTTCAATTGAAAATGTAAAAACAAAAATAAAATTATGATTTTATCCAATTTTACCTAGTCAAAACAATTTTAATTTAATTTTAATAGTTTTTGAGTTTTTACATTGATTTGATACTTTAAATATATATTAATTCATAAAATTATACAATTTTATAATTTCACTCATAGTTTTAATAGCATTGCATCAGATATAGTGATGACAGATTTTACTTTTAAAATTTTTATTTTAAAAATATAAAAATAAAATATGGCATATGAGTATCAAGCTATAATACTATAGTGTTTAGTATTATAGTAATGGTTGTATTTTAAAGTTTTTTTAATGTATCATAATAAAATTTATTTTTTATATTAACACATAAAAAACAATCAAAAGCATTCTAAAATATTAATTTTAAAAAAATAAACAGTGATTACAAAATTCAGCGTTTAAAAAGAAAATCAGCGCGTGAGCAACTTTGTCGTTCATTGCATTGTTAGTGCACTTGCGCAGCCACAAGCTATAGCCGTTCTGTTTTACTCCGTCTAACACATCTTCTGCAGAGGAAGAGAAGCGGAAGAGGATGTGTTGTTTGCTTACATGCAAAGACAACCTGCCTGGCTCTTAGCACTGAACAAGAGTTCGTCGCATAATTATATTGTAAAAAAATTCGAAATTCCTGCAAATTCCCTGTCTTCAATGAATGCCCACTACTGTTTTGCTGTGTCATCTCTCAATCCATCGCCAGTAATAATAGCTCATGAAAAGATTCCACAATCCATAAAAGCTGCAGCAAACTTTTCTCAAATACCTTCATGGGTCTCATTAAAATCAACTCCTTCTTCACTCCAAACCCAAGAAAATATTAACAAAGCCCAAATTGAGAGTATCCACTTGATTTCTCTATCTAAACAAGGGAAGCTCAAGGAAGCTCGTGAATTTCTCAAACAAATGGAGGACGCTGGTATTTCTGTTAGCCCTCGTTCTTATAAATGCTTGTTTGAAGCGTGTGGAAAGATTAAATCTTTATTGGATGGGAGATTGTTTCATGAACAAATGCAAAGAACAGGGAAAAACCCACCTGAGTTTCTTGAGAATTCAGTGCTTAAGATGTATTGCGAGTGTGGAAGTTTAGTTGATGCTCGTAAGGTGTTTGATGAAATGCGTGAAAGGAATTTGGTTTCTTGGAATACAATTATATCAGCTTATGCAGAAAATGGTGTTTTTGATAAAGGTTTTTGCATGTTTTCGAATATGCTTGAATTGGAAACTAAACCGAATGGGTCCACTTATATTGGTTTTCTACGGTCCTTGTTAAATCCTTCCGGTTTAGAGATTGGTAAACAGATACATTCTCATGCCATAAGAAGTGGGTTAGGCAGTAATGCTTCAGTTAACACAGCAATCAGCAATATGTATGTGAAATGTGGTTGGTTAGAGGGAGCCGAGCTTGTTTTTGAGAAAATGAGTGAAAAGAATGCAGTAGCTTGGACTGGAATAATGGTGGGTTACACTCAAGCTGAGAGGCGAATGGATGCTTTGGCTTTGTTTGCCAAGATGGTCAATGAAGGTGTTGAATTGGATGAGTATGTATTCTCAATTGTTCTCAAAGCATGTGCTGGTTTAGAGGAGTTGAATTTTGGGAGGCAAATTCATGGTCATATTGTTAAACTTGGGTTGGAATCTGAAGTTTCTGTGGGAACTCCGCTTGTGGACTTTTATGTTAAATGTTCAAATTTGGAATCTGCGACTAAAGCATTTGAATGGATCAGCGAACCAAATGATGTTTCTTGGAGTGCTTTGATAACAGGTTATTGCCAAATGGGTGGATTTGAGGAAGCTCTCAAAACTTTTGAATCATTGAGGACCAGAAGTGTGGATATAAATTCGTTCACATATACAAGCATTTTCCAAGCATGCTCTGCACTTGCAGATTTCAACAGTGGTGCCCAAGCTCATGCAGATGCAATAAAAAGCAGTCTGGTTGCATATCAACATGGAGAGAGTGCAATGATTACTATGTATTCAAGATGTGGCAGATTAGATTATGCCACTCGAGTCTTTGAATCAATAGATGACCCTGATGCCGTGGCTTGGACTGCTATAATTGCTGGTTATGCTTATCAGGGTAATGCTCCTGAAGCTCTAAAGCTTTTCAGAAGGATGCAGGATTGTGGTGTGAGACCAAATGCAGTTACATTTATTGCAGTGTTAACTGCTTGTAGTCATTCGGGTTTGGTCATAGAGGGCAGACAGTATTTGGAGTCGATGAGTAGCAATTATGGGGTTGCCACAACTATTGATCATTATGATTGTATGGTTGATATATATTCCCGAGCTGGTTTTCTGCAGGAAGCACTTGAACTAATAAGGAGTATGCCATTTTCACCAGATGCAATGAGTTGGAAATGTTTGCTGGGTGGGTGCTGGACCTATAGGAATCTTGAGATTGGGGAACTTGCAGCTGAAAACCTCTTTCAGCTGGACCCAGAGGATACTGCAGGTTATATTCTCATGTTTAATCTGTATGCTTCATTTGGGAAATGGAAAGAAGCAGCTAATGTTAGAAAGATGATGGCAGAAAGAAATTTGAGGAAGGAGCTTAGCTGCAGCTGGATTACTGTCAAGGGTAAAGTGCACCGGTTTATAGTAGGTGATAAGCACCACCCTCAGACCGAAGAGATCTATTCAAAGTTGGAAGCATTGAATGATTCTGTTATAAAAGAAGAAACTGGCCTTTTAACAGAAGAAGATGTATCAAATAGTTTGCCAGAGAGGAAAGAACAGCTTCTTGTCCATAGTGAGAGACTTGCATTGGCATTTGGGCTCATATCTACACCAAGTAGTGCTCCTGTTGTTGTTTTCAAGAACCTCAGGGCTTGCAAGGACTGCCATGATTTTGGCAAACAGGTATCCTTGATCACTGGACGTGAAATCGTTGTTAGAGATTCTTTCAGATTCCATCACTTCAAGTTAGGGGAATGCTCTTGCAATGACTATTGGTGACCCGTGACCCGTGACCCGTGACCCTACACAGCATTGCATCACAACGGATTCAATGGTCTCATAAATCAAGCCTGACTAGTAACAGTTCCTAACAATAGCCCCGAGAACAATATGGATCATGGAAACTGAATATCTGACAGTATAATGTCATGGAGACTTTGTAAGTGGGACAGAGTTGTTTTCTCTCTACTGTTGACATGGATGCACGCGTGACATGGTTGACAAGATCTTTTACCACGTGAATATTGGAGTTTTTTAAAAAAAAACAGCGGTCCGAGTTTTTTCTTTTTTTATTTTTGTGTGCAAACTAGCATAATTAAAAAGAGAAACAACAAAGTTTGAGCAATTACGCCACTGTAACTAGCGCAACTAATACAAATTTAATAAGTTGCGCTCCTTTTAATAACTCAATCTATTAATTTTTTTATAGTGTCTTTTGTAATTTTATCACAGGTTAATAAAAATTAAAAAAAAATAACGCAGGATAGAAAAATAGCATTGGAGTTGTTTTAAAATTTATATCTCTTTTAAATTAATTAATATGTACAAAAACACCTAAAATTTTATTAAGATTTAATGGCCAAGGGATGAAATTTAAGATTCAACGGCATAATAGAGAAGCTGGTGTGGCATAATAGAGAAAGAGAGAAGAAAAAAAAGTCATCGGGGACATATATAGGCTCTGTTTTCGATATACTCGATACTGTTAGAAAGATATCGACGAGACGATTATAATCAAACCTTGAAAGATTATCAAACGATGTCGTAATTGGTTACCGATTTATTTGAGATTAATTTAGGGTCAATTGCGATTTTATTTTGTGGTTTTTTAAGGTATAGTTAGAATTTTCTCATAGAAGTTTTTTTAACAATATCGAATATGTTAAAAACAGATCATTAGTGTGTTCTTGGTAACCTATTTTTTATTTCTCATTTCTTTTTCGTGTCACCTCACTTTCTTAATCATTTGATTTT
>Ga0325411_1003174_pt1 | contig 18520 bp, 17 predicted proteins | sample PopdelMetagenome_13_FD_206181 | JGI IMG/M metagenome (GOLD analysis project Ga0325411, IMG submission 206181) | Populus deltoides microbial communities from Bellville, Georgia, United States - Xylem-PdIQD-R4 | ecosystem: Host-associated > Plants > Phyllosphere > Stem > Wood/Secondary xylem...
TCATTGGTCGAGGCCCAGGTCACAGGTCAGATTGACCCGAGTCAACATAATAATAAAAATAGTTATTATCATAATTTTAAAACTCAATTCAAGAGTCAGTTTGGAACAAGACTCGAGTCATGAGTGACCCTGTTCAACATAAGAATAAAAATGATTATTATTACAGTTTTAAAACTTAATTTGAAGATCAACTAGGGTAAGATTTGGGTCATGCATCGGGAGGGTTAATCAAGGTTAACCCATGCCAATGCAAGGATAAAAATTGTTATTACATAGTTTTAAAATCTGATTCAGGAGTTGATCAAGGCAAGGCACTGGTCATAGACCGCGAGGATCAACACGAGTTGACCCAAGTGAATGTATTGATAAAAAAATAGTTACTATCATAGTTATAAAACCCAACTCGCAAGGCGACTCGATGCAAGATTGAGATCATAGATCAGGACGGTTAACTCACAATAATTTTAAAAAATAATCAAAGCAATCTTGTTTTGATTATTTTTTTTCAAAAAATATAATGAGCTTTTGACATGTGTTTTATCCAATGTTGACCTGAGTTTTTTATAGGATTAGATCGAGTCAATCATTTTTCTATTTAATTCTAAACATGGACCAATCCATGTCCTGGGTCGACTTGGTTTCAGGTAATCCTACTAGGCCATTATTGTTTCATAACTAGATTTATTATAATATTATTAATTTCAACATTTAATATAAACTAAAGTAAAAAATTACAAGTTCAATAACATTATATATCAAAGGTAAAATATTTTTTTATATCTATCTTGTCTTATTGATCATACTCAAACAGTATACAAAAATAATTACTCTATCTTGTACACTATCATCAAGCATAATTTTAAGTGTTTTATTTATGTTTTTAAAGTGGTGAAATTAAATATAAAAAAAGATTATTTTAATATATTTTTTATTAAAAAATATTTTTAACCATAGATATTTTTTTTTACACGTCATACAACATGGATATCTCTTTAAAGAAGTGATCGCTCTTTCTCCTTGTTTGAAATATCCGCAGGGCGTCACTGAGGTTTTTTATGTAGTTTATTTTGAATACACCCCACGGGAATCCTTCTGATAGTATAACCACCCAGAGGTTTTCATTTATTTCCAGGTGGCTGTGTCAAATTGGTGCTTGTGGTGTTCCGTGTCGAGCTTACTGCTTAGGAGAGAGGAGCCCGAGAGAACCTAAATACTGAGCGGGAAGGCATCGAGCCATGTTAAAAAGATTAGAGTCATTCAGCCAGACTAGAGGGGTGATTGTCTAACGAGAACACGTTTTTTCACTCCAGGGCTGTATTGTGTTTTTCTTAACAATCGAATCCTTTATTTGCTGCGAATTTGATTGTAGGAATAAGTAAAAGGGATGATACTGAAAAATATTGATGTATAGGGTGGAGATGTGACGTTGGTGAGTTTATAAAGGATGAAAATGAAAAGTGTAACGTTTTTAATTTAATGTTTATCTGGAACGCTGATGATGTAATGATACCTAACGAGACACTCGTAACGGTCGCCAAACAGAAACACGTTGTCGACAACGGTAACTTCGAGGAAGTTGCGCTCGAGCGCGGCCGGCACGGGACCCATATAAAATCTTCCGAGCTAAGAAAAAAGAGATCCGAGTAGTTCACTGGTAATAAAAGTCCGAAAAGGAAAGATAAGAGAGTCAAAAACACTCTCTAAACACTGCCACGAATCCCATTCCCAGTCACACCCTTAACGTGTCTGACCTCCACAAATAAAAATATCAAGCTTCTTTCCTCCACACACTCCCTCCTGCCAGTATTTTCCCGACTACGGTGCCCTTATTCAAAAGATGCTCTTCCTCCTATTTTAAGAGAAAAATAATTCAATTTTTTATACACCATGGAATTAATGATTGAATTCCAACCCGCGGATTCATATGTATTTTGTCTGAATCAGTATAATTGATCATAAATTTAAATTCAATTCTATAAATAAATGGAACTGAATTTAATTTTATAATCTCTCGACTCTTTTCACAATTCTAAATTAAATGTTTGTTTGGAGAAATAATAAATATTATTTTTAAAAGTGATTTTTTATTTTAATATGTATTAATACTTGTTTTTTTAAAAATTTAATCTTAGCATTAGTGATCACGTGGGAAAGATCTAAAATTAAAAATAATTTTTTTAATTTAAATCTATTTTTTTTAAAAAAAATTCAAACACCACCTACAATATATAGCATCTTCGTTTCTTTTACAGAATAAACAAGTTTTAAGCTGTGAGTGCCGAGAAAAACTTTTAGTTTTTTTTTTTTTAATTTTCCATGGTTTTGAGAAAATAATACAAGATGAGAAAATAATTAAGACCCTAATCATAATTCTTTTTATCAATAAAGCAAACATCCACATAGATACTATAGTGAATATTTCAGAAAATTAGAGGCCAATGAAATCATATAATCATGGGTAGGAAATTGATAAAAAAAAAAAAGGCAAATAAAATACATATTTATTTAAAAAATCGTCACCATAAATCCTGACATGAAAAGGAGCACGCGCTCCCACCAATGGAGTGACATGGATATTGCTAGGCGATCGTGCGAAGTACAAGTAAAAACACTCCAAATCTAAAGACTCGTACCATTATTTTAGGAGAGTTCTTTGACCCCATCTCCTTGCAGGAGAGGAAAAATAAAAAAAAAAATCTCCCAGGGATAAAACGGACATTACGACACCCCAAGTCAGCAGTCAAAGGACCAACCACAATCACCGCCTAGCATTATTTCCATACGCGACAAGGGTGTTTTTCTTCCCCTTTATATAAACCATCTCTGTGAAAACGGAAACAGAAACAAAGACACAAAGTCGAACCAGAAATCACAGAAACAACAAAAGCTGAAACAAAAACCCAACGTTTTAAAAAAACCAGAACAAACACCACACGAAAGAAAATAAGAAAAACGATGTCGTGCTCCGTTGCGGTGTCGAATTCTCCTGTATTTTCCCCATCAGCAAATCTCTTCTGCAGCAAAACATCGGTATCTATCCCTTCATCACCAGCAGAAACAATAGCACTAACACTGACCCATTTAAAATCAACAACACAATCTCCATCTTCTTCCTCCAATACTAGTTCTTGTTCGTCTCCTTCATCCTTGTCCCCTTGCTCTCCGTTTCGGTTTCGCCTTCAAAAACCACCATCTGGGCTCAGTTCTTCTTCCTTGGCTTCGGCTTCGGCTTCGGCTTCGGGGTCAGCCGCGACGGTTTTGAAGAGGAAAAGACCGATGAGGCTGGATATACCGGTTGTTATGGGGTTCGGAGGAGGGCCAGCGACGTCCAGGGCAGGGGAGGAAGCGGAGGTGGAGAGAGAAGGGTGTGGCTATTCGGTTTATTGTAAGAGAGGGAGGAGAGAGGCTATGGAGGATCGGTTTTCTGCTGTCGTTGACCTTGAAGGAGATCCCAAGCAGGTAATTTCATTGTTTTCGGCTGCGTGACTTTTTTTTTTTCTCGTTTTCTTCTCTGCGTTTAAGTATGACTATTCATCAGATTGGCATGTGAAATTAAATTGTTTTGATGAATAACTTGTCTGAATCTATTGATTTTGCGGGGGCAACTGAACTTTCTTTAAGAGTTGATAAATTTTTGCAATCAAGATCATGATATTAAAAAAAAATAACTGGAAATCATTAAACTTGAATGGGAATTAGACAATAACGTGTTTCAGTTTAGGGGATTTTAAATATATATCAAAGAATTTGAAAACGATTCTGGTAAATGAAGACTTCTGATCATCTAGACACATACTTTTGGTTACGGAGACTTTCATGGCTAAACCAAAGTTCCAAATTTGCTATATGCTGTGTTAATTCAGATTGTTGATTTAGAAATATACATTTTGTCTGCAGGCTTTCTTTGGTATTTTTGATGGACATGGAGGAGCTAAAGCAGCTGAATTTGCAGCTGGGAACTTAGATAAGAATATTTTAGATGAAGTTGTTAGCAGGGATGAGAAAGACATTGAGGATGCAGTTAAGCATGGTTATTTAAATACTGATGCCCAGTTTTTAAAAGAAGATTTTAGAGGTGGCTCCTGCTGTGTGACAGCTTTAATTAGGAAGGGGAACCTTGTTGTATCCAATGCCGGTGATTGTCGTGCTGTTATGAGTAGAGGAGGTGTTGCTGAGGCCCTTACAACCGATCACCGGCCTTCTAGGGAAGACGAGAAGGACAGAATCGAGTCAATGGTAAGCAGTTCATCACCATATCAAGCTCGTTGTTTCTTATAAATATGGAGTCTTGAGGAGAGCTTTGTTTGAACTGGAACTAATGATTTCTATGAAATTCATTTTGCAGGGTGGCTACGTTGATTTGATACATGGAACTTGGAGAATTCAAGGCTGCTTGGCAGTGTCTAGGGGAATTGGAGATAGGGACCTTAAACAGTGGGTAATAGCTGAGCCTGACACAAAAATTGTTACAATTAAGCCCGAAGATGAGTTCTTGATCTTAGCTTCTGATGGCTTATGGGATAAGGTATGTTCTCACAAGCAATCTTTGCTCTTCTAAATGAAGTGGTGTATGGAAGTCATCTAACCAATTCCACTAGCTTAGATAACCTAAATAAATTTTTTACATGGTTTCAGGTTGGTAATCAAGAAGCTGTAGACCTTGCTCGCAGTTTGTGCATGGGAGTCGAGAATGCAGACCCGTTATCTGCCTGTAAAAAGCTTGCTGATCTCTCCGTTTCACGAGGCTCCTGTGATGATACTAGTGTGATGCTGATCCACCTGGGACGCTATGTTTGATTAAAAACCATTCTTGATAATGATCCACTGACACGTGTAGGCTGATGGATATTTATTTTGTGGAAGATCCTTGCAAGCTGGGAGCTGCAGGTTGACTATAAATATGGTGGTAGTGAGGACAACAATCGAATAATTATTGTATTTAGACTTTAGAGTAGTCTGATCTAGAAACAGTTATGGCTTTTGACAATCTTGGGGATTATTTCACCCATGGAAGATTGATTGAACATATTAGGACTCTCAGCTGATATTCATTCATTCATTTATTTATAGTTATTCTTTATCAAAATATCATTTCTTTGGTATTCAGCTTATATCAAATTGCTCAATCAAGTTTTGCTAAAATATTTTGGAAGTATCTTGATTTACTTTGTGACTTGGCATTTAACTTTCGGGATGAGGATTTTCTATGCTTCAATGGGGCACACCATATGCTGCCAGTTGCTTCTTCAGTAGCAATTCGCTATGGCTATACAGCGTATCGACAATAAACTAGGAATTAATACCGAGATTAGGTCAATATTCCGCGTGATTAGGAGGTAAATTCATCCAGCTAACAAACTGTTCAACGTCTGACTTTTCAACCAGGTCCTTTTCATATACAAATTATAGCATTTGAAATAAATTCCTCGGAACTTCGTCCATCCTGCCTTGCAAGTTATTGTTTACTTGCTAAGAGCTTTAACTTGATTTTAGTTTTATTGACCGAAAACACCATCACGTTAAACTAGAAAAACAATGGAGGAAATGAACCTACACGCTTTGACCAGATTTTTTTTATTAAGGACCAATAAGATTTTATTCCAAAACTAATTTCTTAATTCCTGCCGTTCACTGACCCTTTAAATTCTAGTTGGACAGACATCGTGGTCATCTGGGTTAGTATTATCTTCATCTTATTGGTTTAAAGCAAGACAAGAATACTAATATAATCGCATTAGACACAATAAGATGGTTCGTTGTCTGCAAGGACCCGTTCACTCAATTTGACCCACCAGGAGCTCATGTCCAATTAAGACCAAGCGCCTCGAGCTCTATCCACACCACAAGTTCATGATAAGACCATGGCCTTTCGTCCAAGGGGAAAGTCGGGTTCTTGGCTTCTCGGAGCTGGTTCAAGCTACTTGTTTTGGTATTCTTAATCGTATCAATCCACTAGCCAGACATAAAATGATCGCAACTATACTCACAAAAAGCATATGCTCATGTCACTGCATGTGTTACTTGTTTAATTTGGCGGTTCCGAAGATTACTTTCAGATATTTCATGCAAGTGTCCCCATCCAACATGGCATGGGCTTTAAGGAACTTCTGGGTCCTTAACTTCCTGTCATTTTTAAGCTGGGACATCAAGATATTTTGCAAAGGCCCACCATTTAGCACACAGTCTACCTCCACAGTCAAATAATTTAGGCGTGACAGCTAAAAGGACAAGAGAAATTGGAAGGAGATAAAACTGAGAAGGCAAAATACAAAAATTGCAGCATCTCTCTTTTTCTTCTTATTTCAGTTACAGGGGAGCTACTATATATATACATATATTACGTAGTGCTTTTGACAGTTGGTGTAATTGAATAGCAGTTACTAGTTACAGCTGTTGTAACTGAATATCTATTATAATTGTTATAACATATATTCAGTTATAATAAATATAGGCATACTAATGGTTACGTGATAGAGAAGCCTTTTATATTTGGCTTATCATCCCCCCTCAAGTGAAAAGGTCTGGGAATTATACAAAGCTGAGTTTTGAGAGATAAGAACTTTGAATTTGTGAGATTCTTTGTCAGCAGATCAGTCGGTTGCTTTTTAGTAGGGATGAACTGCAACTGAAGCTTGCCACGGGTAACTTGATCACGGATGAAATGAAGATCAATTTCGATGTGTTTTGTTCTAGCATGAAACACATGATTCTTGGCCATATGATAAGCATTGATGTTATCATACCAAAGAAGAGGAATGACGGGAATGGATACACAGAGTTCTTGCAGCAGGGCTTGCATCCAAATCATTTCAGCTGTAGCAAAAGCAAGACCACGATATTCGAACTCTACACTACTATGTGAGACCACCTTTTGTTTGTATGATGACCACGAAACTAGGTTCCCTCCTAGATAAACCAGATAGCCACTGGTACTACGTCTATCATCAGGTTGTCCACCCCAATCGGCATCACTAAATCCTTCCAATGTCAAGTGACTGGAAGGACTCAATAATAACCCATCATGCAAAGTACCCTTAAGATAGCGAAGAATTCGTTTTACAGAAAGCTAGTGGGCAGAAGTGGGCTGTTGCATGAATTGACACGCCTTGTTACTAGCAAAGGCAATGTTAGGCCTGATTATGGTAAGATACTGAAGAGCCCCTACAACACTGCGATATTGAGTAACATCTGTTAGAGGATCACTATCAAATTTGGATAAGTTCTTCCCAACAGCACCAGGGGTGTGTGTTGGTTTGGTATCAAACATGGCAGTTCGATGGAGCAGATCAGAAATATATTTGCTCTAACTAAGAGTCATAGAGCCATCATGATAAGTAACCTCAATACCAAGAAAGTAGGATAGCTTTCCTAAATCACTCAATACAAAGACAGAATTAAGCCTAGCAATGAGGGACGAGATTTGTGTGGATGAACTGCCAGTAAGGATGATATCATCAACATAGATAAGAACAATGAGAGTTGAGGATTTTCTAAAATGAATGAACAAGGAACTATCAATTTTGGAATTGTTGAAACCCTATTATAGAAGGGCAGAACTCAGACGCTGAAACCATGCCTGTGGGGCTTGTTTCAAACCATATAAAGCTTTGTTCAACCTACACACTTTGTCAGGAAATGTAGTGTCCACGTATCCAGGAGGCTGAGTCATATAGACATGTTCTGAAGATCACCATTTAGGAATGCATTGTGCATATCAAGTTGGTGCAGTTCCCACTTAAAACTAAGAGCAAAAGTCAGGATGATTCTAATAGTAGCAGTTTTAACAACAGGGCTAAAAGTTTCAAAATAATAAAGATCATGAGTTCGATTATACCTTTTACCCACAAGCCTGGCTTTATACGTTTCGATGCTCCCATCAGCCTTGTGTTTTAGCTTGTATACCCATTTACAGCTGATGACATTAACATCTGGAGGTTGTTGAACAAGATCCCAAGTTTGATTGCGATGTAATGTGGCCATCTCCAGATCCATAACTCGAGTCTAGTTTACATCAGTGAGAGCTTGTTTGAGAGTGGAGGGTTCTGAGACTTTTACAACAGAGAGATAAAAAATAGGCTTTTTCTTGGTGATACCACGCATTAATCTTGTTGTTATGCGTGGAACTAGGGAAGAAGACGAAGGAGAAGTGGCATGAAACAACTCAGGGAGGATACTAGAGTCATTACTAGAGTCAGGAGTGAGCTCATAATCGCTTGTAGAATGTGAACTGGTACTTATGTCTGGAAAAGTAGATGATGGGGGTGCAGGGTGATTAGAAGAACAGGTAGGAGAAGGAATTGAAGCAGTTATGATTGCCGGGGGAAAGACCTTGTCTGAGATGGCATTTGTTGAATGAGAAGATTTAGCGAGAGGAAATTTATGTTCATCAAACACAACATGAGGAGTAATGTAGACTCGTCCAGTGGCAGAGTCAAGACATAAGTAGCCTTTGTGATTGAAACTATAGCCAAGAAATATGCACTGAACATATCTATACTGCAACTTGTGGTTATTGTAAGGACGAATGAATGGATAACACAAACAACCAAATACTTTAAGAAACCTATAATCAGATTCTTTGCGAAATAGAGTGAAATATAGTGAGACATGGTTGAGTACCTGGCTAGGCATTCTATTGACAAGAAACGTAATTGTCTGGAAAGCATATTGCCAAAATGGCATAATGAGCCAACAATGCCAACCCAGTCTCAACAACGTGCCTATGCTTTCTGTCAACTCTGCCATTCTGTGCTAAGTTGTAAGGACAAAAAAAGCGATGAAGGATGCCAGACTGTTGAAGAAATGTCATAAAACACCTGAACTCACCACCATTATCAGATTGTATGCATTTGATCCTAGTATCAAATTGATTCTCAATTTGCAGTTTGAACTGCTTGAAGGTAGGCAGGGCTTAATCCTTTGTGTGTAAAGGATAGAACCAAGTGTATCGGGAGTAGTCATCTAGAAACAAGATGAAATATACCAGATATGGCCTTGACAGAAGTAGGTCCCTAGATGTCAGTGTGAACAAGTTCCAGTGGTTTGGATGCACGAGAAAATGAAAGATGAGTGGTTAACCTATAACTTTTAGCAAGTTGACAGGATGACTTTTAGCAAGTTGACAAGAAGAACAAACAATAGCTTTATTATTTCCACAAGAGATATTGCAATTTTGCAGGACTTTGGTTACAATCTCAGTAGTAACATGACCTAGTCTGTGATGCCACAGCACCATCTTATTATCAATAGGTCGACAATTATAGGAATGAAAAGTAGAAGGCTTATGAACACCAACATAAGCTAATTTTTTATTCTTCAATACTGGAAATCTGTAAAGACCATTCTCAAGTCTGCCTCGAGCAAGCACCTTCATCGTATGTAGATCCTTCACAAAGAAGCTATTAGACCGAAACTCAATTAAAGCATTATTGTCTAAATAGAACTTAACAACACTGGTTAAATTTACGGAGATAAATGGAATATGAAACACCTTCTTAAGTTGAAAGGCACGAGAATTAGAAAACAGACATGTAGAACCAGTGTTGGAAATGGATAGATGCTTACCATTCCCAATTGTGATCTTATCTTTCCCATTGTAAGGTGAGGAATCAGTGAGACTGTCTCCATTCTGAGTTAGATGATGGCTTGCACTAGAATCAAGATACCAAGTGTCATCTGCAACAGTATTAGAAGAGGCTACCATAGCAGGAATAGAAGTTTGATTATTAGGTATCAAAGAAGAGTTGCCACTACTCTGAGGACTCTGATAAGAGATATCGAATCTATGGTAGTAGGCCTGAGCTGTATGACTAAATTTGCCACATAACTGGCATTGTGGTTTCTCAAAATTGTTAGAATTATATCTTCCAGTTTGTCGATATCTTCCTCCTCTACTACGACCTCTGTAGTTACTAAAGTTAGGAGTATAATGTTGGCCTTGACTACCAATATATATTCTTCCACCACCTCTGTTACTAGAGGAGGATGCATAATTGGCAGCCATGGTTGAAATTTGTTCAATTGAGCTTTGTTGCTCAAGACGATGTTCAAAGGCTAGAAGCATGTTGTGAACAGCTTCAATAGAGATTTTATCATCTCTAATGTTAATTGCAGTAACAATTGCATTGTAGTATGATCCAAGCCCTCCAAGGAGGTTCATAACTTGATCTTGCTCAGACACAGGTTCTCCAATAGCAGCTAAACTATCTGCAGCTGCTTTAACTTTCATGATGTAATCTATCATGGTCATAGATCCTTTCTTCGTGGACTGTAGTTCCAGTCTTAATTGTATTATCCTGGCTCTTGAGGATGATGAGAAGGTTTTCTCCAATGCTTTCCATGCACAGTAAGAAACATTGTGACCTATGATCTATGCCATGATTGCTGGGGTGAGAGAGGAGTATATCCAGCTAAGAATTGTGCGATCCTATCGTCTCCATGCAATAAAAGCTGGATTAAGCACCTCTGGACTTAATTCCTTCTCTGGATAGATAGAAGATCCATCTATAAAATCTTCAAATCCATTGGCAAAGACCACATTGTCAACTTGAGACCTCCAAAGAACGTAATTGGTGCGATCAAGTTTTACAGGCAGCGTGTGATTAAGCATCCGATAAGAAGGTGTGGGCGCCATTGTTGTGGCTTGTGTAGAACCAAGAGAACCTGCAGCTGAAGAAGACTGGGTGGAAGCAGAAGCCATTACTGGATCTTTGGAAAAAGCTCTGATACCAAGATAAAATTGAGAAGGCAAAATATAAAAAATGTAGCTTCTCTCTTTGTCTTCTTATTTTAGTTACAGGGGAGCTACTATATATATACATATATTACGTAGTGCTTTTGACAGCTGGTGTAACTGAATAGCAGTTACTAGTTATAGCTATTGTAACTGAATATCTGTTATAACTGTAATAACAGATATTAAGTTATAACAGATATAGACATACTAATGGTTACGTGATAGAGAAGCCTTTTATATCTGGCTTATCAGAAGGCTTTCGGATATGGGATTCTCAGATACACATATTAATATAATTCTCTATTGAAAAAATCAATGCTTGAAAGTTTGGATCGATCCATACTGCGCTATGCATCACTAAACTAGTGGAAATATTAGAGCCAAATTGTGAAATTAGAAATGCTTAGATCTAATTTTCTTCGGGCTAACTGATTAAATAATACTATACGTCACCTTGTAGTTTTTTTTTTGGGTGCAGGGGGTTCAAAACTGGAAGGAGGGAAGCACCCTATCATCTGGGATCCCTATTGATGTCTTGATTCAGCTTATTAACACATGTCCCAGACATAAAATATGTGCATATATTTTGCTTCATGTGTTACTTGTTTGGGTGGTGCTCATTAACCATCTAGGTGGTGGCCCAGTAGTAAGAGATTGGGACCAAGAGGTTTGCTCCCTCTGTGGTCTCAAGTTCGAGTCCTGTGGTTGCTCATATGACGGCCACTGGAGGCTTACATGGTCGTTAACTTCAGGGCCCGTGGGATTAGTCGAGGTGCGCGCAAACTGGCCCGGACACCCAGTTAAACTAAAAAAAAAACTAAAAAAATTTTTGTACCGAGCACTAAATATAATCATAGATTCAACTATACAATTGATTAACCAAATTCCTGCAATATACATGTTTACACGCGCGCACTTCTACAATTTTTTTTTGCCAAGCAGTGTAGCTAAAATAATATTTGTCCAATTTTTTTTTTAAATTTAATTTTTTAAATATTTTTAGATTGTTTTCATATACTATATTAAAAATAAAATAAAATAAATTTATTTTAATATATTAAAAAAAACACTTTGAAACAAAACTTCCACAACCCTTGAAGAAAAGAAAGCTCTTAGCGGTGGTATATATGTAGGACTGCATTAGCATGTATTTCAAACAAAGTGCTGTGTAATCAATTTGAAAGTAGCACGTAGCGTCACTAATAAAGAGAAAAATATGATAGAGGTTTATTTTCTTCAATCAAATACTTCAATGTTAATTTTTTTAAAGGAATAATTCATGAGCTTTTAATTTATGATCAATAAACCAAACATTTTTATTTTTATTTTTATTTTTTCTGAATGATTTATTTAAAAATTAAGAACGTGCATGATTTGGTCACAGATTAATGATCACCACAATTGTGAACGCATTTATTCTTGACAACTGGCTGTCTTGTTTATGCATGAACGTTGTTGTACATGCACGTTGGATTGTCGGCCCTCCGATCTGCGTCGCGGTTTTTTTGGCCTTGCTCTCCAACGACGATTATCCGCATCACAGGAGGGTGGCCCCAATCTCCTGCTTTCCTTCTGAAACGAATTCTCTCTGTGATAAACTTAGGAAAAACTTACGGTATAGTATTTGTATGAGATATATAACCCTCAAACTTTGCCGTTTTGTGAGTGGATTGTTCTTTAATCCCCGTACATTAATTAAGTCATGGTAGACAGAATATATTTTGATTATAAAATATTTGATCACCACAGGATTGATTTGGTGGGTCATGGGTAAAGAATTACTACTTCAATCGTGAGGTTGAACGTCTTAGTTGATTAATTAGTAAAGGGAAACTAAATTAAATATAAAATCTCCCTTTAAGAGAGATTGAGTTAAATCGTGTAAGCATTTGGAATCCACATCTCATCGAGAGCCAAAATGACTTGCACCATTCCTAAAAAAGACAGAAGGAAAAGACTAGAAATCTCTCGTTCTTTGAAATCGCGGATATTTTGTGCGTTTGGCGATTCTTCGAGGACCACAACATGTTATCTTCAGACATTGTTGATTTGCCAAGTGGAGTTCCAAACGAGCTCACGCAACTTGAAGCTAGCTCTTTCCTTTCATTTTAAGGCTAGTACGTCACCCAAGTTTCTTACCTTTGGGATCTCGATTAGTCTAAGCCTTTTCAAGTTTACGTGGACGAAACTCAACTCAACTCTCCTCTTATATATTTTCTTCACGCGTAACGAATTTGCTCCAACCCCTCCAATTCACACCCCAGCTCGGCCTCCTCTCTCTTTACCGAATCCTCAACGACTAAGAAACAATTGCTTCGTCGACTTAAGCAAATGATCTCAGCCTAGGAACATAAACACATGGCAGATGGACATTCTAAGCATGTTATATAGACCGACCGACAATGACAGATCATGGGAAAGAGTCACCTGATGATTTCATAAACTTTGGAGAACAAATGCTACGGGGTCTCCTTGCTCAGTTGTTGGTGCATACACTTAACGCGTGGCCACAGATATGAGCAATTTTCTTCTATTGCAAACAAAGTACTCGGAGATTAGTAGATAGGATACGGATGAGTGGGGTCTTATTTGGAAGGGGGGTTTTTGGATTGAACTATTCGTTTAGCAGAACAGATTTTTAATCATACATCTACTAGTATTTTGGCTTTTGTTTGGGAAAGCTTGATCTCCTCTCGTAGTTACAACTTCTGAAAACTTATCTTGAGATTTATCTTCATGTATTTGTTAGTAATTACCCGTTCTTGACTTGAATTGTATATGCGTTGAAATTTTTTCTCTCTCTCTTTTCATCGAGTGTTCAGTTTGGTGGGATTTTTTAGGCATTGACTTTTAAGGAAGATAAATGGATTTGCTTGACATTATAGTTCATATCTTTTACTGTATACAATTTAGTCGACCTTTACATATAAGAAATGGTCTCCGGATAATATAATGTTTTTTTTTCAAACAAATCCAGAGGAACAGACAGGAACAGAAAATCATTGATCGGTGAAAATGCAATGGCATAAAATCTTATCATATCCCCAGTTGAAACAGGAAATTCTATCCTTACTCCTCAATAATCTGGCAAGGTACAATGTAAATACTAATTAGGTGCATGATCATTTATCGAAACTTCTAACTCTGGCTCTTTTGCACTTGCCCAATCTGGTAATAGAAAGTTAGGAAATGCGGATAACTGGAAGTTCAGGCAAAGGTGTCCTTTCCAATCCTCATCCTTTGCATGATATGGATTGGTGTTGTTGTGGACTGTAATTGTCATGCAACGAAATTTCATTTCAATAAAAAAAATATAAATGAACCCCAATTTATTTATATTGTATAAATATTAATATCATAAATAAGCATTTAGAGAAATTTTGTCAAAGTCTTAGGCACGTTGGCGTGCCAACGTAAACACTGCTGGAGTTACAACAACATGCATGAGCAGTGACAAATTCAGCAGCGATGTGTATCAATGCATGCAAGTAGCCGGTTCATGCTCGACATGACTTTTGACTTGGATGGTGGGCTGTCCAAGGTGTGCAACAACACTAGCATAATGAGTTTTGTTAGGTTGGCTTACGATTTGATGGGTTTCAGAATAAGGAAAGTTGCAATGGGTTAGGCAGTTTTCGGTAGTTATCTGTCTAGTGTGAAAATTGTCTATATCTATTTTGGGAGGCAATTTCTTGGTAGTTTTCTATATTCTTGTAATATAGATAGGTCAAAGTGTTGTGTAGCATGCAGAGATAATTGTGCATTGCATACACAAAGATTGTTGTATATTCCTTGGTTAAAGGTGAATAAAGGTTAAGATTATTTCCTGTAATACTTGTGCTTTTGTATTCAATTTCATTACTTGTGTTGTGTTTCCTTGTCTATATAATCAACAAGAGATTGAGGGAAAGACTCTTAGATGCGTGAAGCACTTAGATTGTACGCTATTGAAATTAGGAGAAAAGCCACGTCTAGGAGGGGAACTAGACTGTCAGATAGGGCTGGAAAATTTTGATGAAAAATCTAACCCGATGACAATTGGTATCAGAGTGTGGTTGGTTCTAAGATTTTCTGTCCCAAGATCATATGCCAATGGAAACAATTCAAGAGAGACTGGCGCATCTAGAAAATCTTATTGGTCCTATTGCAAAGGACGGAGATCGCCCCATCAATGACAGACTTGAGTTTGCTATTGAAATGGAAGAAAGGGCTGTTAGACAGTATGTGGAACTTGCGGCATTATGTAACAATGACTCAACGAAATTGGCTGGAGTTGCTGCATAGTGCTCACTTTTGTTATAACCTTCCCAAGTCATCAACCACGAATGTAAGTCCGTTTGAATTGGTGCTGGGGTTGCAGCCTTAAACCCCAACTAAGATAGCGGTACATAAGTTAGTGGGAGGAATTAATCCTGATGCGTATAAGTTTGCTAAGGAAAGGCAAGAGCTATTTGAATATGCTCAAGACAAATTGCGTAAGGTAGGCAAATGTATGAAAAAATATGCAAATCTGAAATGAAGACTATTGGAGTTTGTGGAAGTTAACAGCGTGTTATTAAAATTGACTCCTTAGATTTGGAAAAGGATAGTTGGGAAAAATCAGCATTAAGGACTGGTGTTCAGGCATGATGAGCCATTTGAGATAAAAGAAAAAATAAGGATTGTTGCCTATATATTGAAGCTGTCAGAGACACTAAAGCTTCACCTTACATTTCATATGAGTTATTTCAAGTCGTTTCACGATGACCAAGAGGATCCGAAGAAGAGTAAGTCAAAGAAGGCTCCTCCTATGATCCATAAATAGTTTGACAATTAGATTATCAAAATTCTGGACCACCAAAGACTTGAACAAAAATAATAATCAAATAACATAATTCTTGGTAAAATGGGAGAACAGATAAGAGGTTTCATGGGAAAGAGACATTGACTTGTGGCAATTTAAAGAACTTGTGCAAGGGCACCTCACTTATGTTCCGACGACAACGTCAGACTCTTCAAATGGGGGTGGTTTGTCACGGTCTTAGGCATGAGGGCATGCCAATGTAAACACTACTTGAGTTACAGTAGCATGCACAAACAATGGTAGTGTGCATGGGCAGTGGCAGATTCGACAACGATGTGTATCAGTGCATATAAGTAGCGGATTCATGCTCATTACTTATGCTTTTGTATTTTGTTTTATTACTTGTGTTATGTTTGTTTATCTATAATCAACAAGAGGTTGAGGGGAAAGACTCTCAAGTGAAGTTATGAGAAATGATAAGTCTAGTAAGGGAACTAGATTGTCGTGCAGGGTTGGATAAATTTTATGAAAAATCTGACCCTGTGACAAATGTCCATGGCAGGTGCTTTCATTGTAGCCTTTAGACACTTGACATCTAATTATGTCACATATAACTGGAAAAAAATGCATCACCTGCTATCAGTGCTTTCCAATAATCCATTTTTTTTAATTTATATTATTTTGAAAATTTAACCTATAACATTAACTAGAATTTTTTATGGTAATTTAGTATTTATATAAACAATAAATCGTAATATATTTTTAATTTTCTTAAGATAAATTCAAGTCTTAGCTTAGTTGGTTAATGCATGTGACAAGTATAGGGTTGCGGGTTCGTTCGTGAAGCGCTATTTTTTCATGAAGTATAACATATAACATGTTGTCTATCACTTTTTTTTCTTCTAAAAAAATAAGGGGTGAATGATGAAAAAAATAAAACAAGCCCACTCACCCTTGACCTTTTAAGCACGTGTGGGCTAGGCCTTTTGTTGTTGTTTTTGTTTTTTTGCCTCGTTTTTTATGGACAATCCCAAATTGTTTTACCGGATTCACACACTTTAGAGTTTACATGTTTTTTTAAATACTATTATAAATTTTTATTTGAATTTTAATAATGATCTTTTTAATAATTATGTATTTGATTTGAAAATAATAAAATTAATAATATATTGTTTATGAGAATCCGATTGAAATTGGTTTTTCATTATTAAAATATTTAAACAAGTATAAAGCATGATTTTATTGTATTTATGACTTTTTAAGCTTTGAATTACATAAATATGAACATATTATTTTGATATTTAAAAAAACATAAACAATACTTCCAGTTAAAAAAAGTTTATTGGCTAAGATAAACAAGAGATACGTTGATAGAAAAAATTATTTTTATTATTTTTTTTAAAATAATATATTTTTAGATTTAATGATAATGTTAAAATATTTCCTAGACGTGAATTTTTAAAAAAAAAACTTAAAAAATTGGATTTTTCCATGACATAACTGTACATACAAATAAGGGCAGAGAGACATGTTAAAGGTTTGGGTGGGCTGTGGCCCAGGTCAAGATTTTATCAATATTTTTTGACTAATTTGATGTAAAAAAATTTATAATTCTTGATTGAATTATTAAAAAATTCTAAAAATTTGCATGAAGCCTCCTAATATGATGCTTTAGCTTGGGTTAAAATTTCAGAATTTTTGAAGAAATTCAGAAATTTGATGAAAAATCACAATTTGACCAGTTTTATGTTATTGGATGTAATTTTCAATCCGACCGTTAGATTGATCTAAAATTTTACGAGGAATCTTAAAATATATTGAATAAAATCTGGTTAAAAATTTAGGATGAACGGATCTTGGTAGTGCTAACAAAAAAAAAAGGACAGTCAAATAAAAGCAAAACGACTCATTAAGAGTGAAATGGTTATTTGCCATTAAAAAATAAAACAAATCAGTTTTTCCTTCCTTTTATATATTGTCGACTGGGTAGAAGTAGAATAGAAAAAGAAAAAAAAGAAAAGGCGAGAGAGAAAGAGAGAAAAGTAAGGAAAAAACATAAAAAAATCCAAGGAAAAAAAAAGAAAAGTGAGAGAATAACCTTGTAAACTTAGAAAGTCTAACTTATAAAACACTAATATAAGAAAGAATCAAGTGAAGGAAGGAGGAATTGAGAGAGGAAAAAAATTTAATTACCTTGTTTTTCAGTTGACATGAAATTGTTATTTTATCCCGATTGAGGGATTGTTACAATATCGATTCAGATTCGATTATAGATGAATTATATTCCACAAAACATTAAAGGATGTAACTTTAATAGTAAATTTATTTTTACTTTCACTTTAATTTGATGTACTTTTAAATTTATTTTTGAATATTTTAGATAATATATTTAAATTAAAACTTTATTTTTAACTTCAAAAATTTATATACATGAGTTAATAATTAATCTTAAAACAAATTTATATATTTATTTAATAGCCCGGGACTTGGAAAAGACTCCGCCATTTGCATAGAAACTAGTCTAAGCTATTTGTCCTTGAATCCACTCACAACAAGATTTCACAGTTTTACCGACGGAAACATTCCGTCGGTGTGTGATTAGAAGTTCGTCGGTGATTTTTTTACCGACACCGACGGAATACGTCTGCCGGCTTTACCTTCGTCGGTGATTCCCCATTCCGTCGGTATATCAGTCGGAAAAACAAAAAAACCATTTACCGACGGGTTTATAGACGGAACGTGCGCGCCAAAAAAAAAGATTCCCGCTTGAAATATACCGATGGATTTTCATTCCGTCGGTAACGTTTAAATTACCGACGGAAAATATCCGTCGTTAAATCAGTCGGTGAATTTATGACATACCGACGGAATATTTCCGTCTGTAAATTCATCGGTACTGGTGGAAGCTACTGTTAAATGGCGACGGATTAAGTCCGTCGGTAATTCGGTCGGTGAAAGTTTAAAATACCGACCGAATTCATCCGTCGGTAAAATCCTTGGTA
>Ga0325411_1003175_pt1 | contig 18519 bp, 12 predicted proteins | sample PopdelMetagenome_13_FD_206181 | JGI IMG/M metagenome (GOLD analysis project Ga0325411, IMG submission 206181) | Populus deltoides microbial communities from Bellville, Georgia, United States - Xylem-PdIQD-R4 | ecosystem: Host-associated > Plants > Phyllosphere > Stem > Wood/Secondary xylem...
AGGACACACAGGAAATGCAGGCGCTCCATATTAACCGAACTTTCTACACTTTTAAACAGAGACCACTCCATTCGAAACAAGAGTTTTATCCTCGTCGTTTCGCTTCTCTCTTAAATTTCGTGGTTTGGCTTTAATTATGTCCTCGAAAAATATTGCTGGGCATCCCTGATCCTACACGTGGCATCCATACACCGACAGGGATGCAAGTAGGGACATGAGAACCGTCGGATATACAAAATCAAAGAGAAGTGATCTGATGAGTCAGCACCATCTGTCATCTGATAAGCCCTGTGGGGCCATTTGACTGAAATGAGTCAAATAACAAATCAAAATGGCGATGGACCCCTTAAACAATGAATACCAACTATTACCTGATGACGTTACAAGTGGGATGTGAGGCCCACGCGCCTCCCCCATTTGCCTCTCAACAAGGAAACAACTGCTGCTTTCAGGCGGAGCTGTAGACACAGCTGGTCCTTACTTGATGGAGAGAGTTTGGGGCCCACTTTTTGATTGCTTTTGTCAAGGGAAATGGGTCCTCCTCTTCGACGATACTCCGCTGCTCTAGCTGAGCAGGTAGCCTGCTAAGATAAGTTAGAAATAGGAGATATTTTTATGTTTTAAAAATATTTTTAAATAAATTTAATTTTTTTTAATTAATATATTTTTAATTTTTATTATCATTTTATATACTGATATAAAAAATAATATTTAAAAATAAAAATATATTATTTTAATATATTTCTAAATAAAAATCACTTAAAAAAATAACCGCAACCACACTTTTAAACAAACAAATAATTATAAAATGTGTGCATGCATGATAATTTAAATATTTAATTAGTATTCATGTTTTTATAATTTATCGAATTATATATTTTTAAAATATTATCTTTTAATTAAATAATTTAATGATATTGTAAAACATATTCAAACACTCTCTTGTAATATATTAGAAACTAATCCTTCTCGTAACATGATACACGTGGCCCTTGTACATTGGTCAATGCAGAATATTATATATATATATAACATTCCCGATACTGTTTGAATAAGATGGAATATGGATTAATTCAAGTCCATGCTGTAAAAAAAGAAAAGAAGAAAAAGAAGATCTGACATCGAAAGATATCATACTCAAGTAACATAAAATTCTGTCCGATTCTATCTTCACAGAAGATCTTTAATTTGAAATCTTATTACAGGACATTTTCTATTCGAATAATATCTTAAAGTACAACCTAAATAATAGTCATGTGTCTATCTTGAAGAAAGAGAAAATTCACAATAAATAATTATAAAGTTTTTATAGAGATTCTTAAATTAAATATCCAAAGTAAAATTATCAAGTATAGTATTTGGTTTATTAGATTAAACAGGAAAAAAAAATAAAAATACCATTAAAAAATATATTTTTCTATACTAAATAAAAATAACTAAGATTTTCTTTGGGTTCAAATTATTCTTGCCTCCAATCAAGATTACTCAGTCCTTTTTTTTTTCTTCAATTTAGATGTATAATAATTTTAGATATAAATTTCAGTTATTCCGTGTTAAAATCTGTATAAAAAACAATAATTGACAAATTATTTATCTTTAATTGACTTTTGAAGTAATGACTTGTAAACCTGAAACTTATTTTATCAATATGTGTTGTATCCATAATATCCTCAAATAAATCTATCAAAATAATCAACATAGCCTAAATCAATATTTTTTTTTTTGTCAAGCACCTTCTATATTCTCTTTACACTTGACCACTCACTTATCAATGAGAATAGTATTGATGATATCATCACTACCATTATTATTATTTTTTATGATTATCATCGACATAATCATCAAGAAAATAAATTGTTAGCCTAAAGGTCATTATGTATGTATGAATTATTTGTTTTGATGGTAACAACATATCAAGTGCATTTAATGTTAATGTCAACGTAATATTGTTATAACAAGTTTTTCTACACCAAAATGGAGATGCAAACTTGACTTGAAGATTCTTAAACTTTAGTCTTTATGTAATCAAGTTTTTATCGAATTTAATTTAGCATCACAAAATAAAATTCATTTAAAATATTTTCATTGTTAAATTTTAATTCAAAAATATTTTTATTGTTAAAGTTCCATAATCAAAATATATTTCCATTATCAAAATTAAATCATAGTAAAAAATATCTTATGAAATATTTTTTTTTATCACATGTCTTGGTATTATCACTAAACTTCTCCTATGAAAATCATATTTTACTAAAATACAAAAGCTATCTTTTCATCACAAACATATTTTTATAAGGTGGCAAAATTGTATTTTTAAAAGAAGTGTATTTAACACTCTAATCCCAAATTGTCTAGTCATTTTATCTCTCTTGTTTTAGCAAATTTTTTTTCTCTCTAGAAACCAGTTGTTTGTTAATAATAGAAGAACTCGCAAAATGGAAAAAAAAATTTAATCCAATCTTTCTTATATGAGTAACGACTAGTTTGTGGCTTTTCTCTATAAATACCCAATTAATTTTAATGCAAGACACCCTCTCACACTTTTTAACAATTCTACAATTCTTACATTTGATGCTTTAATATTCCAAAAGCTTTATTTTTCATTCAAATCTTTTAAAGCTTCAAACCTTAAAGCACATTAATTTTATCTTTCATATTCTTGAGCTAGATTACATTCTTTAAAGACTTAAGCTTATTATTATTGTAATCATAACTTCTTGTAAAAAGTGATTATTCTTTTATGGGGGACAAATCAAGTTGTGGAAGTGTTAGTAACCGTAACACCCCACCTCACTAACAAGATATTGTCTGCTTTGGGCCTCCCAGTCCACCTAAATCCAAGGCTTCCACCCAGGTCCCTTCAGGTTTTGTTCCTGGCAGCCACGCATGACCCCAAAACGTGTCTTACTAGTCAAGGTGAGTATGCACTTATAAGCCTCTGGCTCTGGATGCTCGTTTCCGATGTGGGATCTCACAGTAACACTCGAACCACTTGGGTTTATCCTCTGGGTGTGAGCCAAAGAGAGTTTTTCAATCTTAATCCTTGAAAAAAAACTACACAGTTTTCTATTCTTTAGCCTATAAAAAAGATTCGATGATAAGTTTGTTCCTTAGTTTGTAAAAAAATCAGGTTCAATCTTCAACCCATCATAAAAATTTGTAAGGTTATCTAATCTCTAACCCGTAAAAAGATTATGTGATAGGTTTGATCCTAAACTTGTAAAAAAACCAAGTTTTATCTTGAGCCCGTAAGAGGATTGAGTTTAATCTTGTGTCCATAAAAAATATTATGTAATTGATTTGATCTTACTTGTGGAGAAAATTGTGTGTGATAATGAATATTTGAACTGAGGTTCAAAAAGTGGAGTAAATGATTGTTCAAACCATTATAAAAATTGATGTATATCTCGCTATCCTTTTCTCTTTATTTTTGTGCTCATTGATCTTGTTGTGACTTTCACTGTACTTTGAGATATTAGGAATTAACTTTTAAAGTGCTATAATTTTTAGTAAAACCTAATTCATCCCTTTCTTGGGCCTTCCATAAACATTATAAATTGGTAGAGAATATAAATTCACATCTATCTCACCATAAACAAGATCACTAAAATCTCCACAATATTCATCTCAATTAAGAAGTTGCCTTCTCTGTTTTTATCTTTGAAACAAAGTTTCAAAGTTGGCCATAGGCCTGTAATCACTTTGCACGTGATCCCTCGGGTTCCCCGCCTACATCAATGATGGGTAAATTTTACAATTTGTCTTTACATGTCTTTTATTATAAATTCCATAACATCTCTTTCTCAAGGATAAACCTTCTTATCTCCTTCTACACGAGCACGTCTTGTTCAACAGTATCTTCCAGTCATGACCATTCAACAACATATAAAAATTAACCAATTAACCACAAAAAATCATTAGCCTCTGATATCAACTATTATAGATGAAAACATCATGAAAAAGACAACAAAGTACACGCAACACAAATTGTTTCCAAATAGTATTACCACATAAAAACTCTAATTTAAAATTTTGTTTTTGATTATTTCTTCTTCAAATAATATAGAAAAATATAAGTTAAACAACCCTACTTATATCAATCTTAGGTATATCTTAAAGAAAAAAAATCCTAATAAACAATTACAGAGTATTCTAAAGATTCCAAAACTAAATAGGAAAAATAAAATTATCAGGTACAACATTTGATTTTTTTAAATTAAGTAGAAAAATTAAAACACTATAAAGGAAACAAATGTCCCTAAATTAAATAGAAAAAAATAACTAAATATTTTTTTTATTAAAAATCCTTCTACATCACAAATTTGAAAAAGAGAAATCAGAAATGCACGATAGAATTTTGATTCAAAATATTTAGAAGAAAAGGAAAAATCATAGAACTGTAAATGCATTTTATTGCTACTATATATATAAACTAGTAGTTCAGGCACTCCATTAAACATGCAATCAATAAAAGAGAAAACAAAAGAGTTTTTAGAACCTTAGCACAATAAAAAAGCACTAAAAGAGCACAAGCTAAAAAATAATTAAAGGTCTAACACAATCTCATTAGTTACAAATATTATATGCAACTCGCATGTTACAAATAATATATAAGACTTACAACTCGTATAAAATGTTTGCGACTCAATCAACAAACATTTCAAAAAACAATTTTTCCAACCCCTAACTCCCTAGAAAAACCATAACTCATATTATAAAACATAAATTTACCTACCATAATTTATTAGGTTTTTAGTCACGATTCAATCCCAATCAACACAATTAAACATTAAATGTAACTACATCCATATCATATAATTTAATTAACACAATTTAGTCCTAATTAATTCTTATATATAATGTAATTACATCTAAAAATCAAGCCAACTTATGGATGGACATTGAGTGTTCGTGGACGGGCATGTACCACCACCCTAACTCATCTAATTAGATAATGGGTATGTAGTATCCGTGTAAGGGTTAACATCAATATCACCCCAGCTTGTAGACGGGTCTGAGATGCTTGTGGATGGTTTAACATCCCCAACATTCTTATGATAAATGATCTCGTCTTCCGTTAATACCACTTTGAGATGCTTAGCCTCCCCAACATCCTGAAGTCCACTACAACACAAATTGAGTGCAATATTGGTCAAAACATGTCTCATCTTATCAATGGTGATTGATACCATGCAGCTTATTACTAATGCAACATAATTTGGTATGTGTTATGAAATACAAAACTCTTTCATTATCCTATCAGGGCAACATATCTCAACTATATCGAAGCAATGCAGTGAGACCTATGATAACCAGATCTTAGATCCCTTAAGACACATGAACGAAGTTGAAAGTATCAAATCTCCTGTATATGACATTCATATAACCTATCAAAACACATAAAAGACTTGTATTAGATAACAAGTCGAAACTTAAAAATTGATGTCCAAACAACGAAAATGCAATAAATTTATAACCCTTATTTGATAGTAGATTTAAGTGTGTTTCGTGGTGAGAAGAGAGAGATTTATTGCATGCGGTAAAGTAGAGAAGGATGAAAGATGTGGGGAGGAACGTCAAATAAAGGGAGAAATGAAAAGAAAAAGGGTCTAATCATTTAAAATTGATTGGAGTTGCAAGATGTACCTGTGACTTGATAATCGCAGATGAGACATGCGACTATCAAATTACAAATATGACTTGCAACTCGCCAAACTATACTATTTTTTTAAATATTTTACTCGTCATGATATCTTACCAAAACTTGTTTACTATGCTAAAAAAACAACTCGAAAACAAATTAGGCAAGGTAGTAATTTCAAGGATTTATGAAGGGCTTGTGACTGGACCGTCACACCACCACCAACTAAAAATGTTGGACTCTTGTAAGCCGCAAGGTGTGTCTTTCTTCCAAGCGCAAGCAAGCACCGTTCAAAGGAGTAAATGTATATTATACAGTAGGCCATGGCAAGATGTACTTTCCCACAAATCATCAAGACCTATAATAATTGTAGGATGGAAAGATGATTTTGGCGTTCCATACCGTGCCAAAATGGACCATCATGATCAGATTTATCACTCAAACTGCATGCAGGTCACTTTTAGCCTAACTCTAGCCAAATAGAAGGCAAGATATTAAATTTAAAAAAAAAAGCTATGATAATTTCATATTTTATGCACAAACTAGGGTTCTGAACCTTGACTGATAAGGAAAGATCACTTCTTCTTCTTCTTCTTCGCTGAAGCACCCACAAAATCGTCAAGTTTTTCCACGGTGTTTGCATCTGATGACAAAATTACATTTCCTAAATATTCCTCCACGAATTTATAAAGATCATTTGAAGTCAATAATCATGATTATGTCCATCTCAAAACGTCAATTAGGAAAAAAGAGACCCCAAGATAGTGATGACATCTTAGAAACCAAGGCAAACAATAATAAAAGCATGCCTGAGATTGTCAAAAAAAATACACGACGACTGTCCTTATAATTAAATGTCTCCATCAATATGTAAGAAAAAAAGAAAGAGAGAGATCTCATTATAGTACTAGCTTAGCTAGCCAGTAAAAGGCAGGGATGCATATGCATATATATATATATATATATATATATAGTAACAGTACCAGCAAGTAAAAAAGAAAGGAAGCAACATGTCAAAAAGGATGAGAGAGTAGACAGAAATTTAGAGTGGAGAGAGTATGCATGAAAACAGATGAAAATGGACAAAAAAAAAAAAGGGTCATCACCAGAGAGATTTGCGTTGGTCTGTACATTGACTCCATCTGTACAACTGACAGACAATGAAGTCATGCACATATATTGAACTGAACTCGGTTTCGAAGTTAAGGCACTGCTCCAACCCACCAGTCCCTCTCTTTCTCTCTCATGCATTGAAAAAAAGACTCTCTCTGCCACCGCCAGTCACCATACGCAAAATACACCGCCACCTGCTCAACTCTCTCTCTCTCTCCTTCCTTGAAATATGCAAGATTCATTAACCCCGTTAAAACTCTGAAGATGGTAACACGCAAAGAATTAGCTAGACAAGCACTACCGAGAACCCTAGAAACCTTTCTTCTATTAGCATCATCACGCTTTCTTTCTCTCTCCTTTTAGCAAACACAAGTTACTTCAAAAAAGCAACTAGTTTCTCCATTTTACACAAAACCCACAGACTTTTCCTTTGCATTTAATTCTTGTTCTTTTTCTCTACACATGAACTCTTCAAGGTTGTTCATGGTTCAATGACTCATGTATTTTAATTTAAAAATCTTGTCGGAGGGGTGAATGGGGTGCATGTTCTCTCAACTAGCTGCACAGTTCGCTTTCTTTCCTCCATCTCCACCTACGTACCAGATTAAGAAGGGAGACAATGGCAAGCTCTCTGTTGTCTCAACTTCTTCTCCTTCTATGCCGCTTCCTCTTGCTGATGATAATTCACTAGATGTGCTCATGATTGATACAAAGAGAGGCAACAAGATTGTTGCCTTTTATCTCAAAAACCCTTATGCTAGACTCACCGTGCTTTACTCTCATGGCAATGCTGCTGACCTTGGCCAGCTTTATGATCTCTTTGTCCAGCTCAAGGTCAATCTCAGAGTTAATCTCATGGGGTTAGTGTCATAAACTGCTGCAAAGATATTTTTTTCTTTTATTTTTTTGAGAGTGCAATTTTTTTTTCCTTGTAAAATGTCTGATATAATCTATAGTGAGTGTTTCTGCTTCTATTTGCAAATTTTCAAACTTGTTGTGAAAGGGGTCTTGTATTTAATGTTCTCTCTGCTTTTCTTTGGGCCTGTAGCTGCTTTCTTTGTGGGACTGAATGGTTTCTCTTAAAACTTTCTCCCATTTTCAACTTCTTTTTTTTCCGGCAACATTTTTCCTATTATGGTTCTGGATTTTGTTGGGTTAGATCTGTGATTAGTGTTGGTCGAGATTTAATTATTTCTAGTGTTAATGACTTTTTTTAAAACCATTAAGCATATAATTGTTTTAATTTATGCATTCATCCATTTTAATTAATTAATTTATTTTTACTCTTTAAAGTGATAGTGAAGATGGCTGGTGAGTTAAAGGAGTTTTCTTACTGGCATGAGTTCTTTCCACCTTTTTATTCTTAACCTGTGTTTTACTTAAAAGAAAAAGTGAATGATACTTACAGACTCGTATTCGGATAACATCGGTAACAATGCTTAGTTTCTTCTCTTTAGAGTTTTGTGTGCCTTTTGGGCTCTGTGAGGTTTTAACTTTATTATATCTTTGACCTGTTTCTATTTGTCATTTCTGGTACAGTCCTCCTAATTCAGATCTTGAAAAAGTTAGAAACATGATCTATTCAATGGCTTCTCAGATTTCTGTATTTCATTTTTTAATCACTTCTATGGACCTCTATGGATCCAATCTTTGATATGACCTTAAACATAAGTATACTTCTGGTTCAGTTACACTAGAGAGTATAATGTGTTGTTGCTCCATAACTTTTTCCACATTATGTCCTCTAATAAGTCACATTCAAATGCTTGCCTAATTTTACATGCCAATGAATTTTTCTTCCTTTTTGTCTCTTGAAAAGATGGCTGTCTCGTGCCATTGTTCTCTAGCTTTCAGTATTTCTTGGTATTCTTGCTTCTCCCCTGCTGTTTTCTTTATTGAATTGAATTATGATCTCTTCCATCTGAATGCTATATTGCAGATATGACTATTCTGGTTATGGTGCCTCTTCTGGTAAGGTAAGGTGTCATTGAACTTAACTACATGAACAGCATTTTATTCATGGCATGTTTAAAGAATTGCAGCTAATTGAAGAAATTGAGATCTACAAGTTAATATGTAAAGTAATTAAAAGCATTAATATAATTTGGAATTTCAAATCATAGAGGAAAATCTATAAGTAACAAGAGAGCTCATTTCTTGTGCTTTTGAGTTAACTTGTATTGGAAATCTGGATCATGCAATACCAAGAACTTTTGAGTGAATGTATATGGGAAAATCAACAAAGCATGGATCTATATAAAAGACAGCAAGTAATTACATCATCTTTGCTTATCAGCAATAATAAAAAGAACAGGGATATTGGTGGGGGCAATTAGCACTCCACCAAGTGATAATGCACTCTGAATTTATAGTGAATAAGAGTGATAAACTAGAGTGCTACTAACTCCTCCCAGAGTACAAATGAACCCTTGCAGTCCAGATATATTATATAGTTGTGGAAGTAGATTAGGATGTTTATTCTTTAAAAAAGTTTTGGAAGTTGAGATTATGTGAACACTTAGTAGCTCCACTACTTATTTGTTATCATCTGGCTTCCTAAGTTAGACAACTTTTCGAATGATTTACAAAGCTTACAGCACTCTGATATCGAAAACTGCATGGTAATCATATATTGTGTTTTCCATGTCCAGCCAAGTGAGTCCAACACATATGCTGATATAGAGGCAGTTTACGAGTGTCTCCAGACACAATATGGAGTTAGTCAGGAAGACTTAATTCTGTATGGGCAGTCAGTTGGTAGCGGGCCAACATTGCACTTGGCAGCGAAGTTGCCAAGGCTGAGAGGGGTAGTTTTGCATAGTGCCATTCTTTCTGGTCTTCGTGTGCTCTGCCATGTGAAGTTCACATTTTGCTTTGACATATACAAGGTAGGCTAACTATCTTGGTCGTTGTTAGTTATGGAAATTCTAATGGTTTATTGACTAATGGGCACCATGTCTGTTGTTCTTCTATCTCTGCTGCCATTTTTAAGCTATATATTTGTCTCATAAATGCAGAACATAAACAAAATTCGGAAGGTGAAGTGCCCTGTTCTAGTGATACATGTAAGTATCTTTTCTTCCAATAGTTTTCTTTAGAAACTCCTTATCATGCAATTGTTCCGCTGGGACTTTGTTCTCCAAGCAAATCCATTTTTAAAGTAAACCCAGTCAAATGCTTGTGTGAGGGTTTGAGAATGCATTGAAATTTGAAATGCTTTAATGTGCATCATGTCTGGCTGTCAAGGTTGATTAAGATTTCTGGGCTTATTTAAGGTGATATCATTTTGTTTTTAGGGTCTAGTCATCATATAAAAGTAGTTTAAGACACATAAGGTGCTGCCAAACAAATTATGAATGTGATGGGAGCATCATAGGTGTTAGTGGGGCTATTAACTACTGTGATATGTTGAATGTAGGATTTGGATGATGTGCTTTAGTGTTTTTATTTGTTGCTTTCCCATATAAATGTGATTTCTGCTTTATGATTTTGTGCAATAGGTATGAGTGTGATTCTCCTGGAAACTTTCATAAAAGTTAGCTGCAACTTAAAATGAGCTGAAAAGTTAGTCGCAACTTTGAATTTCATATATTTGCTTGTAGAGATACATATGTAACATTTGTTAGTGCTTTGTTTGCTTTCATTGTTTTATTTCCACTTATTATGCAACGATGGAAGTATATCAAAACTAACCTTTTTGGATTTTCTACAAGAAAGTAAATAATAATAGAGAAGAGTATGGCTATACATCATATGTTTGGTGGTGCTACAATGCATCATGGGACATGTGTTGATTGTCACGTCCTTTGGTTGTTGGCATGGCCATCCAAGGTATCGATCACATTAGCAACATTGCAGGCGTGGCCATTTTAGTTCCTATGATATGCTAAATATGACATGACTATGTCAGCAAGGATGTTGATGCAGTTGACACCTCAAATAGTTATATCAGTAATTATATTCACATGACAATCAACAAGTGTCCTAAGATGCATTGGTGTATCTTGAGACCAAGATGCTATTTTCATTGGCAAATAGTGAAACATGATATAGGGAAGCATTTAACTTTTTTACATGTGAGAGGACATGAGTATAACTTTGGTCTTCAATTTTTTATAAACAGCTAAAAAATATAATAGGGTAGCATAACCATAGTGATTATTCATTCGTGATCCTAATATGTTAAGAAATCGATAATGTTGTTGGTATCGAAGTTTTTTACATTACATTACATGTCTACAAATAGTAATTATTGTGTTGGTGAACCTTGTTAAAAACCAGTTAAGTCGGTAATCATAGTAGAAGGTAGTCATTGTGCTCAACAGAAATTGATTGGATTAATTCGTGTTTTTATTGATTTGCTCGACCATAGCTGGTCAACTTGATCAAAGTCTTCAAAATAGGTTAATTTGGTCATTGTGTTGGTGCATTTTTCAAAGTGAAACTTTGGTGAAGGGAGTATGTAACTAAAGTTAATTTGGTCAATGTGTTGATGCATTTGTCTAAGTGAAACTTTGTTTAAGGGATTTTGTAACTAAGGTGGTATGGTTTGAATCAATTTGATCAAGGGTGATGCTAATGGTGTCTAAAGATACTTGTTAAGGTGTATTTATTATGATAGTTGATTTTTTAAACCACTCCTAGAATTTGTAATTTCAATCATTATTGTGTCAAAGTTTATAATTGGGAAACATGAAATGTATCCCTTTTCTTTTACAAAAGATCATAAATAATAATGCATAAAACATTTTCAAAACATAATAAATACACAAGTTTAAGCCCTCATTACCATTACTTTTGATTGATTAATTAGGCCGGATGAGTTGAGTGTTTGTGTGGTAGCGTGGTGGTTTTTAAGTCATCGAAGTAATAGTGTGCTTTGCTACCACTGGCTAGCAAAGCATCTTTGATTTGATTTTCAGCATTTGCTACAGTGGCTTCTAAGCCACCACACTTCCAAGCACACACCAAGTCAATTTGATTAATTATCAAAGTTTAGGTCAAAACCTAGTGAAATCAATCTACTTTGGTCAATTTTAAGGATCAAGTTTGACCAAGTTCAACCAAATTGACCAACATTGATGGTGAGGAAATGTGTTTTTGCAAAAAATTCATCGCTTGAACAACTTCCACTAGATGTGTGAGACCCAATACCGCTCATCCAATGATTGTGAATACTCTTAATGAATTTTGTGTTCCTAAGGCTTACGGCACAACCATAATGGGAATGACCAACTTAACTAGATCTGATCTCATTGATTTCCATTCACCACATTTGATCAAATTGGACTGCAATAAACGATGTTGGTCTGTGTTTTATGGTTACTAGGATTGACTGAGCTCAAAAATCTTATATATGAAAATAATATTATTGCTATGGTAGCCAGCTATGTTTTCAGAGAAACCTAGATGTTGTAAAACTGTTCCTTTGATTTTCATTTCATTATTTATCAAGAGTGCTTACATGAATGGTGCTTGATGTAACACATGAATTGAATGTATGTATAGTGTAAAACATGTAATTAATTGCAAGGTTGCAGGTGAATAAATGACAAATGAAGTGTATATTTTGTTTTTGTTGTATAAGGTAACCTACTTCTGGATTTCTTATAAAACTCTTTGTGCTAGTGGTTCATCATCTATTGTGCTACTCAGCTGATCCAAATAGGTCACCTATATTTTGCTGTTCGATCGAGGTTCAGAAAAAGAAAAAAATAAAAGGAAAAAGCTACATATTTTCTCCCCTTAATTAAGTATATATTCAAACTATTAACCTAACGGTAAATTTGTTTCGCAATTACTTGACTTGTAAAGAGCCTGCCTCTCCTTTTCTTTCAAGTTATCTCCTTCCCATTTTTTATGGTGATAAGCCTTAGGAAACATGATTCCATTTCATTATTGAGAATGTAAAAACTTTCTGATTTTCCAAAAACTAGTTGCATTGATTTCATGGGCTATGTGATTAAGGATGTTGCATAGTAGAATTTATCAAGTTTCAGTACTAAACTAGTTGAGTTGATTGCATGATTGGGGTTTATTTTAGGATCTTAGAACTATAATCTACTCTCCTTCCATATCTGCATGTGTTTGTATCTGCATGCATGCTTGCAAAATGTTGCTCCTTGTTATTTCATTGCTAGATCACCCGTCATTGATATTCTATATTCTCAAGTGCAAGGGTGTGTTATCCTCTGAGGTTCACTATGAAGTTGATGATTTCATCCGGCTTAAACTAAGTTGACCAATTTTGACCGTCTAAGTTCTATATGATTCGCGCTTTGCATCTGATCTGTCCGAAGCAGATTTTGAAATGGGGTTGCATCATATGTTTTACAGGGCACAGAGGATGATGTTGTGAACTGGTTACATGGTGATGGGCTGTGGAAAATGGCAAAAGAACCATATGAGCCTTTATGGATTAAAGGAGGCGGGCACTGTAACTTGGAATTATACCCTGATTACATCCGCCATCTCTGCAGGTTTATTCATGAAATGGAGAATATAACCACAGAAATCCGTCTCAAAAAGATCCGGCAGAATCTGTGTCTAAAACCTAGGTCTAAGACTGATTCCAACAAGTGCTGTAGGTTCAAACTGTGGCGACCTAAATGCCCAGAATGTTTAAGACCCAGGTGCATAAAATGCTCGTGGGGTCCCAGGTGCGCAGAATGCTGGAGACCCAGATGCTCAGGTTGTGTTAAATGTTGCTGGCGAGCACCCAGTTGCCCAAAATGTCCGAGGCCCAGTTGCCCAAAATGTCCGAGACCCAGTTGCTGCTGTAGAATTAGATGTCTGCCCTGGCGATGTTGCTTTGGAAAACAGAGTGGGATGAATAGGAAGCAGGATGGGTGATAATAATAATAATAATCAGCATTGGTTGTATAGATTGCTGAATTCACTCACTAACACTCTTCTAATCTTGTGCGTTAGTGTACAAAACAAGAGGAAGTAGTTTGATTTTAATTTTATTAAAAATCATGGTGTTGGGATGTTCTTGGAAATGGAGATTTTGTATCTCAGCTCATTTGGATTTATTTCTGGAGATCCTTTTTATCTACACAATTTACAAGCTTCAGATCATCTCTTTGACCTCAGGCCGCCTTCTTCTTCTTCTTCTTCTTCTTCTCTGGTGGTTGGTTTGCAATCCATGAAATCCCTTTTCATTTCTAAAAAGAGCTCTCAAGCTGTTTTATTAAATAAATAAATGATACTGTACATGTTACTATAATATACTGAACACACCGAGTAATTCTCTCTAATTTCAATGAGCCCCTGAAATTAATGTGTGTGAAACCTAGGAACGAGTATAAAGTTCAAGCAAAGATGATGGAAGCTCGTGATGGTATGAGAGCAATACATGCATTGGATATCTACATCCTCTGACTTCATTTTCATTGCAACCAGCATCACGTGACAGAACGTTTAAGCAAAGAAGATTAACTACAGCATTAGAATACCAGAAAAAAACTCTTGGAAAACAATCATATCAGATGATTGAACACTTTGCCATATATACCCATCATAAAACCAAGCCCGAGTAATAACACATCAGCTTGATAAAAGCTTCCCCCCCTTACAAGCACTACTGGTAAGTTGAAGCTGCTCCAGCAAAGGAATACCGGGCAGAGACTGGTACATAGGCTTCAGCCGCACCAGACGTTCCAAGCATTGACCACTGAAGATGATCATTGTATACTAGACCTTGATTCTCGTGAATTAATGGAGTGTAGTGAGATTGATAAGTTGATTGCAACGGCTGTTGCGTACTGGAAGATGCTGGCAAAGCATAGCTTGGTGCTAAACCTTGTTCCTGAGATGAAATACACGAGGTTGTTGCAGAAGGTAGGTATTGACTATAATAATTGGCTACATTGTCTGAATGCAAAACAGTATCTCTCTCCCTTGGTAACTGGGGCACATGATACTGATTTTCATGCCTGGCAACATGGTTCCTCGGACCCGACTCCATTGCGACCTCATAACTGTGTATATGAAAAATGCAAAAACATTCATACATGATTAGAGCCAACAGGGCAAATCAATCAAAAAGAATGCAAGAGAACTGCATAGCAAAGATACAGCTACCAAGTCTTTCCTGTGCGTATGGTTGCATTCTTAATTATTTTGGCATTGATTACAGATACAGATGATAGAAGATAGCACAACCATTTACTTCTTAGCTGGAGGATTTGACACATCCAAGCCCAAGTTATTGGATTTTATTTAGTTTCATTATTAGACTTTAATTTATGTTCTTTTATTATATTTTTATTATTTAGTAGATATTAAGCTCAAATTTGATTATGATTAGGGTTTTTATTTGTAATTTTTGACATTATGATCAATTGAATAAAAGTTGTAGAGTTGCAGACTTTTCTTCTTCCCTTTCTCCTCTTTTCTTCACTCTTTCGCCAGCTTTGATATCAAAGCAAAGGTTTTTTTAGTTGTTCTCACATCTAAACGATTTATAAAAATAAAAAAAGTTTCTTTTAGCCTTTCAGTTTACCATCAAGACCTGGAAAAAAAAGTCTTACCTTTCTTTTACAACACAATCAGAAACCTTTTAAAAAAATATTACACCTAGACAAACATGCCTTTAAATCTATTTCCCCCCAAATCCTAGCCAACATTCATCCCCTTAACCAACAACCACCATGGTCAGACCGGCCACCCCACACACCAGTTTTCCACATCACCAGCTGAAGATCAACCACCACAGCCCGCTGCCTTGCTCGACCAACCACAAGCTCTGACAATCATTGTTGATCAGCCAACAAGAAAACCATCATTTCCTTGCATAGCCGCCAACAACAAATCAATCCGCAACCACCATGTGCGACATATTGAGCTTCCTAACCCTTTACCCCTTACATGTGATGATAAAGATGAAGATGATTCTAATTTACTAGGTTGAGTTCCAACCATATCTACATAGGTTTCAAGTAGTGTTTGTTCCTTTCATACCCTCAATCATATAGTGTTTATAGTTATAAGCCTAAAAAACCTGTAGATCTTTTCGTGTATCTTGATACTAAAATGTTTGATTTAATTGAGTCTTTTGCATATAGAGTTCATAATTTGAATGTTGAGATCAAAAACAAATTCAAGTAATGAACAATATAAATTTCAAGCTGATTTATATAAGTATCATGATGCACTTAATGTTAGAGATTATTTCATGATATAGATTAGACCTGAAAAGTATCCTTTGAAAACTAATCATAAATTACAAGTGAGTAGTGCTAGACCATTCATATTATTGTAAATGATTCAATCAAATAATTAAGTCATTAAACTGCCACCAAACTTTAATATTAGCTATATTTTTAAAACTTTTAGCACGAGGAACCTCCTTATATATAAAAGACATGATGCTCCTTTTAAAACTCCTATCCCATCATCCTTATTACCTACACAAAAAGATCATATTAATACTACTTTGAATGCACAAGTTGTTCCTGCAAAGGATTATGAGGTTTTGCAAATCCTCATTAGCGGGCAAGAGGACTTGCTTTGAACAGTACTTGGATCTCACTAGGGATACATCACAACAACTTGATTTAAATAGTTGGGAGCATTATCAGAGTTGCCTTGAACTACACTCGACAGGTCAAGTTTCTTCAATCCCGGGAGAGTTAGTGAGGACACCAAGCCTATGGCATAGATTACACATGTATGGATGACGACGACGGATGTTAGTCCAACTCATTGCTCTTTAGTTGGGGGATTAGGCATATCCAAACCCAAGTTATTGAATTTTATATAGTTTTATTATTGAACTTTATTTTATGTTTTTGTTAGATTTTTATTATTTACTGGTTTTTAAGCCCAAATTTGATTATAATTAGGGTTTACTATTTACTTGTAATTTTTGACATTATGATTAGTTTTATGATGAATTGAATAAAAATTGCAGATTTGTAGACTTCTTTTCTTCTCTTTTTTGGCTTCTTTTTAGCTTCTTCTTTCTTCTCTTGAATCTCTTTTGTCCTGTGATCATATTCAATTGTTGAATAAATAACCTTTTATTCAAGAATTTTTCATGTCAAAATAATGCATCCAAAGAAAGCATCAAATAGATAACTAATGTGTATTAATTTGTGTGTATATGTATGCGTTCAAATGAATGTGGACGAAGATCTAGCCTACCATCTACCAGTTTCAATGTATATGAGGATCTGACCATCAAAATTTAATAAATAAATAAAAAGTATTGCCTGATTCCCAAATGCATTTCCTCAAGTTACACAGTAACACCAGGGACTTGATTTTATTTGATAGATAGAGTTGGAGATGGTTTATCCTAAGGTCTTGTCTCTAGAAGAAGATAACATCATCTCCGACACCACGTTAAGTCATTTGGTTATAAAATTTAACACAAATGCAAATGTCAAAAAATAGAAATTATACCTCCATTGAGGATCATAAGTAGACCGAGGTGCTTCGGCTGAGTATTTCTGGTTACTCTGAGGAAGAGTATTTTGATGAACATAATGGAGGTGCTTAGAAGGTTGAACCCATCCCCCAGGCAAGGTGAGAGGATGGGTTGCCCTGGGCAAATAAAGAGAATATGGCCTTGCAGATGGTAGAACCCTCTCCACCATAATTGCAGAAGGAAATGCATGTGCTGGAGCCACATTTGCAACAATGGGCACCACAGATATAGATGGTGGCAAATCAATTGGCCGGAACAGTGATACTAAAGTTTTCACCTGTACATGAAGAAATTCCTAAATATATAAAAATTGCCATTCATTTCCAGGCAATAAACAATCTTTTTCTTTAATAAAAGAGCTTAATAAACAATTTTCGCCCAACAAGAATTCAAGAAAGTAAAGGTGCATCTTACTTGTTCAGTACTCAACTCTTGCCTGAACTTAGAACCCTGATAGTTGTCTTTAATGGCATGTTTCAAGGCACTCTCAGCAAGAGGTAAGCAGTCACTGACGATCTTAAACCTCACCTAAAGCAAGGAAACAAGAATAAACAATGAATAATCAGAAACTGAGTGTTTATACAAACAGGTTCAAATGTTTAGCACATGGCATGACGATGGAAAAATGGAAAAATAATATTGCAAAGGATCTAGATAAATATGTTGGAGAATCCTAGAAAACAATTGTGGAACATTTGATTGCATTTACCACTCCACGATCCAGTTAATCCCAGAAACATATAAGATAGACATCAGATACAAGATTTCATATCATTTGGAGACCACATTGAATGACACCTTGAATGCGCATTATGTTCAAGGAGCAACTGTACTTGAAACTCAAGCCGTATATTTAAATAATTTCAAGTTATAGTAGGATACATCCTCTTCATTCCAAAAAGGGTTCTTTAGCATGTAAAGAGCATGGAGAAGGATTTGAAAAAAAGGAATACTTAGTTAGTACACAGGCAGATGTACCATTTACCACTCATAATATCATAGCAGTTACTCATGCATTGAAAGTTATACTAGTTTTATTATCCATAAGACCCCAGACAGCTACATTTCCATTTTCTCACCTGTGCTGGAAATTTCCCATTAAATGCAGCTGGTTCCAAATTCATCCCTCCCCTGGAAACAGCAGTGTAGATGCCGTAAAGGCGCTTCATGCCAAAATCAAATAGAAAGAGCTTTGTACCCGGTTTGATTTTCTCAACTATGTCTAAATTTCCCCGAGGCAGCCCAAAAACACGATAGCGGTAGCACTCAGGTTTTGTTTCTCCATTGCACAAAAATATAAATCCAGTTATCTTTTCATCACTTTCGTTCC
>Ga0325411_1003179_pt1 | contig 18501 bp, 7 predicted proteins | sample PopdelMetagenome_13_FD_206181 | JGI IMG/M metagenome (GOLD analysis project Ga0325411, IMG submission 206181) | Populus deltoides microbial communities from Bellville, Georgia, United States - Xylem-PdIQD-R4 | ecosystem: Host-associated > Plants > Phyllosphere > Stem > Wood/Secondary xylem...
TTTTGTATTCCTATGCTGGTTCTCCTGGCCTTTCTCTAATTTGGTTTCAGATTCTTTTTTCGTACATATACTTGCGCAGGTGCCGGTTTCAGATTGACTTTACTGAGCTCATATCAGACTTCTGGGTTTGTTAGTGACCAATTTATCGAACATCTTTTTTTTTTTTTTTTTTAATCATGGCTCTAAGATCAAAATAGATACGTGCATCGAAGAATCCTTTTACATGGCATATTAGAACTGGAAAAACAACAGATTCCGGAGGCTGCTGAAGAGAATTTCCAGGGGCGGCGGCGGGTATTAACAAGCCAATCTGTTAACAAACTTGTTATCAGCAAAGCTCCTTGGTAGGCAGATAAAAAAACTCGTTGCAAATCCAAAATAAAGTGCTACACCCTTACTCTATAAAAATACACGGGAAACCTTCTTCTTTTGTGTTTTTGTCTAAAACACTTTGGTATACCAGTTCGCTTGCGTTCTGTAGAGCATTAGAAGCCAATTCTCTTGAGCTGCTGTTTAAGATCACTTGTATATAGGTTTTTCATTTCAATTTCTAGCTTTACACTTGGCAAATAATATAGATCCAGTTATAATCTTAGAAGCTTTGAGCTGATTCTGTAACTTAAAAAGAGTTCATGTTCTTCCTCTTCGTGTGTAAAAAATAAAATAAAAACAGAGCTCTATCTGCCTCTTTATATAGCTAAATTGTCCCACGAGATTCCAAAAGAAAAGAGAATAGTCGGCCTTCTTTCTTATTAATTTAGATTTTCTACCTTTTATTTTTATATATTTTTCTTTTCTAATTCAAGCAGTTACGTCGACCAATTAGAAATAAGGGTATATTGAAATTTCATAATTTCTTATTTACCGAAATGGAGTAGTTTTCATTTCATTTCCCAAAACAGAAACTTGTGCCATATAAGCGCTGAAAATGCCATGTAGATTAAAAATCAGAAAGATTAATTACGATTTTGATTAATATGGATTTTTCATGACGGAAAATGAAGCTTTTTTTGATTGTTTGGTGCATCTTCAGTAAACACCGGAGAAGGGTGCTACTTGTTAATGTTGTCTTATTTTATAGTGATGATTTCCCAAAATATCAATGCAATTTAGGAGTTTAAGTATTGTTTTTTAGGGAGAAAAAGTACTATGATATTTTAAAAAGAAAAACTCTGAAAATATATATACTAAAAAATATTGAGAATAAAGAAATGGTCCCCTTTGCGTCTAAAGGGTTCATAAGGTATTTACAGCTCATGAGTCTTATTCTTTTATGAAGAAGAGGGGTTGAGATGTTATTTTGCTTTGATAACATTTAGCGAGGGATAAACATCTCTTACACATCATTATTATTAGTGAAAATATGGTAGGTCCTTAAAAGATTTTTACACACTTAGGGGTGTTGAAAGATGAACATTTTTTACCTCAACATTTTATGTTAATGATGATAAGAATAAACAAATGAAGTTTTGTAGCCCAATAAGAGGTATAAAAAGATTGTTAGCTCTCTATCTATTTGGGCTTAGCAAGTAATTGAGTCTAGACATGTTGGGTTTAACAGCTCGCCAAACTCACATATACTTGAGCTCAATACGTAGCCAAGTCTAGGTATGTTAGGTTATCATTCTACCTTTACCCCTTTCAATCATGGGTTTCTTGAGCAAAAAGATCATGTATTAAATAAGTTGATTCATTAGTAGTCTCCAAGTCTTTATATATTAAATATACAAAGATCTGAAAGGTTTGATTTTAGAGAGAGGTTTTTTTTTTTTTACTTGAGAGTTGTTTCCTTTTACCTTCCCATGAGATTTGTTTGCCTCACGCAAAACTGTTAGGACTCTTCGTGGCTAGGTTGCTTGTCCTTATTGAAAGAGATGGCTAGGTAGCCTATTTTGTAACATCCCCAACACTTGGGTACAAATTCTTTTATAATAAATCCGTAAACAATGTAATTTTTTTTTCATTGCTCGAAAAAACAGTCAACTAGTTTATTTGGAAACTCAATTGGTCGACCGGATATACCAGGACCTTACTCTTAAGTTTTGATCAGTATCTATCTTGGGTATTAAGTCAAATTAACAACTTTTTTATCAAAATTTTGGCAGAGTTTCCTTTGTATTTTAGACATCTCAAGTGTTGACATCAATCAAAAAAAAAAAAAAAAAAGAAAGAAACTTGATCGTATGTTCACGCAAAACCCATTAATATATTCCTATTCTTGATCTAAACATCCTGGATCTCAATATTATTAATCCACAATACCACTAAAAACTATTAATCTTCACATTATCATTAATATTACTAAACCATCGTGATGATTATAATAAAATCTACATTAACAATAAACAAGTTAAATTAGTTGTATTATTTCTACACAAAATGCAATGTCATGCATAACATACATTTACGACTTTAGTTTTACAAGTTTTGGGTAATTATTTACATAATAAAATAAAATATCTATAATTACAACCCTAAAAGTTAGATTATACATCATGCTAGTCCATATTTCCTAGATCTAAATCAAGGTAGCAACTATTAGCTATTCTTGATGAGCATATGAATTACTTGTAACAAAATAAATGTCATTATTTAAGTCTCAAGTTACAATTTATCAGAACATTAAGGAATTTCATCTAGATAATATTTTAAACCATTCTTATGATCATTTTAAACTTCTCATTACATTTACTCATTCATTCCCCAAACAATCTCATAAGATTTATTACAAAATTAATAACTTAGGTATCCTTGTATGAAAACCAACAATCTAGTATTCTTTCATGACCATCAATTACTCCAATAACCCATACTAGTTACTAATTAATCCGACATTACCATTCAGAAGCCAATAATCTAGTATTTCTTAATGAATATCAATTAATCCGGTCAACCCATTTTGGTTGCCAATCAATCCAGCGTTCCCATTCGGAAGCCAATAATTTAGTATTCCTTAACGAATACCGATCAATGTGGTTAACTCATCTTGGTTGCTAGTCAATCCGACATTTCCATTTAGAAACCAATAATTCGGTATTCCTTAACGAATACCAATCAATCCAGTTAACCCATCTTGGTTGCAAATTAATCCAGCATTCCCATTCGAAAGCCAATAATATGGTATTCCTTAACGAATATCAATCAATTCAGTCAACCCATCTTGGTTACAAATCAATTTGGCGATCCCATTCGAAAGCCAATAATCTAGTATTTCTTAACGAATAACAATCAATCCAGCCAATCCATTTTAGTTGTCAATCTATCCTTACTTCATGTATATCTTTCTTTCGATGTCTACTAACAATATCACTATCCACTCTTTTTTTTATTTTTTTTTATTTTTTTTATAGATCAACTAATTTTACACATAAAAGTAGCAAATTTTTTTTAAAGAAGATATTCTACAAGGTACCGAGTACTTACCTGCAGTCTGACTATGAGCGGCTCCACCAGTATGTTAAATCACTCCAACAATCTCCCCTGCATTGACATGTTTTTCAATTAATCATCATTTTCACATAAAAACATACTCCTTATTTATTGTAACATTCATTGTAATTATATTCGAGTTTTTCATCCATATTTTCGAATAATTAAATACACAAGAAAATCAATTTAATTACAAAAAAATTTCATGATTCCTTCAACTCTTACCAACTTTACATAATTTCATGAAATTGCAAAATTACAATTTCTTTAAAATTTTGTAATTTCATCCTTTTAGGCCCAACCATTCAATTACTCAATATTTTATCGTTTCATTACTTCAACTCAATCAAAATCAATATTCACATAATCATACACACATTTATAACATAATGAATGGACAATATCATAAATGCATAATTTCCTATTTAATTCTTTATATGGTCGGCCCTATAGGCTTCTTACCTATCACTTTTCTTCATCATCCTTTCATGATTTCACACCCATAACAACCCACAAAGGTCCTAGAAGCTTAATTTCTTTGAAATCTTTGTTTCCCCAATTTAATCTCAAGAACCTTAATTCAACTTTTGCTATCTTTTGTTCAAAATCAACTAAATCTTATTCAAATTAATATAGATGGTTTCCAAACATCTAACCTGGTTACAAAAAATATTTTGAAAGTCGACCCGTAAAGAGTTTCCCAAAGCTTCTCTCTTTGCCTCTTTTTTCTTCATTTTCTCTCTCTAATTCAATCTACCCTCTCTTTATTTTTTCTTAATTTCTAGCATGGATGTGTTTTTCTCTCTCAAAACCTCTCTTTTCAGTCCTAAACCTTACTCTTTAGCCTTTTTAAATGAAATAAACGAAGAAGAAATGAAATGGCTTTTTCCTCTCTTGCAGCTTATCATTGGGTTATAACAGGGACATTAGCTAAAATGGTCTTACCAATTATGAATCGATCTAGCCATTTTAAAAAGGCTAGACTGTATTAGCTAATGGAAAAATATACATTTTCGGCTATAAATTCTTATTCTTTTATCTTCTTAACTCATTTTTTTTTCTTATTTCATTACATTACACCTCAATTTCTATTATATTATTATTTTTAATTTATCCTGGGGTTTACATTCTTCCCTCCCACCAAAATTTCATCCTTGAAATTTAATTCATACATTTATCTAGAAATAACTCTGAATACATTTTCTTTATCTCTGACTTTCATTCCCATATTATCTCTTTGATTTGAGAACTTTTCCAAAGTATCTTTACCATGATAATTCTTTTATTTCAGAGTTCCTTCTCATTTTTCTAAAGTCAAGTCCTCATTTATCTCTAGTGAAACTTGTGGCAACACTCGAGTATAGCCTTCTTCTTTTATCTACAAAGCTTTTCTTTTTATCCTGAGCTTCTTTCATTCTATTTTTTATAATCTTCATCTTTTCCATGGTAATTTGTACTAATTCTAGGCTAATTAATATCTTATCACCGACTCCTTCCTAACAAACCGAAGTTCGACACTTTATTCTACACAAGGCTTTATAAGGAGTCATGCCCATAGTAGTATGGTAGCTGTTATTATAGGTGAACTCCACTAATGGTAGGTGATCCTCCTAGTTTTCTCTAAACTCCAATACACATGACCTCAACAAATCTTTCAAGGTTTGAATAAATCTTTCTGATTGTTTATCCGTTTGGGAATAAAATGCAGTACTTAGATTCAACTTTATCCTTAGAGAACGTTGGATACTTGGCCACAATCATGATGTAAATCGAGGGTCTCGATCAGACACTATAGATACTAGAACATCATGTAATTTTACTACTTCATTCACATACATTCTTGCCAGTTTATCAACTGAATTTGTCATTTTTATAGGAAAGAATAAAACAGTTTTTGTTAATCGATCCACAATAACCTATATTGCATCATTACCCTCTTTTCTCTAGGTAATCTAGAAAAAATCCATTGTAATATTCTCTCATTTCCACTCAAGTATCAAGAGTGGCTATAGTTGTCCAGTAGCCTTTAGATGCTCTATTTTTATTTGTTGACATACCTCATATTTAGCCACGTATTTTGTAATTTCTCTTTTTATGTTTCTCTACTAATAAAACTTTTTCAAATAATGATACATCTTAGTACTACCAAGATGCATCGCAAGTTTGGATTCATGAGCCTCGCTCATCACTTCACCCTTAAGGTTCTTATCATCAAGCAAATACATCTTCCTATTACTACCATTTCATCCTTTACAAATTGGAAAAGGGAACCTCAATCCATTCCTTTATCTTTTCCACTATCTTTCTCATATTTTCTTCCTTTAATTGAGCTTCTAATACTTTATTTTTTAGTACAGATCGTAATTTAAGTTGAGCTAATAACGACCCTTTAGGTCCTATATCCACCTGGATATCCATCTTCCTCAACTGTACTACTTCTCTTCCATCCTAAGTGTTATAACCTATTTTTAGGTTCTTTCCCCTAAATTTACCTTTTTTTTAAAAAAAATAAAAATAAAAGTAATAATAACAAGAAGACTGGTAACTTGGCAAAAATAGGTTGATGAGAGTTTCAAATATGTAGAAGAATCAAGCTGGAGTTTTGGATAAAATTATGAGTCATATCCCATTGTACCCAAGATTGAAGAGACAATGCAGATTCAAGATCAAATTAAATGATTGTTGGATTAATCTACATAGAAATCTAGTCTAGTGGCTTAATTAGATTTTTAATAGGCCAATTTGATTTAATTATAAGCTAAATTAAAAGATTTAATTAGGTGCAAGGATATAATTATACTCTTAATGGGTCAAATTAAATTTATTAGGTACTTAATCAGTAAAAGCTTAAGTTTGGGAGCCTAATTTGGGTTTAATCAAGAAGATTGAAATTTTAAAGGACCAAACTCAATTTTACAAAGTCTGTTTCATGTTAGCCTATCAAAACACCTCAGTATTGACTCAAATTTAATATTATGGTTATTTGCAATGGGAATACACCAATCATAAATTCTCAACTCATTCAAGCATTAATTTCTTAGGGTTTAAGATTCAGATAAGAAATGAGTTATGTTTATGTAGAGTTATGTTTATGTAGGATCGAAGACCCATTACTTATTTTAATGAGAAGTTAAGTGGAGTGACTTTGAAGTATACCAGTTGTAATAAGGAATTGTATGCTTTAGTAAGAACACTTGAGACATGACAACATTACTTGTGGCCAAATGAGTTTGTAATCCATTTAGATCATAAGTCTTTGAAACATCAGAAATGACAAGGTAAGTTGAATAGGAGACATGGAAAATAGGTTGAATTTATTGAGACTTTTCCTTACATAATCAAGTATATATATAAAAAAAACATAGTGGTCGATGCTTTTTCACGTATGTATGTTCTTCTAAACACCATGAGTATTGGGTTGCTAGGATTTGAATATGTGAAGGCATTGTATGCTAATGATTTTGACTTTTCTGAAATATATAATGCATGTGGACCTTCAGCTTTTGGTAAGTTTTATTTGATGGATGACTACTTGTTCAAAGAGAATTGATTGTGTATTCCTACTAGTTCTTTGCATGGATTACTTATTTGTGAAGCACATGAAGATGGTTTAATGAGTTATTTTAGGGTTTCAAAAACTTTAGATGTATTGCATGAATATTTTTATTGGCCAAAGATAAAAAAGGATGTGCAATGAATCTGTGAACAATGCATTACTTATAGAAAGATAAAATCTAGAGTACAACTACATGGATTGTATACACCATAGCTTGTACCCATTGAACCTTAAGTGGATATCTCTATAGACTTTGTTTTAGGTTTACCTAGGTCTAAAAAAGATAAAGACTATATTTTTATTTTGGTTGATAGGTTTTCTAAGAAGATGCATTTCATTATATGTTATAAGACTGATGATGCATCTCATATTACAAACTTGTTCTTTAGAGAGATTATACGTTTGCATGGCATTCCTAGGAGTATAGTTTTAGATTAAAATGTTAAGTTCTTTAGCTACTTTTAGAAGACTTTGTGAGGAAAGTTGAGAATTAAACTCTTATTTTCGATAACTTGTCATCCTCAAATAGATGAGTGAACTAAGGTAGTTAATATAACTTTATCCCAATTTTTGTGTGTTGTTATTCAAAAAAATATGAAAAGTTAGGAAGGATGCTTGCCTTTTGTTGAGTTTGCTTATAATAGAACTGTGTATTCGACCATTGACTTTTCTCCTTTTAAAATTGTTTATGGGTTTAATCCACTAACACCTATGGACTTAATTCCTTTACCTTTGAAAGAAATAGTAAGTTTAAATGGTGAAAAGAAGGCAAAGATGGTGAACTAACTTAATGAGGGATTTCAAATGCAAATAGAGAAAATAAATAGGTTTAACGCTTCTAAAGTAGATAAAGAGTGTAAATAGATTGTTTTCCAAGCCGTTGATTGAGTTTGGGTACACATGCGTAAGGAATGATTTCCTAACCATAGAAAATCAAAGTTACAGCCTCGTGGTGATGGTCTATTACAAGTTTTAGAGATGATCAATGATAATGCATACAAAGTTAATCTTCCAAGTGAGTATGATGTTAGTGTTACCTTTAATGTTGCTGATCTTACTTGTTTGATATAAGTTTTAATTCAAGGTTAATTCCTTTTGAGGATAGAAGGGATGATATGGATCAATCTGTGAACTGGTCATTACATGTTCCAAATAGGCCCATCACAATGTCCAAAACAAAGGCATTGAAAGAAGCATTAAATTGACCGATTGTGTAAGTTTTGGTCAAGGCTGAACTTGAGGATCCTTTGAAGCATCAAGAGAAGGTCTTAGTACATTTAATCCATTTGCAAAAAAGGCCCAATCCACCCTTATTTAGGCCATGAAGTTTTGACAACAAGGTTGCCAATTTTGTATCAGTTTTGGCTAACCTTGTTATGTGATGTTTCCATGTGTTCTGTGAAGTCCTAACTAGTATTGGATTTCCCATTATATATGGGAACATTGATTATTTTCTTTAAATATTATGATTTATTATTTTTATTTTATTTTCTTGTCAGGCAAAGAGAAAACATAACAAGGGAAACAAAGGAATCTAAGCTAACTTAGGAAACACATGGCCGACATAGTCTCTTTGTTGTGCAAGAAGAATAATTCAACAACTTAATTATGTTTCCTAATAATAAAAAGATACCAAAAGGTGGCAAAGAGGAACATTAAATGTAGCATTCTTTTCCTCCCAAAAGAAGGATAAATACAAGGCTGAAATCAGAATCCTATTCTAACTTGAAAACCAAAAAGGCGACAACTTCTCCTTTAGTTTATAGGATTATTGGGCAGCATTATAGGCTATAAATATGTTTTGTATCAGACCTACAATGTTTTTTTTTCTTTTCTTCACAATGACAGATAAAGACTTAGGACTTATATGATTTATTTTTATTTTATTAGCTATAACCCAAAGCTTATTTGAGCTTAATTAATACTTTGTTTTCAGTTAGGATCCAAAGCTTGTTTGGACCAGGGTTTGGGCTTACTAGTAAAGGTTTTTGGTTAGTTTTTATAAGTGGGCCAATTCAGCCCACAAGAGTAGATCCATTAGGGTTAATTTTTTAGAACTATTTAAACACATGTAAGCCTAAATTTTAGGAACTATAAGAGAATAATACTTCTGAACTTTTTAGTGTTAACGTGTGAGAGAGCTTCTTGTATTCTTTGGTTTCTAATCAAACTAAATCTGACTTATTAAAAATTAACTGGCTTCATAGTGTCATTCAACTTTATTCCAATAGTATTGGTGCCTTGGGATAGGTTTCCATTATGTCACACTCCTATTAGACCTCTTTTGGCTTTTCAGGATCAAATCTTAATCTTGATTGTAGGTTGTTTGACCACGTGATCATGAGGTTTGCATCATAAAATGAATTTTAAATTAACACTAATAACAATTAAAACACACAATCAACTACCCTAATTTTCTAAAAATGGCTTTGATACCACTGTTGGGTTCCTAAATATCATACATACAGTGAAAATAATAAAACAAAATTATCTGAGTCTTCCTGGGATCATATTGGATAGATCTAGAGTTGTTTGAGGATTTATTACTTAAAGATCTGATCCTTTTTTACTTTAAATAATTCTATAAAGGCTGGGTTGTCACAAACCACAAATCGTCCAATTTTATGGCCTCTAACAATAATTTACACGAGCTACCAGTGAAAAATCTCTTAATTCCCTATCTAGGATAGAGAGATAGCTATGCCTAAAGTGCTAACTCTTTATTTTGTGACTTGCGTAGTTTTTCTGTCTAACATAAATCAACAAAAAAAAAAGAGGCATAACTTACTATTTATTAGAAAATTTGAAAACCCCTATAAATTAGCAAAATCTCAACTTGCCCCTTGAATAATATCCATATATTAATTTAGAACAATTTTAAAAATTAACTCAATCAAGTTCTTGATTTTTCTAGGTCTAGAAATATAATCCATATATGAATTATATTCTAGTCCTTAATTTCTAAAATATATTTTAATCAAGTCATACTTAATCAAATCATCCTAGTTTAATTTTTCACTAATGGTTTTTAATGTACGTGACTCGTTAGGTCTTAGTATGTTTAACTTAACCTTTTAGTGGCTGGTTTCTCAGTATAATTAATATCCTTTCATCAATAATGTTTTGATTTAACATTAAAGCATAGAGTATGTCTGTCATGTTAAATCATATTTGTTCTCTACATAATAGTCATTGATTGTTTAAATAAGATTTGAAAATCTTTTCAAATCTCATTCAATCTTGACCAAGGATTTCTTAGTCAATACTATTTGAGAATAAATAAAACATTTTTCCTAATTCATCTAGGATAATGAATCCTCTCTTGATCACTTAAGTACCTTCATATAGTTCATGTTATATCCAATGTCTGCTCCTTTGTTACCTCGATTACGATAACATGTAATAGGATCAAAGGATAACATTCTCTATATAAGATAATTTAGTAATCTCAAGTCTAAAGATTACTTACACAACTATCACGTGAGCCTTTCTATAGATATAAGTGATCTCTCCATATAGAATTCTCATGCTGGTCACTTCAGTGTACATATCTTATGACAAACACTTACATATTAGTTCTAGGTATCCCTTATATCTCAACTTACGAGAACAACTATTTCCTTTCATAAAGGAAAGAATATATAATATATACTAATCTTTACGACTCTAATAAATGTCAAGTATTTAAGAGAGCATCAACCAAGAACATTTTAGAAACAATGCTTTGATACAATATGAATCCCATAAATATAATAACTTTATAATTTCCTTTGCAAAATATTTTTATCTCATGAACTTTATCTTTACTCTAAATTTATAATTCAAATATTAGATTCATTAATATAATATTTTATGGATAATAAAGACAAATTAAGCTTTTATTAATAATAAATATTTATTTACATTAATATAATAATACCACGTGTAACTAACCGATTAACTATAAGACATGTTAAACTAACAGAAATCGCCATCCTAGGTATTTCCTACCAAAAGATTCTTGTTTTTTTTTTATAAAAAAAATTATTGAACAAAGAAATAGACCCAAAAGAGTTAGGTTTGATCCTAGGGATATTGTTGTCTCTGGTGAAGAGTTCAGGTTCCAACTTGAAGCTAGAGGAAGTATTAGGGGATAAAGGTCCATCAAATTGGCTTGTTTGGAATTTTAATAGCAGTGGCGGTTTAAAGTGCTTTTCGCTTAGAAATACATCAAAATGAAGTTTTTTTCATTTAAAAAAATTATTTTTGACATTAGCACATCAAAACAATCTAAAAACATAATTTTTTTCATTTTAAGCAAAAAAAATTAAATTTTTTAGGAATGCGGTATTTAAATCTCAGAACTAAATGGGATGGAACCTTAACATCAACCTCTAGTAGGGGGGAAAGTAGTTCTCCTTGTTGGAGAAGTTCTTCTTTTGTTATTACTAGGGAACTTTAAAGGAGAGAAAGGTTATCTTGGGCCTTTAAAGATGATACCTCTAACACTTTATGTGTAGAGGACGTGGCATTTGTCAATAGTTAGTAGCTAGGAGAGTTTATAGCTCAAATGTCTTCCCAAGATGAACGTATCAGCTGACCAACTTTGGGCTTTGCTCAAGGTCAATTTGAAATTACAACCCTATTTTACATGTATACATTGAGGTATTCCTTTCCCCTCCAAAGATTCATGAGGGAAGTTTTTAAATACTACTAGTTGGGTCTAAGCCATCTACACCCTAATGGGTTGATAATCTTATTCGTATTTGATAAGTTTTATAGGCTTGTTAGAATCGAGCATATAGTTAATGTCTTTAGGACCTATTACCATTTGGTTGTTAGCATCGTCCGACTAGCATACAATTAATGTCTTTAGGACTTGTTACCATCTGGTTGCTGGCATCAAAGGTGGAAATGACATGCATTGGTTTTTGTACCTTCGCAAATAAACCCACAAGAGCCAAAAAGGGAACTTTGCAGAGAAAACCCGCTCATGTCAAGAAATGGAGGGGGAGGTGACTGATAATAAGGTATAATAGGCCAATTATACCTAAAGATGCAATGGAATACGTCTGAGGTTGTTCCTATTATTGAAGGGTACCTCCTTTTGAGGTGAATAATAAGCCCTGTCTAAGCTCAAATGAGAAAAAAAATATGTGCTACATTAGCCTTAACCTCAACTAAATATGACGTTAATAGAATGGACGAAGGGCATTACCAGGATATGCTATAAAGTATGAAGTTTCCTTATCCCTTATTTTCCTTACCAGTTAGGACTGGAGAAGAGATGAAGAGCGACCCCATAACTATAGATGAACTCTTTATTCTTGAGGACATTATTCCCAAGGAAAGAATAGTGAGAGTCAATACTCCTATAAAAATGATAGATGGGGGGGACTATTCTTTTTTGGCTAGGGGTTAGACAAATCTGAACCTTTCTAAAGTAATTACGAGTCCTGTTGCTTGTTTCAAGAGAAAAGGAGTCTATATCCCTGTGGAGATTGGTATGTTACCCTCATTTATGAAGGCTACTATGATAAAAATTCCTTTACCCCCCAATCTCGATTATATAGGTTGTAGATTTTAGGACCTCTACCTAGGGTAGTTTTTAGGGAGCTGAATAGAGGTTTGAAGATGTTTTTGTTACCTTTATCATTAGTCAAGCTCTATTTACTTTCCCCGTCCTAATTGAGGAGGAGAGGGAGGTCATGAAGGTTGTCATTGGTAAAAAGTCTAGCTTGGGGGAGACTGAACTTGAGGTGGTGAGGTAGTCATAAAGAATTCTCACTATCAATTTAGATATTTTGATGATGTCTAATGAGAGCTACAACCACTATTTATCTTTGACTAGACAAATGACTTTGAATATAAAAAATTTGCTTATTCGACTTTATTTTTATGGTTTATTATTGTTGTTTTTAACAATTTTTTTGACAAACTTTTATGACATATGTCAATTCAAAGAGGCACTGAATATCTGAGAGAAATTATATGAGGGATGTCACCGCCAAGCACAGAACAAACCAGACCACCTTTTAAAGGCTAAGAGATGAGAAGGTTGTCATGGAGGTAAAATTGACAGCCTTAAATGCGGCATTTGAGAAGTAGAAAGAAGATATAAAAGGTGTTGTCCTTCAACTTAACTTTACTGAAAAACAGTTTTCTCTCGCTTACAAGGAAGTAGACATCCTAAAGTAGAGGATGGTGGAGTTAAGGGCATTTGAAGATGCTCTACATGTTGAGCTCCAAGCTGTTAGAGATGAAGTATAAAGCTCTCATACGAGATAGGAAGCTTAGAGGAACTCTTTCTCATGCGAGATTAAAGGCCCGAAAGAACTCTCTTATAGAGTTTAAGAGGTTTTTGGAGGGTTTGCAACTTTATCCGAAATGGTTGGGGATAAAATCTTCCTTGCCAAGTCCCAATTTGTACTTCTTCAACCAGTCAAGAGGAATCCTGATGGACTTCAGTGCTACCTTTCATATAGTCCTAATGCCTAATTTTATTGATGTGTTTCCTGCTAGGGTTACAGTTGCCTAACATAAGGAATACCTTGTTGAAGAGCCAAGCCTATGAATCTAAGCTTCAACCCCCAAACTCCTCTAGCCATGTAAACAACCCCAGTCATATGGGGTTTATTCTTTTAATGTTTCTCATTTTATGAATATTCTTCTATTTCATTTCTATATTAACTTGTATATTTTGTAGTAAAAATCATACTTATAAGAATCTTTAAAACTTTGTATAAGTCCAACACTCATGCTTGGAAAAATATTTAGGAGGAGACACTCCAGATATATTGTGTTGGTCCAACGCCTATACTTGAAAAAAATCTTGAAAGTATTTCTATTCAAGTTTGGGCAAGATTTGAACTTTCTAACCTTAGTAGGATTTGCCTTTGCCTATAAACGAAAAGAAATCTAGGTTACATGTATATCTTTACTCGTTTGAATAAATTCTGAATGGATTATTAAGATGCCCCTAGGATCATATGATGATTGGTGCTATTGCAATGTAGAGATGAATTCAAATCTTTTAAAGAGTTATAGGGTTGTTGTCTTATAGAGATTGAAATCACACTAAGAAGACCATATCAATCCCTTCTAATATAAATTTTGCAATCGCACTAGGTTGACAAAGTTGATTCATTCCAAGGAAAACTGTACAATCACACTAGAAAGATTAAATCCATCCTATCCTTGAAAGGTTGTGAGGTTGTGGCCCTTAGATATTATCTGGAGAAAATAGAAATATTGTTATTTTGAACAAGTTGTTTCATATATAAGAAACTTACACTCTTAGCCAATGATTATGATATATTTGTATTTCCCTTTGAGGTATAATCAAATTGATGACTTTGATATCCAATTTATGTTAAGATCCTGGTCCTAATTTTAAGTGAGGAGAAATTGAAGTTTCTCCACTAAATGCCTTCTAGGTAGATGACTTCCTTTTTATTGGACAGTTGCCAAAGGGACTTCACATGTTTTTTGATTTGTACCACCACTCCATTTGAACTCGTTGAAGGCTTTCAAGCTCTCAAGGTTTCCATAATGTTCATGAAGTCGATAAAAAATATAGCCTAAATATACCTATCTCACCACGTTCTTGAGTAAATAGGAGAAATCATTTCGACTTAGAGCAGCAAACATACTGCATAGCCTTATGAATTTCTTACAAAAGTGCACATCTAGCATTCACAGTAGATTATGGTTTCCAAACTAATTTGGAACATTCTTAATTATAAAAGTAGTCTTTCTTATTAAAAGAAGCTTTATTGATACCATGAATGAGATCATAAAAATGGGCACTATCCTCCTAGTTAAGTGATGTTATAGCTTTGCAGAGCTAGTAAATTTAATAGTTCTAGGTTATTTTACTAACTCATTGGGCTTGACTATTCCTTTGAATGACTAGCACTACCTTAAGGAGAAGTCAAACATGATTGAAGGGTTGATAATGTTCTGATAGAATAGCCATGTCATGATCGTCTATCATTGGTAGTAATTAGGAATGTCAAAAACCATCACTAGAAGGACAATTGATGATTTTTTTTTTGTTTTATCAAGTTTCAATAGACGGTTATATGTTGGATAATCGGTTAGTCTCTTGATTCTTGCAATCTGGTCCATTCTTCTTAGCCAAGATGGTTGGTATCCTGTACTTGGTGCTTGATAAGCCAAGGTGGTAGGTGATGTTATAGCTCAATTTTGGCCCATTTGCTTTTAATTTAATTTTAAAGGGATTAAAATTTAAAATTAAAAGATCATGGATTTATTTCGATGAAAAGTATGATTTGTTAACTTGTGGGAAAACTAGGATTACAATGTATTTTTGTCATTCTCTTTTTATCATCAAGAAAATGATAATTATTCTTTTTTTTCAAATTTGATTTTTAATCAAATTAATTTTTTTTTAAAAAAAATGAATTTGTTTGAAACTTTATTTTTCATATGCCATAAAACTCTTGGATTATAAATATAAATACTGGTGCATACAAAAAATAGGGAGAGATATTACCAGAAAACCTAATAAAACACACAATATAAAAAACCAAAACTTATGCACCGACTCCATCCCATAAGCTACAGCCCCCCATCGATGGTGGAAGCTCTATTTATGGTCAAACTAAGCTCTCATGTTAAGCATTTAACATTAAGAATTAATTAGGAACAACTGTTACTGTCTTAAACTGTGACTGTCTAGATATTGAACTGTTACTGTCTTGAACCGTTACTGTCTAGACATTGAACTGTTATTGTCTAACCGTTACTATCTAGATATTGAACTGTTATTGTCCAACCTCTTCTCAAATTTTTAACTATATCTAGAGTTATAGAACTCTATTTCAAGCAAAGTTGGTTGTGTTGAAAAGATAAGACATGGAGCTATATGTTCTCTGAAGGAAGGAGAACCCAGTTCTGCCCTCCAAGATAGTCATAATTGCTCATCAACAAATCAAACTTACTGCCCTACAGGGTCTGTCATGACCCAGTCTTGGTTGATAACCCATAACTGGAGTTCTACAGCTCCAAATTGAGCAAGATCAATTTCCTTAGTTAGTTAACATCTAAAACTACAATTTCTATAAGAAACCTGGTTCTAATTTCCTCATCTTCCTATCCGAAATCTTACCGAAAGTCAGGAGACGAGTCTGTCCAGATTCATCACCCCCCCTTCCCTTCACACATAACTTTTATAAACTATATTTTCTGGGTAAATTATCAGGGTTTCACATCCTTAATCACATACCACACATCACTTAACTTAATTTTTAACAACAAATATTTTTCTCCAAATTCAAGTCTAAAAACCCTAATCTATAATTCACATCAAGGCATCAATTCATTATCGAATTTGAAATAACTTATAAGATCATGTTTATAACACTTTACCCGATACGAATTAAGGTTTTTGATCTTCAACTAGTTGAAGATTTTCAACTCCCTCCTTTCTTATCTAATGACAGGCGACCCTCCATCTTCTTTTTTTATTTAATTTTCTTGTTAATCCCTTGCCCACAACTGTTTATTCAATCTATAAACCCTTAATCTTGCATGGGTTCTTGAAATTTTTGTGTTTCTATCTTGATTTTGCAAGAATGGATACAAAAACTCACTCTTTTCTTTCCTTACGATTTTTGCAGATTTTTGGTGAGAATATAAGTATTTATGCTTTATAATTTTTCTTATTTGCATTTAGGCCCCCACATCTTTTTCTTTTTTTTTTCTTCTTATAATTAAGTTATACCTCTTTTCATTTCTTATAATTTCATCCCACAACTTTTAGTTTAGTTTATTTTCTTTAATTTAATCCAACCCTCAACATTTTCGGGTTGATTTATAATGTCTCAAAATATTTCATCCAGAAACGTTTTTCCGAAAATTTCTGAATTCCTGTTTTTATTTGACCATATACATGAATTTCTTCACTTTTATTTTTTATTTAGTTAGTTTGCAATCTAAGCAACCTTTATTTTTCCCCGGGTTTACACATACACATACCACCCCTTCATTTCCTTTTTTGTGACTGATCCCTTAGACCGACCACACACTGTCTTCTTCTCCCATCAACAGCTCTCCTTCTCCCTCAACCAACTACCAACAACAACGGAGAAGCAGCACCCGAAGACCCAACGGTTCCAATCGCATGCAGCTTCAAAACAGAGAAGAGTTTTCCTCAGAACTCAGTTACAGCAGCAACCTTTTCTCTTCGGTCCAGCACTTAGAGCAACACCAATATCGCAGTGCAGCAATAGCAGTAGCCAGATCCTTCCTCTCAGAGCAGCAATAACAGTGGCAGAACGAAAGTCGGAATCTCTCTCAGCCTCCATTGAAGCAACGTCTAGAAGTTCTTCCTCGCGCGAGCAACCCTGTCTCCACCGTGAATAGCAAGTTGGATTCTCAACCCGTGACCAACAACTCCATTCCCCTTCCATAACGACGAGGAGCAACATAAACCAGAAAGGAAAAGGGGAGAGAATAGAGACAAAAAGGGACACCAGGGAGAAAGGAGAAACACAGAAGAACGAAGGGAAGGTTGAGATGTTTGCCCAACCACCGGTCTCCAGCGTCATCCGGTCGTCTCCCTCGACTTTGCTTCCAGCAGCAGCACAACCAAGTAAGCTTTCTTCCCTGTTTGCTAAAATAATTAACATGTTATTGTTGCATGCATGAATAATTCATGCATGCGTGTAGTGATCAGCTGGGCCGTTGGGTCTAGGCTAACCTGCATGGCTAGGCTTGCGGGTAAGCTAGACCCAGCTAAAATAAATAAATAATAGTTTTTTTTAATTTAAATTTTATGGGTTTATTTACTGGTGCTAGAGTCAGGAATATTATACGTTTTCAGTTATGTAATATTTACCAACACTAGAGTTGGAAATATTTGTAGCCGAGTATTCACTGACGCCAGAATCAGGAATATCTTAGGCAGATCATGAAAAACATAATACAACAAACTCTTAGCAATTTAAGACAAAACCAGCAATGCAGTCTGACTCAGGTAGGACACTAAAGGGGTGATAATATCTTCCTTTTCGCGTGACTAGTCCCGTACCATAGAATCTCTGTTAACTAGTTAGAGTTTCTAGTAACCATAATACTAGGTGATGACTTTTTAAATTAAACATTTTCCCTCAAAAAACAAGATGCTAAATATTTGTTTTTTTACAAACAAGAAACTTTTAATCTATCGTCGTGATGTTCGAGTGTGATAAGTGACTTGTGTCTGCAAAAATCTTTTTTTGTGCTTTTGAGGACTCTTCGATATTTAAGTAAGTATTATTTAAAAAAAAAGAGTACAAAAATGTTTTAAAAATAAAAACTTCAAAAATCTACATGCTAAAAAAATATTATGAATGAAGAGATTATTACCTCATACCTAACATTGAACTAGTATAAAATATAGTGTAACAATCTCAGGTGCAACTATATAGTACATATTCATAACAATTAGAAGATGTAAATCAGTTGCTCATGGAACAATTAGTGTAACTAATATGGGTAGCTTTGGTTGGAGGCAAATTGAGTCGTCAATG
>Ga0325411_1003180_pt1 | contig 18499 bp, 9 predicted proteins | sample PopdelMetagenome_13_FD_206181 | JGI IMG/M metagenome (GOLD analysis project Ga0325411, IMG submission 206181) | Populus deltoides microbial communities from Bellville, Georgia, United States - Xylem-PdIQD-R4 | ecosystem: Host-associated > Plants > Phyllosphere > Stem > Wood/Secondary xylem...
TACAGTCCTCAAAAATAGTAGTGAAGATCAAAAAATGGAAGAGCCCCCTGCAGTTAAACATTTAGTGCAAGGATTCCTAATTTCGGCTTCTTTGGAAGGGAGAGTTACAACCTCAAATGCTACAGTTGAAGAATAAAGTCCCCAGATTTAGGCTTTGAAGGGTGTTTTCTTCTTTCCCTACTCATTGCTTGGCCCGTTAAGAATGAGTTGCTGATTGGATGTTTTTCAAGCTTGTCTTTGATTCACAGAACTACTACCACTTGAATGAACAAGTCTAGGGTTCCTCGGGTATTTATCTATTCCTCTATTTATTTTTTACGAGAAGACTCAAACAAGTCCTGTAGGAGGTGACACTGTGCCATTTGACATACGGCTCACCGCTTTCCTAGATAATTATTAATAGAAGTAGAAAGAAAACAAGACGTTTCTCTTGAAGTTTTTCCAGCACTGAATGTAGGACGCTTTCTGATTTTAGTAGCTTGTTCAAAGCCAGATGCAATCTGAATCAGCTGCGGTTCTTTACCCTTAATGCCAAAAGGCACCCCCATACCGTCATAACCAGATGAGACATTGATTCCTGGGAATGCTCCATTTGCAAGGACAGGAGCAACAGATGCGCTGGGAGTTACCAAGGCATCTAGCTTGTTATCTGACATCAACTTCTGAAACCCATCTCTTGTCAGTTTTGATAAATTTGATAATGCTGCCAGTTACGTTTGTTGGCCTTAGTGATCGGCTACGAATTGAAATTTGACAATCCAAAAGAGTGATCTTGGCTCAAGGAATTTCCTGTAACCGCTAGGGGTTTATGGGCTTGGCTGTTTCATGCGTTGCTTCATATTCTCTTGGATCAAACCCCACAATCACATCAAACAACGCCGTCCTGATTATGGCCTAGGGGCCTGTTGATTCATCACTACAGAAACTCCATCTTGTCAAACAAGGCAGATGCTAAGAATTAAAAGAAACTCTAAATGGTTTGTGTTGCTTCCGTGTATCAAGACTCAATTAACTGTGATCTTGTATAGGCTTGATGCTCCCTGTTTTATAATAGTATAAATAAAGGCATTGTAAAAAAATAGAGTTGCATGTCCTAGAAGAACATCATCTAGTCAAGCATAAATAATTGATGAATCACTTCAAATTTCGACGATTTGAGAGGATCCCAGGAATTATATAGTCAAGGTCATCAACACCATTGTTGTTTCCAACTTAATTGATTGTCCCCTCACAAGCTCAGCTTTCTTTCAATTGTTCACTGTTGCTGGGCACTTCTCTTTGATTTATAACTTGCATTGCATTAACTCGGTTATAGTTAGAACCATGTCTTCCCCCTGAAATGCCTGCCTTCTGTACACTGCTTCTATGTGTGTTTATCACTGTTGTTTGGGTTCAATTTTTGTGTGTTTACCAAGAATCAAAGGTGGCTAGTTCCAATCTGCAAAAAGAACATATCAATGAAGGAAAACAATGGGTGAAAAAAGAAAACTATTAAAATGCCTCATCTCCTGTGACTTTGGACAACTCAACATTCTGTAGTACAAAATTTTAACCTTGGAAACAGAACAGTCAAAAAACTATTGATCGACTAAAACATGAATACAGTGCAAACTTTAACTATGAACTCAAACTCAACTCTGCACCTGGTTTGTCGAGTTGTGCACTAATGACAGATCATCAAGCCAATCAGCATAAATCCGATTTATTTTCTTCTGTCCTTTCCACTTTAATAAACATTTCGTACCCTTTTCTTCAACTAAAGTAGGCACATTCACCGTCATGCTTGGAGACATGTTATTAGGAAGAACAGGTGTTGGTGCTTTAGTCACAGTGGAGACTGCATTTCCTGCTTCCACCTCAGTGCGTCCACCAGGAACTTGCAACTCTGAGTTCAATGGAAAAGTTGGAATTTAATAGATAAAAACAAAAACAGAGCCCATCAATGATGATTTCTTTGCATCTTTTCTAGAGGAACACAATTGTGATTATATGGCGCAACACGCATCAAATACAAGGATCAACTTTTCTAGTCAAGAAATCAATGGACGATAAGAAAACTAGACAAATACAGCATCGCACACAATTCTTACTGCTCACTCCTATCAACATTGTGCATGCTTGTGACCAATTCTGTCTATCTCTAATCATAGAACTAGAACTGAGGACCCAAAAACTATTACTGCTACACAAGACGCCTTGAAGGTTCATATGTAGCATCCTTATTCATTGTTTTGATGATTAAACCCTCACACTGCAAACTAAGACGAGTCAATAACCCCAAAAATAAATAATAGCTTAGCATGTCATTGTAATGTACATGAAAAAGGAAGAACTTTCAAAAAACTTCTGTGACATTCAACTTTTACTTTACAACATCCAAAAGACATTAATGTGAAAATAAATCATGTTCCAAGTTTCCAGGCATCAGCATTGTTATATTCTACACGGCCTCACTTCATTCAAAAAAAAAATGATATAAAATATGTGAGGCCAGCATTCAAATAATACAAGTGAGTCCAGCGTTCAGAAACATTCATGTGCCCAAGTTTTGCAGCCTTTAGTAACAAGCTTCAAGATTTCTTGGAATACTAAAATGAGTTCAGGTATAAAAATGTATGGAAAAAAATTAGAGATATTTCGTCAAGAAAGCTTTAAATTTGAAGGTTTAAATGAAAATCAGAAATCAAACCACGTTTTCCCATTTCCATAAAATGAATTAATTTTTTCCAATAACATTAAAAAAGATTAAAAAGCCACACAAACTCAGTAATCTCTGTCAAAAACTATTACTGCTACACAAGACGCAGCGGTTCAAGTTTCTAACTAAAAAATAAAATTCTGTTCTAGATAAATAAATAATATACTTTAAAGAGATAAATGATGAGTGCCTTTTCAGGAGATAAGAAGACAGCCTCACAGAAAGTCGAAAGAACAAAGCAAAATCAAGATGTAGGACGTGCTGATCCTGTTAAATATTAGCTTAAGAAGACTCGACATCAAAAAACACGACTCTTTAAGGACATTAACAGGCTATTCTAAACAGATACAGTGTGAATAGAATTAGGAACTGATTAAAAGAGAACTGATTGACCAAGGGATCCATCTCCAGAAAATGGAAATTTGAATATTAGTTAGCACAAGATGAATCTTTAACTTTCATGCAAGGATTTTCCCTCAATTCGAAGGCACATAAGGTGACATATAAGAGCTATGCCAGTATCTCGGGGGCCACTAAAACTACAAAAAGGAATTTTTAAGCTTAGACTTTCTGATTTATTTTAACAAGTTCAGTTGGAAGTCACCGGGCTCTCCAGAAAGATAAATCAAGATATCATCATATACTTAAAGCCTATTGGGAAAACAAATGAAGAATTCCAATTCAAATAGTCTGACTCATCAAGATTTAACTAAACTATAACCCTAACAATTACTGTAGTGGCAAACAGGTTAAATATAACAACGAAATGCAACTTAAGCAACAGAAAGCACCTGCTAGCCCATGAGCAAAGTGACATTTCTCTCCAAAGGGGCATTGACCTGTCATCTCCCACTTCGTGCACAACTTTGTCTTCCAATAAACAGGCTTTATTAAATTTGATCGAGGAGCATCCGAAACAGCAGTGTTTGCAGGCCTGTTAACTTCAGCAGCATTAAAGACGCCACTTCCTTGGCCCATCAGGTGGTCTGTAGTCCCTATACTTATTGCAGAACTCTCCCTGAACCTCCCTGTGTCCTCCCTGAAATTTGCTGGATCCTCGTGAAGGAAATTACACCTATCCCCATAAGGACACTCCTCCCCATTATAAAACTTCTTGCACAACTTCATCTTGTGAATTATCCTCAGATCATCTTCCCGATTCATCGCTGTTGACCTATCCTCTTCACTACTTACACCTACACTCACTAGTTCCTTCCAATTTGGTGGGGGCTGCCTCAAATCTTGCATTCCATGAGCAAAATTGCAATTCTCACCATTCCTACAAGTACCAGTCTTAAACTTTGCACACACTCTCGTCTTGAAAAAGATGTTGGTTGTTCCCTTGTGGACTGAAAGGCTGTTTGTTGGTGGCACCCTAGAACTCATGGATTGGTTGGAATTGTCCTCAGAGTTTCTAGGTCTTTTATAAGGAGGTTGGTATTGTTGTTGTTGTTCAAATTGCTCATTGTTATTCATTACAAATTGAGGCCACACATCAATAGCATCACTACCTGATTGATACGAGGCCTGTGATGCCATAAAAGAAACAGGGGAATCAGGGTAACTCATATTTCTACAATGTAGAATCAAACTTCTTGAGAAGAACTAACTTAGACCTCAAAAACCCTTGATTTATAACACTAAAATCTACCAAACCAATTAAGAAAGACGCGATCTTTAGCACCAAGACACAAACTTTTCACTAAAGATATGAGCTTTTGGTTTAGAACTGAATCAATGAATCAAGATTGGGCAAAGAAAGAAAAACCCGGATCTATATTTTGATCAAAACCAAAGAAAATTAAACAAAAACAATAGAATTTGGGACTTACTTGAGAGAATTAATGAATGGTTGATAAAAGAATTTAGACAAACCCCAGATGAGAAATTTGGCTCATAACGATGACAAGTTTATAGCTTCAACAAACAGGTTTATATACAAAGTCCAAATATGAACAGGAATGGTACAAACTAAACCCTAGCCGCCAAATTGAGCTAATTCATATTTGATAGGGTTTTTGTTATTTGCTTTTAGGAACAGCCTGAAGAGTCCTGTTTCAGGAGTTGCAGTAAAATAATTCTTAACCTCTTAATTTGTCCATTAATATTCTTAAATTATTATTTATCAGACAAATAAAGATTTGTTGTTAAATTTGACTGTCAAGACTAATGCTTGAACTCTGATAGTCATTCTCAATGCTATGAGCACGTCGTTCTAAAATAATTTAATTTTTTTATATAAATACAAATAATTAGAAAGAGGCAAACAACAAATGATTTAGTATTTCTTTTAAGACAATTTGACCAGGAAGAAAATTCTTAAACCGATGTTATCTCTTTCTATTTAAATTGTTAAAATAAAAATATTGAACGACGTGTTTTTTATTTTTATTGTCTTAATTATTTTTATTTATAAAAAAACTAATTGTTTTAAAACAATGTCGGGTCAAATTTGAAGGCGTGCCTTAACTTATAGCTTTGAGTTCATGGTGATCAAGGGACTGCATCAAGTAATTAAGCAATCAAACAGCTGAGATGGAGGAGAAGCATTGATCCTGTGTTCTACTATGCAATACCAGCAAGGAGAATGGACCTTTGATCAAGTAATTATGCAAAAATTAAGGAATCAATTAATACAGTAGATAATAGAGCAAGGTTTCGATGAAAGAAGAAAATTTTCAAACTCTAATGCATAATTAATTATTATTATTATTTAAAAAAATAAATAAAGAACCCCTCGTTATGTTCTTAGTTTCCACCATTCATGGTTGGATTGCCTTCGTCATCCACGACCACGAGAGCCAATCTTCCATTTCGCCCAAACGACAAGAGCAGCACCATGGCTTTCAAGTCGAGGATACCCATGTTGTTGGGTTTTTTTTCCCAATATTATACATGCAATAAAAATTACAAAATAAAATTATTTGTGAGTTTCTAAAATTTTATTAGATAAATTTAGAGTTGTTTAGAAATTTATATCTCAAAATCTGATTTTTTTTATTTTAAATAATTCTTTAAAAGTTAGGTTGTTGCAAAACACAAGCCGTCTAATTATTCCGTCTCCAATTATAATCCACACAAACTATCAATATGAAATTTTCTAAATCTGTATTTAGGATGGAAGGATTACTATGCCTAGAGTGCTAGCTTTAATTTTATGTTTACGTAGTTTTTCTGTCTACTAGACAACCTCTAAAAAAATAAAAGGCATAGTTTATTATTTATAGAGAAATCTGAAAAACCCTATAAATTAACAAAATATCAATTTTTCCCTTAAATAATATCGATATATTAATTTAGAAAAATTTTAGAAATTAACTCAATCAAGTCCTTACTTCATTTTTTTTAGGTCTAGAAATATAATCCCTCTATTAATTTTATTTTAATCTTTAATTTCTAAAATATATTTTAATCAAGTTATACTTAATTAAATCATTCTAATTTAAATTCTGACCAATGGTTCTTAATGTGTGTGACCTATTAGATTCCTAATATGTTGACTTAAATATAATTTATAATTCTAATAAAATAAAATTAAATAATTTAGTTAATTATCAATTAAACAATTGATTAATTTAGATTTGAAGATTAGATGTATCATCTAGCAACGTGTCATGATCCCTCAAATATTAGAAAAGTTATTTGTGGTTTGACTTAACCTTTTAATGACCGGTTTCTCAATGTAATTAATATCATTTCATCAATAATGTTTCGATTTAACATTAAAGTATGAAGTATATCTGTCATGTTAAATCATGTTTGTTCTCTACATCATAGTCATTGATCGTTTACATAAAATTTGAAACTCTTTTCAAATCTCATTCCACCATAACCAAGGATTTCTTAGTTAATACTATTTGAGAACAAATAAAACATTTTTCTTAATTCACCTAAGGTGATGAATCCTCTCTTAATCACTCAAGTACCTTCATATAGTTCATGTTATATCTAATATTTGTCATTTCATTACCTTCATTAAGACAACATGTAACAGGATCAAAGTATATCATTCTCTATATAAGATGACTTGGTGATCTCAAGTATAAAGATCACTTACACAACCATTGTATGAACATTTCCATAAATATAAGTGATCTCTTCCATATAAAATTCTCATGCGGATTAGTTCAGTGTACATGTCTTATGACAAGTACCTGCATATTAGTTCTAAGTATCCCTTATACCTCAGCTTATAAGAACAACTGTTTCATTTCATAAAAGAAAGAACATAATATTTGTCAGTCTTTACGGCTCCAATGAATGTCGAGTATTTAAGAGAGCATCGACTAGGAAGATTTTAGAAACAATGCTTTGATGCAATAAGAACCTCATATTTATAACAACTTTATAATTTTCTTTACAAAGTATTTTTGTCCCATGGACTTTATCTTTACTCTAGATTCATTAATCTAATATCATATGAATATTAAAGATAAATTAAGCCTTTATTATTACTAAATATGTATTTACATGAATAAAATAATATCACGTGTAATCAACCGATTAGCTATAAGATATATTAAATTAACACATATTTCATCTAGAGGTTTAACAAATAGAAGAAATTACACCGCATATACCTCTTCCCCGATCACATCAAGATATGTCGTGACCTCTAAACTCCTGCTTTGTGATATCAATATTTCAACCTAGTGGCTGAGCAATCGTTTTACTATCACCCATCTCAAATCTATATTGATTCTATCAGGGTAGATTAGCCAAAAAAACTATATTTATAGTATTTGAGGCTGAAAAAAGATTAGCTACGATCTTAAACGTTCATCAAGAGTGATGAAAATCCTAGTAAAGTTAGGAAACCTAAGTTTTAAATATATTTAAATTGTTTTTCGAATCCTTAATTCAAGTGGATTTAGATTGCTTTAGGAATATTTAGTTTAAGATGTTTTTTTATTTTTATTTTTAGTTAGTTTAAGTGGATAATTAGACAAATAGAAGAATTTAAGGAGTGTTTGATCTTTGTTAATCTAAATCATCTTAATATATGGAAATCACTATTTTTTTCATGTTTTCAGGTTCACAGGGAAATTGTTCTTAATCATCCATGATTCATCTATTTTCCCTCTTGAGCGTGTTATCAAGATTTAAGATACTCTCGCAATAGTTGTTATATCCATATTAAAGATGCATGTACTAGCTTATCCATGATAAACTTAAATTTAGTGGGCCTAAAAAAACCTCTTAAAAAACTCTCTCATAAATATATGGTCCCGAGCAACAGTTTAGGTCCAAGTTAGGTATGTTTCTTAACTAAGAGGAGCAGGCCTAAGCTGTTACCCGACCCCATGGTGGGCGCATGCGTCCAAGCCCAGCTGGGGTGCTAGGCTCCAAGCCACCACCCTTTATGAGCACGTGCACACGCTCGAGCCCAACTAGTAGTGGTTCAGGCAGCGTGTTTAGACCTATTTTTTGCCTTTATCAAGCTTAATCAACTTGCCTAAGCCTAACACTCCCTTAAGAATTGTTCTAGCACCCTATGCGGGTCCTTCAATAATTTTTAGGCCCCCACACGAGTCTTTTAATATTTTATATTGATTCAATATGTATTATTTTGAGTGAAATACAACTCAAAATACCACATTAATTTATAGGGGTGAAATTACTATTTAGCCCCTCCTCTCCATAAAAGAACAAAACTTATAGGCTATAAATACCTTGTAAATTCACCAAGTTTAAGGTTCACAGTCTCTTCATTCTTAATATTTTAGCATTTATATTTTCAGTGTCTATCTTTCTAAAATATCATTGTACTTTCTCTTTTTACAAAGACAATTACTTAAACATCTGAGAGTCTTTACATCTACCAAATAGAACCTTTTATAGGTATCAGCTTCCAACCACCTCAGTTTACCAAACACCAACTATTTAGTACCAGCCACTTTAGGTTACTAGGAACAAATCGTTTTAGTTTACCAGGTACCAACTATCAACTACCTTAACTATGAAGAAATGATTGGATTGCTAGAACTAAGAGATTAACCTATTATTCAATATATAAGTCTTATTCCTTATGTACTTAGATGTTTTGGAACATCATCAAGCAAGAACAATGGAGTTATTGTGGCTATATACATATTAATTGATAAATATGATACATTAAAAAAAAAAAAACTAGAAGAAAAATTATTGTACCCCAAAACACATAATATTATTCATTGTAATAATGTAATTATTATATTGCCCTTTGTCCATTAAAATTTAATCTAGGCATTGGTGGCAAGGTAGTCTTTTCACCATGATACAAGTGTCTTTTGTGAATAGCATAGGGTTAGTTTGGTAATTTTATTTTTTAATGTACAGTAAAATTATTCATTTAACCTTACAATAAAATAATTTAATGCTTGCTGCTCAAGAACATTTTTGTATTTTCAATTTTTAGAATAGTATAATTATTTTGATGTCCTTAAAGACAAAACCAATTGAACTCTCATCCAAAGGCTTCTTTTTTCATTTTACATTATTTTTATTGTAATTTTCAATGGTACTCAGGGGCATTGTTGTAAATTATATTTATTAAATATAATTAAAAAAATTATTAGTGTGTGCGGGGCACTCACTAGCTTGTGAACGACCCCCACATCGTTCAAATGGGGTGTGAGGGTTGTTCAACCACCAAACACCACCTTTTAGGGCAACATTTGAAAGGTCTCAGAGCCTCCAACTAGATGAGGCAATGTGTGTTCCAAGATTCATGGATGTTTGGTGTCGATGATCATTTTTTTCCCCTTCTTCTCTCTCCCCCGACCTAGATTTTCATGTCAACCCCTTAAAAATTCAAGAACAACCCTTTAATATGTTAGTTCTTCAGATTTGGTTCCTTTTCTTTTTAGTATGATTTTTTTATCTTGAATAATTTATAGAATTTGGTTCCTGATCTTTTAATTACTATTTTTTTGTTTGGAATCATTTTTTAAATTGATTTTTTTTTATGATTTCACCCTCCTCTGCTTTTTTCCTATCAAATTTAATTTTTGTCCTTTTGATTGCTATTGTTTTAGACTTGACAAGTTTTTATTTTAAATCATATATGATTTTATTCTATGATTTCACCATCGTTTGTTTTTTTTCCTATCAAATTTAATTCTTATTTTTTTTATTGCTATTTTTATTTGCTTTGATAAGTTTTTAAAATTGATATTTTTAAATTGACTCATAATAAACTTCTTGATTGAAATCAGATTCAGGGTTTCATGTTTTTAAAATTTGACCAGGTTTAGAACATTTGCTCGAGTTTGCTTAGTTTTTTTAATTTCATTTTCTTTGATTTTTTTAATCTTTAAAATTTATTCTCCATTCTTCTAATTGTTGTTTATTTTATTTTGCATCATTTTTATTATTTTTTAAATTGCATCCTCCTTGGTTTTTTTCTATCAATTTTTTTCTTAATTAGTTTTGTTGCTTTTGTAGTTTTTTTAAAATATTTTTTTACCAATCTCATCCTTCAAAATTAAATTGGTAGAGAATTAGACTTCTTTATTGAATTCGGGTAAAAAATTTCACGGGTTATGAATTTTAAAAATTAGACCAGATTTAAAATGTTAGCTGGCTTTTCTTGGTTTTCTCCCTTTTTCTAAACTGATATTTTTTTGTTTTTATTCTTTTTTTGTGGTTTGATTTTATTAGGTTAGCCCTCGATAATTTTTTTCTATTTCACTCCCTAACATTTTTAATCTATAAACAATCTATCAAATTACAAATATTTTTTAATTTCATTCCCTATGATTTTTTAATCTTTCAAATTTGATACTTATTCTTTTAATTTTTATTTATCTTTTTGGGATTATTTTAATTTTTTTTCAAATTTTATCCTCTGATGTTTTTCTCTCAAATTTTATCCTCATTCTTTTTATTGCTTTTTTTTTTTGCTTTTGCAAGTTTTTTTATTAATATTTTTCAACTATTTCATCCTTCAAAATTAAATTGGTTGACAGTTAAGCTTCTTAATTGAACTCAGGTCCAAGATTTAACGAGTTACGAGCTTTTAAGATTAGATCAGGTGTATGAGGTTTTTATGGGTCTTCTTGGTTTTTTTCCTTTTATTAAGCTGATGTTTTCTTCTTCTTCTTTTTCTTTTTGAAGTTTTAATTTTTTATGATTTTCTTTCTATTAAGTTAGCATTGGATTGTATGATAATCCAGATAAATTCAGTTATGGTTTTTTTTTTTATCAATTTGTTTATTGCTATTGTTATATTATTTAAATTACCACTTGAACTAATAACTCAAGAGTTGAATTTTTTTAGTCTAGCAATTTTTTACATAAAAAATAAAAATCCACTCTCCTCATTGATATTGCGTTGAACATAAGCAGTTAGGATCAATATCAGGAACCCATTACTTTAGCATCATCTTAAAAATTAAGTTATTGATCATAGCGCTAGACAAAGCTAGCAATTCTTAGTAATATTTGTCGCTAGACAGAACAGTTTTATACACAAAGGATTGTCGTCTAAGCTCTGATTTTATTACTTGCCGTTGACATGCACCATGATCAGCCAATTTCTGCTTTGTTCTTGGTGTTTGGTTAATTGTATATATATAGAAGGGCTTAGCAGGGAGGAAGCTGTTTTACTCAATCTTGTATTTGTTTGACAAAATTATATATCACTTAACCAACACCTCAGGATTTCTCATTTATTTTTTTCTGTCTTTTTTACAAGAAAATTCTAACCCAGGTCTTGTTGAAAAGGGAAGTAGCGATTGAGCCACAGCTTATTGGTTTCCTAGATATTATTTATTTCTTTTGATTTGAATGTAGGAGGCTTCCGGATCTTAGTAGCCTGCTCGAAGCCAAATGCAATATGAATCAGCTTTGGTTCTGTACCCTTCAATCCTCCAAAGTTAATGCCGAAAGGCACCCTCTTATTATCATAACCTGAAGGGACATTGATTCCTGGGAATCCACCAATTGCTAGGACAGGAGAAACAGATGAACCAGGTGTCACCAAGGCATCCAGCTTATTATCTTTCATCAACTTCTGAAATCCATTTCTTGTAAGTTCTGCTAAATTTGACAGTGCAGAATTTCTGCGTTGCCGATTCCATCTGTCGCCTGAGCTCCTAGAAAGATGCCTTGTCCATATTCGCTGAGATATTCCTGTGTAAAGATTCGAGAATGTATTAGCATATTAAGTTTATTGAACGTAGATCATTGCAACTTGCACGTATGAAAGGAACCTATTTTCATTTTGGACACTCACCAGATCTGCAAATTGCTGGTTGAATGCTATAATATCGGCTAAGGTTCGCACTTGGGAAGACACCAGCTCTTTCAGTATGCATTTAGAGATATTTTAAACTCAGCAAGCAATGCTGTTGCTTCACCACTCGTGGCAAAATTTAAGATAGTACTGATGTTGGCTATTTCCAAGTTGTCTAGTAAAACTGCACCTTCTTGTCTTCTTTTGCAGATAAATTTTGCATCATCAAATATTCTTGTACTACACATCAAAATTGTGCTGGATAGCATATTATTACATTAGTTCTTGAAGTTTGTTTGGTTACCTTGGTGTCTGGAGATGGTTCTCAAAAGCTTGACTCTCAGGTTCACTGACAAAACTCCAGAACGGATTCCTTACTATTCCAAGTCTCTTCCCTTTGACCCCATTAGTTTTGAGATATTGTTTGTACCCACCACACGGAATATACTTTGATGCTGCTTTGGTTTCATTATCGTTGGAATCAACACCTACAATGGCATCAAGAACATGAACAGCATCCGATACTGTCCTGCAGAGAGGCCTGTCCCATCCAGAGCCAAGGAATGACAATTTGTTGATAAGAAGACTAATTGCAGAGAATTAAGATAATAGCAAGTTTCATAGATTTAGAACTGTAGCCATTTTGGACTAACTATTGGGCAAAGGATCGGATACAATCACCTACCCAATGGTGTCCTGTCTAGGAGAAATTGTGATAACTCCAGCACGGCTGGTGAGACCTACTGTTGGTTTTATACCCACCACTGAGTTAGCACTGGACGGACATAAGATGGAGCCATCAGTCTCGGTACCTAGTGAAACTGCTACCATATTTGCCGCTACTGATATTGCTGACCCACTGCTTGATCCACAAGGATCTGCTGATAGATTATAAGGATTCTGCAAAAAGTTCCCAGAATATTATCGTGGCTTGCAATCTAGTGTAATGTCACACTTGTTATATAGCAATGGGAATAGCAAATCAATAAAACATGAAGAAATTTTTTAGAAAGCTACTTTCACAAGGATCTTGCCTTTCCCTGGCCACCTCTAGGACTAAAGCCATGAGGAAGTGTAAGAGACCTAAAAGCAGCCCACTCAGTCATGCTAGCTTTTCCAAATATAATAGCTCCTGCTTTCCTTAACTTCATGACAACACCTGCATCGCGAGGCACAACTGATCCGAGAAGTGCAAAAGATCCTGCCGTGTTGTTCATCTTATCCTTGGTCGCAATTAGATCTTTGAGAAGAATAGGAATGCCATGCAAACCAACTGATGAACCTGGTGCCTTAATCCTGCGCTCGTAGTCAGCCTGTTTAGCTTGTAAGAGTGCATCAGGATTTACTTCTATAACCCCTTTAAGGACTGGATTGAGTCTGTCAACTTCTTTAATATAGAACTTAACAAGTTTCCTTGAGGTAAGTTTGTTCTGCTTAAAAGCAAGCTGGAGATCATCTATGCTTGCTTCTTTTATTGAGAATGCGTTGCTTGCTATGACTAAAAGAACAAAAATTAGTGAAAACTTCAGAGGTGTAAAGGCAGCCATATCTAATTAGTGATGGAAAATCGCAACTGACAGACGCAATTTATACATTCCTTTTGGTTCTTGATATGAACAAGGAATATGTACAGTGAACCTGAATGGAATGAACCTGCGAGCTGTTATCATTTCTTGACCATGAAACATCCTAAGCAAAGAAAAAATTGGTGAAAATTATCGTGCTTATCTAAAAACCCTCACGAATCAGCTTGCGTCGGAGTGTTAGTGGCCATTGATTGCAAAATCCGACTAGCCGTAGTGATCATGAGTAAAGGCGACTATGTTGTAGTGATCATGAGTACAATGCTTAGAAGTCGACAATGGTTGCCATGTATGGTTGGTCGTTTTGCACCGGGGGAACTGTTTTTTTAAAAAAAAAAAAAAAAAATTATATATATATAAGAGATAAATAAATAAATAAATAAAATATTTTAATATCAGGTCATTCACAATGTTCAAGTTACTCTAATTTTTTTTATTTTTTTATATGCAAATTTCTATAAATTATTATAGATGTAGACTAGATTGTTGACCCGCACTACACTACAGGTCGGATCAAAAAAAATTTAAACATTCAGGTATTATTAACATTTTTCTAGTAATTTTTTTTTAAAACAACGTAGAGGTTAACTTAATGTTACCTAATCGACTTGATAGATCTAAAGACGGTTTGATTAACAAAAATATGGTTTGATTAACAAAAATTCAAAACATTTTTTTTAAAATAATATTAAAACAGTAATATATTGGATTGATCCAAGTAAACTTAGGTTAACTTATCAAATTCACTATCTAAATCATAAGACCATAATAACACTACATAAAACAAATCAAACAAATTATGAAAGCTCAATTCTCAATCAACTCAATGTTGAAGAATGCAATTAAAAAATAAAATAAAATACTTGAGTTAACCTTTCAAACTCGTGATTCAAATTATGAAATCGGGATAATCTCATAAAAAGTGAACAAAAAAATAGACCTAAGTCAACCTGGATTAATCTGTTGAACTCGCAACCAAGGTTATTAAACTGTGATAACCCAATAAAAAAGCAAATAAAAAATTTATGAAGCTCAATTTTCAATAAACTCATTGTTAAAGGTTGAAATGAAAAAAAAAATCAATCTAAAAACATGATATAATAAAACAATTTAAGTCTACCCATGTTAACCTACAAAACACATGACCCAGATCATAAGATTAGAATAACCTCATAGAAAGCAAACCAAAATAAATCATAAAGCCTAATTTATAATAAATTTAATGTTAAAGGATGAAATAGAAAAAAATACCAATTAAAAAAAGACAAAATAAACTCTAGTCAATTGGGTTAACCCACCAAACCCGCGACTCGGGTCATGAGACTGAGATAACCTTATAGAAAGCAAACTAAAATAAATTATGAAGCTTAATTCTCAATCAACTCAATGTTGGAGGATGAAATTGAAAAAAAAATTATCAATTAAAAAAAACTAGAGTCAAACTCGTGAAATGGATTATGAGACTAAGCCAACAACGTATAAAGCAAAACACAATAAATTATGAAGCTTAATCTTCAATAAACTAAATATTAAAGTATAAAATTAGAAAAAGAAATATATATTTAGAGGCAAAAAAAAACATTATTGAAATGAATAGTGTTACATAAAAGGGTGCACAATAAAAATACCACCTCTTTTAGTTTAAACTACTAGTCTATTGGCCCGCACTCCACCGCGGGGTGAGCCAATTTTTTTTAAATGTGAAAAATATTAAGAGCATTAAGAGTTTGTTGACGATGTTATTAAACCTGACCAAGTGGGTCAATTTTAAAACCTCTCAACACAACTTTTTGCCTAACTCGAGTTTCCGATTAAATTGTGTTGGAATTAGCTCAAATTAGATTAATAGATTTGATGGGTCCAAATGCAACATTAATGATCGGTAAAAACATAATATAGCTTTTAAAAAAAAACTTCAAGATGACAACTTCTAAAAAAAATATTAAGACAATGACAAATTGGATTGATCTCGACCCCCCCCCCCGCGCGACTCAGGTCATGGATTCTATTGGGTTTATAACTTTTATTTTTATAAAATATTTTTATTTAATTATATGATAAAAAATAGATGTTCACAAAATTGATTACTAATCTAAAAATAAACATTTATTTGAAAAAATTATACATATAGAAAGCAAACAAAAATTATTCATGGAGTTTATTTCCCCCACCAATATAATATTGAAGGACAAATTGAAAAAAAAATTAAAAACAATTAAAACACAAAAAAAAAACATATATGGTCGGTAGGTAAACTCTCCAAACCTATGAATTAGGTAACCCGTGCTAACACACCAAACCTATGAATCGGATTATGGACTCCACTGGAATTATAATTTGTTTTTTAAAAAAAACTATATTTAATTATACGATAATAAAAATAGACAATTGTGAAATCAAACATCAACTCAATACCTAGATGTTTTTTTGAAACCTCGACAACCTCATAAAAGGTAAAACAAAATCAATTATGAGACTAGATTCTCAATTAACTCAATATCTAAGGATGAAATAAAAAAAAACTAATAAAAAAAAGTTAAACTTGCTAAACCCGCAAACTAGGTCAACCTATCAAACGTGTGAATAGGTTAATCAACTTTAAAAAGTTTAAAAACATGAATTTTCTCTTAAACTATTTTTTTAACTATAAGAGAAAAAAAAATAAACAAGAAAAAAAGTTAAGTTTAATTAAAAAAAAAACACCGCACCAAATCCGTAAATCAGGGCAACCTAGGTTACCCTAACAAATCTACAAATCACACTAACCTTATATAAAGAAAAAAGTAAAAAGAAATAAATTATGAAGTCAAATTCTTAACCATCTCAAGTTTAAAAAGATGAAATGGACAAAAGCAATTCTAAAAAAATCATAATAAGAAAGAAAAAAAGGAAAACAAAACACTATGGATTATTATTGTAATCCACAGTGCAATGGATGTGGGTGAACAATGATTTCCATACACCCTTTAATTTTTGTTACTTTATAAAGTTTAATAACATGATTTTTCTCTAAAACTATTTTTTAACTATATGAGAAAGAAAAAATGGATTATAAAAAAATCAAGTTCAATAATAATAATAAAAAAAAAAGATGCTCCACAAAACTCTGGTTTACCTTGACAAACACGCGAACAACGCTGATCTCAAAGAAAGACAAAATAAAAAGAAACAAATTACAAAAATAAATTTCCAATCATCACAATATTAAAAAGATAAAATTGACAAAAGTTTTTTTTGAAAAAACTCGTAACAAAAAAAAAATCATATGTTCAAGCAACACATAAAAGAAAAGAAAATGTCGTGTTTTAGCTTTTTGTTAACGTTAATTGTCAAAACTAAATGTGAGAAGGCATTGTAGTGTTTTGTGAGGAAAGTTACAATGTTTTTCCTACATGTTTTAGTTTATGTTAACTAGTTATTTGACCTGCGCTTCATAATAAGTCGGATATTTTTTCTTTCTTCTTCAAAAAAGTGTATATGTAGAATTTTATGATATTATAATAAGTCGGATATTTTTTCTTTCTTCTTCAAAAAAGTGTATATGTAGAATTTTATGATATTTTTCTATATATAAAAATTCCTAAGTAGAATTCAAAAAGTTCATACATACATCTAGTTAAATAAATCAAGAATTATTTATGTAGCAATTGTTTTTTATCAAGCTCAATTCCTACCTAGCCAAAGTTAATTAGTTAAACCTATAACCCGGGTCATGGACATAATTGGTTTCGATAATTTTTTTTATAAAATAAACACCTATAAAATTAAGAACCAATAAAATATCAAAGTGATTGAAAAAAGAAAATCAAACTGAAACAAATTACATTGCTCAATTAATAATTAATCAAATATTAATGATGAAATTGGAAGAAAAAAAATAACAAAAAATGCAATTGTAATGAATAAAAATAAAAAAGAAATAAGAAAAAAAAAGCTCAGTCTCTCAAGTTAAGAAAGCCCAGAGTTCTCGGGCCTCCATAAAAAAAGCCCAGGTGCATGGGCCTAGAGCAACCCACGCGCCTGGGCCTTATTTTTTTGCATTTTCTTAAGGGGAAGATAATAGGTCGTCCACCCCTTGATTAAAAAATACATGCAATACCTAGATTTCAGTAGTCTCCAGTCACTAAAAAATCAGTTTAATCTGTTTCAAACCAAAAGAAGCTCATTTTCAATCATATTTTGACCCAAAAAAACCAACAAAACACCCAAACACCTTGTAAAACATATTCAGAGCCTTTAACAACCCAGGAATTAGCTCCAAAATCCACAATCAACCTAAAATATTTTATTTTTTTGATTCAGATATACCATTCTAGGCAAGTATAAAGGAGAAAAAACACCTTGTATAAACTTTCTCCATTAAAAGCAACCTATTGACACAAAAACTACCTGTTTTCATGGGCGAAATTGGTTTCAAACAAGATTTTCTCTCTCATTTCACAACCAGGAACAAAAAAATAAGGAAAATAAAGTTTAGAATCAAAATTTAATTTCATAACTTGTTAAGGACTAAAAGTTTATAATTTAAAAGGTTAGAGGATCAAAGTATATGTTTAGCCTAAAGTTTAGAAAAATCATCTCTCTTTGCTGTTTTTTTCATCTTAGTTCTTTATCTTTGAATCTTATTATTTCTTAATAAATATGATTTAATTGGCTATTAATTTAGGCCTACAAAGATGTAATAAAAAAATAGACTAAAAAAATAAATCACCATAACAATCTATAATAATTTATTTTTTGATGAATATTAGCGAAAAGAACTGTATTTTCCCACTATTTTTAAAGTATTTCTTAATAATACATACTGTGTTATGAGAAGAAATTGCTACGGGCTTAACCAACATATGAAAGTCACCATTATTTTTTTTTCCTTCAGCAACTATGGAATTTTTTGTCATTTTACATGTCTTGTCATAATGGTCATGCACAGCAATATTCCCTGCTGATGATGTTATTGTTAATACAAATAATAAGAATAATAATAACCAAACTTGCTGATAC
>Ga0325411_1003181_pt1 | contig 18499 bp, 12 predicted proteins | sample PopdelMetagenome_13_FD_206181 | JGI IMG/M metagenome (GOLD analysis project Ga0325411, IMG submission 206181) | Populus deltoides microbial communities from Bellville, Georgia, United States - Xylem-PdIQD-R4 | ecosystem: Host-associated > Plants > Phyllosphere > Stem > Wood/Secondary xylem...
TTGTCTCCGAGCCCAAAAAAAAAATAGATCCATATCCGCTGTCCTTGGTGATGGTGCTGTGCCAGCTAAAGGAATGTACGGCAAACAGAATGCCCGTGTAGCTTTGAGATTGCGTCAAAAGCAACTCCTCGACTCTCTCTCTCTCTCTCTCTCTCTCTCTCTCTGAGCTAAAGAATATATATTATTTTAGCACTTGAATTTTTTTATAGGCTTCAATAATAGTGCTAAACAGAGTGTTATTTTATTATTCTTTTATAAAATATTAGTTTTACTTGTCTTGCAAAAATGCTAAAACACCATTTATTGCAATAATTTTTTTTATCACTAGTTTTTTATTTTTTATTTTTTAAATTATTTTAATTTTATAACTTATGTAATGAATTTGACAAAAATATATATCGATGAACCATTGGGTTTGAGAAAGCGTATTTTTCTTGTTGGATATAGAAAAACTTCCAGCCCATAAGTCTGAAGCCCAAGAGCCCATCCAAAAAGGACTGTTACGAGATTGACGACCATCCCTTTCAGGTCCATTTATTACAGTGATCAGCTCATTGTCTCCTTAGCAGCAGAACTAGTCATGTGGCCCCCGGAACAAAAAAAAAAAACAAAAGGAATTTGCAAGTGCTTATAACATGTTCGTTTATGCCAAAAACATTCTATTCATAAATCAATAATTTTTTATATGAATTTAATTAAATAATTCAACAATCATTTGTGATAATAAAAACAAAAAATATCATAGACAATAATTAAAAAAAAATTAAGACATAGATGTACATCAACATGCATGATTTTAGAATATGAATAATAAATTTGATTGTGTCTGATATTTTTATTTCTTGAAATTATTTTTTTATTGAATTAAATAATAATAATAATAACACATAAAAAAACAAGTTAGATTAAGTTGTTTTCAAATACAAAAAAAAAATGTCACTCATGGTGAATAATTAATAAATAAATTAAGAATATTATTAAACTCAACTAGAAATTCTATCTAAATTGATACGATATACATAAATTAATATTAGCATCATGGTAAATTAATATTAGCACCATGGTGAGGTGGTGCTGGTATTAATACGAAGGTGATTGTTAAAATAATTGGATAATATTATAAATAAATTATTATTTTTAAAATATTTAAAAAAAATTTATATTAAATAAATTAAGTAAAAAAATTGATAATAAAATATTTTATATTACCTAATTTTCCTATAAAATATTTTATGAAAAATAAATAAAAAAATATTTTCCAGTTATTTGTTTTGTATAAATTATTTTACACGAAATAAATGGATCCTCGGATTCAATTTTTCGTCCAGGAAATTTTCACTGACTTTGATGTCTAATATTGAATGATTTCAGGGGCTTCTTCGTGCAAGTAAAGAAGACCTCTTGCCACACGTGTAACTATTTGGAACCGTGTTGTCCAATCCAGGGATGAATATTTCACTTCCCACGTAGTACTGATTTTAAAAAAAAAATCACCCCAAAATTCAAGTGGCTAATTAAAAAAATTCCCAAGAACAAGCTTTTACCGAAGAGAGTAGCTAAGGCTTTTATTTAGAAAATATTATTCGTAAACAACAACCTAGCGACCAAATTCTAATTAAAAAAAATTAGCTGATTAATATTATTTAAAAAAATAGTATATTATAATTTTTATCGCTATTCTCATGATGAAATAATTATCATGCTTCGAATGAATGGCATTTAAGAAATGTTTAGGAGTGTATTATCATTTGTGTGATTCATAATATTTTTTATTTATAAATACATTAAAAAAAAAAATTTTAATATTTTTAATATTATAATATCAACATAATTTTAAAATATAAAAAAATTAAAATTTTTTATAAAAATAATTTCAACTCCAATGTTATACCTTGCTAAACATCACACGCACAACAACCTAACCCATACTGTTATATATGAAGTGGTTCTTAGATGTTTAAAGTTGTGATAAACTTAATCCAATAGTGTTGCTTTGGGTCTGGATGCCCAGCTAGACCAAAGATTAGTGAGTCTAGCTAAAAATCGGATCCAATAATTTTAGGTCTGGCTGCAAGTTAGATCCATTAGTGTTTGATCTGGCAGGCAAGCCAGACTTAACAACATTTTAAATATTTTTTTAAAAATTTATATATTGAGATAATATTTTGTATATTATCATATCAAAATAATACAAAAAATATTAATTTGAACTGAAGAAAAAAATAAAAATAAATTAAAAAAACATTCTTGAAACACGAAAACAGATATGTTTTAATAAGAAAATTAACCTAGAAAAAAAATTTATTATCACCTAATTTTTGTACAGTATATCAATTTATTTTCTCTTTAAAGTATGAAAAAAAATCAGTAAGAGAAAATAGAAAAAAATTAAGAAGAAAAAAAATTAAAGGGAAATAAATTAGTTGTCGGTGTATTGAGTATTGCTATATTATATGATATTCATGGTGCTACTGTAGAAAAATATTTTTTTTGAAGATGATGGTGGTGCAAATGACTTACGTGCTTTTAACCCAACTCAAGCATTTTTACATTTGAAAAAAAAAATTGTTATTGACTCGCTGCGGAGCGCTGGCTAATATGCTAGTTATTATATTATTACGTGATGATTATTTTAAAAAAATATTGAGATAATAATTTTTTTATTTTTAATATTGATTTTTTATATCATCACATCAAAATAATACACAGACATTAAAAAAAACTATTAATTTGAATTAAATTAAATAAAAAAAATTTAATTTTTTAAAGTATTTTTTAAACGCAAAAATAAACATGCTTTAATAAGAAAATTTAACCCAACTTTAAATGAAAAAAATTATCATCACCCAACTTTTGTATAATATAAAAAAAATCTCATTAATTTATTTCCTCTTTATCGTATGAAAAAAAATCAAATAAGAGAAAAGAAAAAAAAAATCTAAAGAGGCAAAAAAAATAAAATTAAAAATATCAAGCGATCCAACCGAACCCAAGATCGGTAAGCAACCAGACCCAACCACAGTTTTTAACTAATAAATAGAAAAGACAATGCTCTGAAAATGCTACAATATCATCTACAGTGCAAACATTTTATGTTCAAAGCGTGGTCCATAATACAATGAGTTTTTATATGCATTATATATTTCTCACACCTTTTAAAATACAGAATAATGTGACGTCAAGGTTTTGTTTTTAATTTTATTTACATTTTACTTATTTTATATATTCTTCACTAGTTCTAATATTTTCTCGCCCAAGCTAATTTTTTCATTCAATCTAATTATCAAAAAATACATAAATAAATTTATACTTTGTTTTTATGAATTAATTTTCTTCCATTTTGATTTGATAATTTGATATTATATGAATAAAATAACATGAAAAATTCTATTTATTTAATAACATGATAGTATAAGAAAAAAAACTAGTGATTTAATAAAATATAAAAATAACATGAAATCATTCATAAAAACACATAAAAGGAATTCTGCTATATTTTACTATATGCATAATATAAATAAATAAAATTAATTATAAACTCAAAACTCATATATATATATATATATATATATATATATATATATATATATATAATAGGAGAGTGAAACTCCAAACTATGATTTATATTATTTTTCAATACATATTTTAAGTTAAAATCTTTTGGGCTTGAAACTTGTACAGATCCATACTACATTATGCTTAATTTTTATCAAATAAAATGAGAGTAATGAGATTTGAACTCATGATTGCTTCTTCAGCAAGACTATGATACCATGTCAAATAATCGTTTCAACCTGATGGGTATTGGTTTTTACAAATTGACCCCATTTAAAAGACAACACATGAAAGTCATAACCCAATATGAGATTATGTCTTTCTCGACGCCCAACTCTAAGTTGGGAAGGGGCATGACCGCGTCCAATCTCGTGTTGGGCTTGAGCCTGTCCGCACCCAACCCCACGTTAAGCGAGGGCACGGCTACGCCCCAACCCCCTATTAGGCGAGGGCACGGCCGCGCCCAATCCCGTGATGGGTTAAGGACGCAACCACACCCAGCTCTATGTTGGGCGGTAGCACGGTAGTTCCTAACTATTTCTGGGTACAGTCAAAAGCTGGACTTGATTCCTCCTAGGCTTTGGACGTGAATTGAGCCTAATGTCCCTCAGATTGGGTATGTGATTGAAAGATCATTCTACACTGAACCTCTCATACCCTGAGCTTGGATTAATAATTATGATATCCATTATAATCTTATTAAATACGAATAAGTAGTCCATGCTCACATTAATTAGATATGATTGTACAAGCAGTAAGATAATATTATCTAAATAATACAAAATTATTTTTTTACTCCTACGTTACATTAGTTAGTTCAAATCAGGTTACACAAAAGAAAATAAAAAAAAAAAGATGGATTCTCAGCTTCTTCTCCTGACCTTGAAACCTTCTTCTCCAACCTTAACTGGATAATACCGCTATTATGATTTAAGTACTTGACAATTATCAGGTTCTAATCACTGGGGCGGTGAAAGACTAGAGTACTGAATATTATATGCTTGGTTTTTTCGTTTCCTTTTCTTTTTTTAGCGAAATTGTAATTTGAAAATGCTGGAAATTGGAATCATGTCGCAAGAGACTAGCAATGGATCCACGCGGAGATTTAGAAATAAAAGGGCTTCACTCCCTGCCCAGGGCCTGAACTTTTCTACTTCAAATAGTAGCTTGCATAAAATACCCAACTGATAATTGTTTAATTAACAATTAATATTTTTTATTTTATAATTTAATTAATTTGTTTCAGTAATGAATAGATCAAAACATGTTTGTATAATTGAATTTGATCGTACTCTATGTATCCAAGGTGATGCAAGACCAAAATACCTCAATTCTAATTATTTGGGTCTTGTGAGAAAAACTAATATTATTATTTTTTAAAGTGTTTTTTATTTTAAAAAAATAAAATAATGTTTTTTTATTTTATAATATTTATTTTTAATATCAATGTATAAAATAATTTAAAAATATAAAAAAATTAAAATTAAAATTAATTTTTTTAAATATTCTTGAAAAAAAGAAAAACAAACTGAGTATAATAACTGCATCAATTTTAAAATTAACAGTATTCCATCATAGCATCTGGAGCAGCTCGTGATGAACGACAGGATTTTTACAGAGCAGCGAGATGCCGAACTTCAAGGAAGGGTCGTCGTAGAGGGTGGCTGAGATATGTTGATTCAAGTTTTAACGAGTCAATTATTAATGTGAACAGACTCTATTGCAGAGGCGCATCCCCGCGACCCACGTTTTGAATAGATACTGAGTCACTGACCACTTGAACCCATCATTTTCCAATTCAGGGTTATGGACCCGGCCTCCCGACACGGTTCTTACTCTTTTTTCTTTTTAATGTCTTTTACTTTTTAAGGCAATATTGCAACACATCATGGAGTAACTTTAAATTATTGAATAAAAGCTTCTTTGATATTGTAATAATGTTGAGTTTTGATAACTTGAGTTCAATTTTGGATGCACGTATACGATTTTTTTTTAATTATTTACACCAAATAATAATTTATAGATTTTTTAATAGCTCATATTATTAAAACCTTACGGTAGAGTATTATTAGCTATAAAAAATAAGGAAGAATATCGTTATTTGTTTTTAAAAACACTTAGACTTATTTTTAGAAAATTAATTTCAAAGAGTTAACTTCAAAATAAAAGTTTCAAATCCATTAATTCCCAGTTATGTTAAATGTCATCTTAAAAGCATAATTATTAAACCTAGTGATAGTGATGACTGAAAAAACTTGGAATTCAAAGCTATTTTTTTTTAAATGTGGGTGTTCTGGTTAGCTTGTGTGTACCTTGACTAATTTCACAAGCCCTAAAATTAATGACTATGTAAATCTCTAGTAACCCTGATATTTGTGAGATTCGAACTGGTGACCTCTATAGAGTAAATCTATGGCCTGACCAGTTAAGCTATACCCCTCAGGGTTATTTCAAAGCTAATCTTGATTGGATTGCTGGTTGAATTAATTAAGATTTTGGTCCATAAAAAACTCGTTTGATTTGTTTGGGTTTTTAAAGATTAAGGTGACCTAGCCAAATTCATTCCAAACTCAATCAGGTTAATTATAGATAAAAAAAACAAAACTTTTTTTTATATGCAAGAACTCAACATATCAATTTAACCAAATTCTACCATTAAAAAGTAAAGGAGCTTCTATTTTTTTAAAAGAAAGGAAAGAGGAAGTTGTAAATTGAGTGTAAATAAGTTTCTTTCCTAATTTTATCTTTTATTCTTAATGAATTCTTTATCATCGGAAAATAAACTTCACCAAGTAACTTAACATCATTATTCGAATATATTTTTGTCATTTGGATGGAGGCCTTTTATTTTATTTTTTATTTGATTTAACATCCATTTTATTATGTTATGATATAAATAGATTTTTTTTAGTTGATACCCTCTGGTTTTTTTTTAATACTCGAACTATGATTAGGTTGTTTTTTATTAGGTTTAAGTCGATATTAGTGATGATACCACCATCAAATGAAATTTTTAATCAATAAGGGTTTATTTGTACCAATTTCAAACCCATCCATCACCGGAATTGATTATTTTAAGATTTAAAAATTTCAAATTGAAAACTACAAACTTAATTTTTTAAGTTTGATTTGATTTGAAAAATGATTTTTTTGATATCAATATTGTTTGAGATGTTGAAAAGATTATTTTAGTGGTTTTTTTTAGTTGATTTCGCGATGACTAGATCATTGATTACGATATGCTGTAGGCTAGATCAATTTTTATTTTAACGTAAAAAAAATTCAACCATTGCTAATGTGTTTTCTAATAGTAGAAAAAATATATATGGAGGTTGATGTTACTTGATGTTCCCTGTTTGACTTAACAGATTTAAATATAATCCAAATAACCAGTAAAAACATAGTTTAACCTAAACAAAAAAGAATTTAAGATGATTGTTTTTATTAAATACTGAGATGACTATATATTGGATTAACCCGGGTCAACTTTGGTTAACTTTTCTAATTTATGATATGGATTATAAGACTATGATAACCCCATATAAGACAATTCAAAACAAATTATGAAGTTCAATTCTCAATCAATTCAATATTGAATAATGGATTTGAAAAAAAATAATTAAAAAAAGGATAAAAAAACCTAAGTCAACTTGAGCTAACATGTCATTCAAGACTCGAGTCATGAGACTAGGATAACACTTTACAAAAGTAAATCAAAATAAATTATGATGTCCAATTACACAATCAATCCAATATTGATGGATGAAATTGAAAAAAAAAATCAATTAAAAAAGACACAATAAATAACCGGATAGTTAATCCAGGTTAACTCGCTAAACCCATGGTTCAAGTTAAAAGACCGGGATAACCTAAAAAAATGACCCATGACAACTTAGGTTACCCTTCCAAACCCGCGACTCGGGATATAAGACTAGGATAACCCTATATAAAGCAAATTGAAACAAATTATAAAGTACAATTTCCAATCAAACCATTGTTGAACAATGAGATTAAAAAAAGAATCAATAAAAAAGAACATAATAAAACGACATGAGTAAACTCAGGTTATCTCGCAAAACTTGCGATTATGGTCATGAGACTGAGATAACCTAATAGAAAGTAATATAAAATAAATTATGAAACCTATTTTCTAATTAATCTAATATTGAATAATAAAATTAAAAAAAATTACCAATTAAAAAAAACTATAGTTAATCAAATTAACCCATTAAATTAACAATTGTGGTATCAGAGCCTCTTTGGTTTGAGAGTGACCGTGACCTCTTCTTCTCTATCTTCACCTCCTCCCTATTCTCTTCTGACTTCTTCTTCCTCCTTTCATCTTCCCCCTTCCCCTTCTATTCGCCAGTCTACATCTACCAAACTTGACTATCTCTATGAGGTTAGCCTTTTAGATGATACCCAAAAAATCTCTGAAAAAAACTTCCTTTTGTCAATCCTTACAATGCTTTTGCCAAAAAGTCTCCTTCTGTTATCCGCAGTATTAAAACTCTCATCAAACAACTTTCTCGAGTGGCCAAAGAATATGTTCAAGCCTCCTCTTTTGACCAACATAAAATTCCTGCTACTTCTCGAGAACAATTTGTTACTCTTGAAATTCCATCTGAATTTCCCGGCCAATGGATTTCCAAAGGATATACCCATATTCATTTTGGTGCTATCCGACTAGCCTTGTCTTATCATTGCCGCAAAAGCTTACCTATTGCAGTAAGATTAGCTCTTCTAGATACTAGATATCTAGAGTATCAACATGCATGCATTGGATCTTTTGAAACCACACTCAATTGTGGCACGATAGTTGTCACCTTCTATCCCAACTTCAATATGGCTTTGGATGATCCTCAACTTCATCACTTTTTGAAAGTCCAACTCTAGATCACTGGTGCTGATCAAGTTTTGGACACCTATCAAGCCACTCTTCATTATCAAATGGCTTACCGGGTCCAAAATCATGCCTTTGATTTAGTAATCCCTGTAACCAATGATGCTTTGCTTATTACTGTTGATACCAATCAAAGAGCCACCTGTACTCATGTCCCGCGCCAAATCCTGAAAGAGAACTTACAGAAGCTACTCCCCTCTTCTTGGATTACCAATTATGAAAAGCTGCATCACAGCTCTGTCCCTATCCAATCCACAGAATCCGAGTTCACCAAAAAGGCCGATGGTACTGTTGAAATCATCTTTAAGAAAGGAGAATCTTCTACTTCTCCACTAAGAATCTTTTCCTCCTCCATCTCGATGGTGCAACCAGCTAATGATCTTCTGCCAGTACCTGTAGAGTCCTTCTCTAACGACGGTCTCCCAGTCTATTTTTTTGCTTAGGATAATCATGTTTTTTGGAACACTTGTAATTGTGATGCTTGCTGTAGTCCAGATATGGAAGATGACTCCCCTAAGCAAAAAAGGAAATCTTCTGGTAAGAAGCTAAAAGCCAAATACAGTCAAGGAGACAGAACAGTTGACATTTTGGGACAACCCTCTGGAAAATTTGACTATCTTATCAAATACACTCCTCCCTCTTGGGCCTCTCCAGAACACGTCCTTACAATCTCCATGTATCAACCTACAAGACCTTATGATGATGAGTTTCCTGCTTTACAAGAACAGGTAAAAGATAGGGTTCGTACTCTTCCCCAAGTTCACAACCCTCAAGGCGTAGATGCTGATGGCTGCCTTAAACAAGTCACCTAAGCGGAAGCAGTTCTTAATTGGCAAAGTCAAAATGTCGTTGCTTAAAATTCTGTTTTTCATATAATAGAGTCTAAGGTTGACTTGGTTCAGACTAATCTAAAAAATATGACTATCTCTGTTGATTCTCGAATTCTTCATCTTGAACAACTATGTGTTGAAATTCAACAAAGGATCTCCACTATCTATGAGTATTTACTCCTTCAAGCTTCTAATGGCAGACATGTTAACCCTCAGAAGGAACATGAGATTCATTCTCTCAAAATACAACTCAAGTCTCTTCAGGCTGAATTAGCCAAATCCAAATCTAAGCCTTTACTATTTCCTGAAACTCCACAGCCTAGGATGACCTCCTATTATCCAGACCCTTATTAGGCTAAGCATTCCCCTTCCTACAACCCCCAACCTCTACCTACCACACCTCAACTATTTGGGAACCCAGACACTGAAAAACTTTTCAAACCTCTCTTCAAAAGAGATAAAGGGAAAACCCAGTACCAACCACTTCCAAAAAACCCAGATCACCAGCCCTTATCATCTCTTCATCATCTGATTCTTTTGAATCTAAAAAGCATGACACTGATGATCTATTCCAAGACTCCTAGGACCCTTATCAACTTATGATCCAGTCAAACCACCATTCCAACCGTATCTAGTCCTTTCTTACCACTCATTCCCAACAGACTATTCCTAAAATCCTTACCCATGAACCCCTTACCAATACATCTGAAGAAAAGACTCCTGATGACGAAACTCTAGTACCTTCTAAAGACTCTTTTACTTAAGAAGATTCTTCTGACACTTGTTCTATGCCACCATTACTAATGGCTGATCCTCCTTCAGCACAGACATTAGATCCTCAATCATCACGGACTCGGCAAGAGCCTCCTCCGACCTTTACCACAAGAGTTAGTGTGGATGAACCAATTAGCAGTGATGATGAGGTAAATCTCAATCCTCGCCATTATTATCCTCACACCCATTCTCCAGGTACCAGTGGTTATTTTACTCTGGATGATATCCCACGAGTAAAATGGTTAGACAGAATCCTTGAATTTCATTCATGGCTAACTAGTTATATGCTTAAGGACGATGCATCCCTCATTGATGCATTACAACAATTCTTTGCAAAGTTCTCTGGCATTTTATGGGACTGGTTCCATGCCTTAGGTGATTACAGACAAATGCAGTTTGTGAATAGTGCGTCTCTTTTTGAAGCTTTGGGCTGGATTCATTATGAATTCCTTGGCGAAGCCTTAAATGACAAAGAAATAGCACGGTATGAGTACTTCAAAATAAAGTGTTGTTCCTATTTGCGATCTGATCTTGAAAGGAATTTTAAAGACATGTGCTGACGATACCATATTCTCTCTGGTCCCGATGATCCAAGCCTCAAACATGCCTTTTTGGCATCCATACCTTGAGATCTAGCTGATGAGACTTTCAGATTATTCAAAACTAGAAAAGAAGTTATTGACAACCAGTCTCTTGGCACCATATTTCATCAGGTGTTGGAAGCACTCAACAAAATGTGTGATCAACACAAATATTTTACCAAAATATTACAGCCTGATAAAAATATGCTCCGTGCTTGCAAACGATCAAATTTGCTGATTAAATGCTCAGACAATACTGATTGTAATTGTTCCATGAAAAAGAACAAGCATTTTAAGAAAATCCACCGATCTTCTTTCAACGGTCGCCAGAAGAAATGGAAGTTCTTAAGACGCTGCCACACTAGACGCCCCAAGCACTTCACTCCTATTTCTAACAGATGCTTTATCTGCAAGCAAAAAGGTCACTTTGCAAAAGCATGTCCCTAAAAGAAGGCTAGTCATTGAAGTTAATTGATTTTTTAGCCCAAAATACAAAGTTCAATCCTGATGCTGATGAAGTTGAATCCTTATTCTCACTTACGGATGAAATCACTCCTGATACCATCGCTGTTGTAGCAGATGAAAGTTCTGATGATGAGATCTATGAACTTTACCAAGCCCAACCTACCATTTCTCCTTCACATCCAATACCCTTAGTCCCTGTTACCATTCTTACATCCAAATATGCTAAGCCCATCAAAGCCATAACCGTATTTGACACAGGAGCCTACAGAACCATTCTTAACCCAAAAGTTCTTCCCCCTCATTGTTGGGTCACTCATAAAGAATACTTTCAAGCTGCCGATAATCAAGTCTTTTGCACCCAATTCAAAACTAAAAAGCCTATTACCATACAGATCCTACCCCAATGTTCTATCAAAACCCATGTCCTTGGTTCTCCTTTACCTGGCAAAGACTTAGTCATTTGGTTTGATGTTTACTTCAAATCCAAGTTCAGAATCCTTCATCGTGGTATTCAATATAAATCTCATTTTCTTCCATACACCATTATCCCTTCACTCTATGAAATCCAACCCTCTTCCATAGAGAACATTGCCCTTCTTAAAGCCCAAATTATCCAACACTCATGTTCAAACTCTCATCAAGACTTTCTTGCTAAATGTCCTCATCCATTATGGCAAAATCCACCGTTTTTTTTATTAAACTTCCTTTCAAGCTTAATGAAGACATCAATCTAACGAACACTAGTCATTCAGGAATGAATCTTAAACATAAGATACTAGCTCAAGAGGAATGTGCCCAGTTACAGGCCCAAGGTTTAATTGAACCTACAGACTCTCAATGGTCCTATGAAGCCTTTTATGTTAATAAAAGGTCTGAACAAAAACAAGGCAAACTCAGGCTGGTCATCAACTACCAGCCCTTGAATCATTTCCTCCAAGATGATAAGTTCCCTTTACCCAACACAATGACATTATTCTCATGCCTTCACAATGCCAAAGTTTTCTCCAAGTTTGATCTTAAGGCAGGTTTTTGGCAACTAAGTATTCATCCTAAAAACCGATATAAAACAGGTTTCTGCATTCTCGATCATCATTATCAATGGAGAGTAATGCCTTTTGGTCTCAAAGTGGCACCCTCATTATTTCAAAAGGCCATGATTAAAGTATTTGAACCTATGCTTCAATCAGCTTTAATCTACATTGATAATGTGTTACTTTTCTCTAAAGATGAGGACTCACATGCTCCTTTGTTAAAACAATTTGCAGAGATTGTTCACCACCATGGCATCATGCTTTCTGAAAGAAAGATGCTCATCTATCAAAAGGAAATTGAATTTCTTGGCATGGTCTTTACAGATGGTGCTTATACACCTGGCACCCATATAGCTGAAGAACTCCAAAAGTTTCTGGACGGCCCCCTTACGAGAAAGCAAATTCAACAGTTTTTGGGCATTGTCCAATATCTCAGAAATTTTATCCCTCGAGTCGCACAAATGACAAGACCACTCTAGTTTATGCTCAAGAAAGATGCGGACTCTTGGACAGAAAAGCAGACTCAGGCTGTCAGAAAATTAAAGACAGCCACACAAAATCTGCCTGTTTTAGTCATTCCATCCACAGGCCAGCGCATCCTCCAAACTGATGCCAGTGACAAATATTAGAGTGTTGTCTTCCTCGAGGACAAAAATAGCCACCGACACATATGTGGATACAAAAGTGGGTCATTCAAGGAGTCAGAAACCTATTACCACTCCACTTTCAAGGAAATCTTAGCTATAGAGTATGGCATCCAAAAATTTGAGTCCCACCTGGCAGCCTATCACTTTACAGTCTTCATGGACTGTTCCTCTTTTTCAAAAATGCTACAGTTCAAACGCAAGATGCTTCCTCATCCCCAACTTCTGAGATTAGCAGAGTGGTTTTCCAAGTACACCTTCACCGTCGAGCTTATAAAAGGAACCAAGAACTTGATCTCAAATATGCTCACTAGACCACCCAAAACATAAACACTACTCCTTCCCTTGATTTTTATGGCCTCCTCTTCCAACCTACCTTCACCCGACCAAAACTTCCCTACTGATGACCTACCTCCTCTTGCTCAAGAAATGGTTTTTAACCACACTCTTGACCTGCAAGCCAAGGACAAACTGTTTAGCCTCCAAGACTACCTTCTTCTTAACTATTATATGTCTTCCCTTTGTTTCCAAAGCTTAGGCATCCACCCTAAATATCCTTTTATTCATCTCTTTACTTTCAAACCCTCTGGATGGTTCCCCAAAGAACTCTATTTCTTCTTATGGTATTTTTGTCACCTGTACCATATTGCCATCGAGTTTCCCACTGATTGCTTTCTTTCCAGCCTTCTCAAGTCTTCTTGGCCAGAGGACTCTTGGTACTATACTTTGAAGTTCCTCACTTGGTTCCACAACCCTACATAATGAATCTCCCTTCTTTAACATGAAAAATCCAAATGGCCCCATCCACAACCTTGCTGGATTGAAGTACATCGTAGTGCATCTCAAAATAAGTCTGTTAAGCAGGCTTTTGCCCATTTGTTCTCTGTTTTCATATTCCACAGGCCTTTTAAAGCTTCAACAAACAATTTGGTATGAGTTTTCCACAGGCCACCGTTTACAAAACTCATCCATACTCTCTGTATGAACACCCCTTAGAAAACCTCCCGGAACTCAGAACCTTGCAGAAAACAGTGTGCCTAAAAAACAAGATTATTCCTGATGAAATCTGGCCTAAAGGAACAGATCCTGATGAAGAAATTGACTATGATTTTTATGACCCTCAATATTCTGCTCATCTCCATGACCTACAAATGCAGTACAAAAACAAAAAACTCAAGCAGATCATTTTGGGCCTCCCCACGCTTCTGGAACCACATGAGATGGAAATGGTTGCCGATGATGACTATTTGTTGGCCCTACAAGTTCAAACTACTCGAGATCAGGATAACCTATCAGATCAGAATCTCTCTCCAGATCATGAACTTATTGTCGGTTGATATTCGGATTAGCTTGTCGTTTCTATCATAAGGGTGTATTATTAAGTGTGTTTTAGTGCTTTCTGATGTAATCAGTGATGTAAGCAAATTAAGAGTACTTTAGTATGATGTAATGAGTGATGTAAGCCAAAGCCTCAAATGTAGTATATATAGAGGCTGTGTGTAATGTTGGAAGACAGAACCTTAGGAGGGGAGACCTTGAAGGAGAAGCCTCTTAAATAAAGAATTTGTTTTTCTAAATTTTTCTAAATTCTCTGTTCTTCAAGCTCTTTTTCCTATTTATATTCAAAAACTAGAAGCTTCTGATCATCCAATAAGACATGACTCCAGTGAGTAGCTGTTGAGTGCCTAAAAAAATAACCGTGTTAAGCCACTCTAGAGTATATGTCTAACAATTGTAATACTAAAATAATCACATTTAAAGCTAAATGGTTTAAACAGGGAGAGGAGGGGGTGGAATAAGAATCTCCTGTACGTACAAATAATATTATAGAATATCTAAATAAAAACAGTTGAAGTTTTAGCTAGAGGCGTGGTAAAAAAAAATCAAGTAATTGATGGTTTGACTAATAGAAAGTGGACAAGTGTTTTGAACTTTCCAGAACAAATTATGTGAGATGAAAGTTACGTTCCATGAGTACATGATATGGCTATAAAGGGTATGATTTGCTTATAAATAAAGATTTTTTCTTACAACAATATCTTACTTAAATGAGTACCGCCGGACCAGTTCTACCTGAATAAAATGCTTTTATCCATTTCCGGCCGGTGGATATAATTTCAAGTGATGATCCATCTTCCTGGAAGATTGTGGCCTTGGTTCTATGTGATCAAGTGTCAAGTTCAAAATGGAGTTTTCATTTTATAATTTGAAGCTGAGAAGTCATGCATTGGCCGGCGGGATCGTGACCTTTTCGTTCTAGAATTCGTGCTTCCTCAGAACATTCCACTGCTGCTATAATGATTGACGAGAAGAATCAAAGAATTATTTATTTAATTGAAACCGATGGGAAGCAATTTCTCTAGGCTTGGTTGATTTATTCAATCGTTCACACCTACACATCCTTCACTCCTTTTCAGTCCTGCTTTCGGGGTTGTATCTTAGTAGCTTCATGGAAAGTCCTGCCCCGTAAATTGGTCAGGACTTTCCATTTGTGCAAGAATGGAAACTTGGTAAAATTGTTCACATTTGTTTCTTTGAGTATACAAAATTTGGGAAGAACTCCCTCAAATTTTATTTTGTTTTTGTTTAAAATAATTTTTTTTTATATTTTCATATCGTTTTGATATACTGATGTTAAAAATAATTTTTAAAAAATAAAATAACTTTATTTTAATGTATTTTTAAATAAAAAATACCTTGAATCGTCATCATTATTATAATTCCAAACACGCCCTTAATCATTATGTGAAATTTTCTACAATAGTTTGACATTTTAAAAATAAATAAAATTTATAAAATAATTTTTTATATTATTTCAAAATATCATTATCTGTTTTTTAATTAAAAAGATTGTTCTATGTCATTTTGGATAAAAAATAGGCTCATATAGCTAATATTGAATTTTATTTTTTAAAATAAAAATCAATTATATATTTATAAGATAATATAAAAATATGAATAAGATAAAAAATAAAAAAATAAGAACAATTATATAAAATGCTTGTAGTAGAATTTGGAGTCAAAAGACAAGACAATATGGCAGAAAGTTGGTATCAAATATTGATTTTTTTTTTTGTCTTTCAAGCTATATTTGACTGTCTCCTACAATTTCAACAATAATATCTCATACTAGAAAGCTTACTTAATTTCTCTTTCTACAACAACAAAACCTAAAGTTATAGAAAGAAGAGCACGAAAGTACAATTGGACAATTTATCCATAACTATTTTTTCAGCATGAATATCATACAATAACTATTTTTTCAGCATGAATATCATAACATATCTTTGGCTTAATGTACAATTTTCTTGCTATAAATAAAGAATTTGACATTGAGTGTTTTTAGCAATCACTTTGCCCTTCACAACAGGCTCTTTTTTTTTTATGGACTTTGTCACCTTTTCAACCATATTTTCCCTATTAAAAAATAAGTTGGCTCTTATATTGGACAATTTTTTATTCTTTTCTGCCCTTAACCTCAAAATAAAAACTTCAACTCCTATATTCTTTTGTTTATATTTAAGATAATTTTTAAAGTCTTTTCAAGATGGTAGAAAATTCTCAATAATAATAGCCATTTGAAAAGATTTATCCATAACTATTTTTTCATTATGAATATCATACAATATGAGTATAAACACTTGAATTCAAATTATTATAATCCTTGAATCGATTATCTCAAAATCAAGAAATCCATCGACTATGTTTTTTTTTTCATAATGACATTTTCAACTTTGTACTTCCAATCTAAAACTTCCCATAATGCATTTTCACTGCTAATATAACTATATATATCATAAAATATATTATCTAATCCATTCAAGATGTAAATGTTGAACACAAATCGATGTGCATCCATAACTTCCATATTAGTGGGATAAAATCTGTCCACCAATTTTTTCACATTTTTATTTAAGAACTTTACCAAGTTCAAGATAGTTAAGTAACATATTTTATTTTCACCTTTTAAAGTTCAAACCATTGAACTTTTCAAATTTCTCACCATACATTATAGAAAGTGATAGAAGAATTCTCCCTACTAAAGTAGTGCTTGTCGTAGTAATATTCGCTGAAGCAACAACAAAATTCTCTTAAGTAGAGTTCTTATTTTTCTACTATAATAATAAATTTTGATTATTTTAAGAAATCAAATTATTTAATTAACAAAGCTTTATGCAATAAAAAAAAAACCAGACAATTAAGATAAAAAGGAATTAGCTTTAAGATTGTTAAGAATTGTTTTGTAAAAACTAATTATATAATTGCAGGATAATATAAAAATATAATAAAATAAGTAAGTACAAATATATAAAGCACTTGCTTATATGATAAGCTCCCTCATATTTCTAATATACTCAATGATTTTTCGCAACGATGTAACTACATCTTCATTCTTTTATTTTTGCATAAAAACAAGCACTGCTAAATATACACTGACAACTTCAATTCCCTAGAGAGACAAGATATAATTACATGAAAGCGAGTAACACTCTCACTTTTACGCTCAGAAGGAGCTACACACATATTTCTTACATGAGACATTTTAAATAATCTAGTTTCCATCGATCTCCATCTGAGTCTCACTTATGAACCAAAAAAGACTTAGACATGAGATAAGCTTTGTGACTCCGCTAGTTCACGAGCAAGAGCACATCCGCCACCAAGAAAGAGAATCCCTACTTTGTCATAGAATATTGCACACTTGACTCTCCATAGACCGTGTATCTACAAAGGCTAACCTAAATAATTATAAAGGATTCATAAACTCCTGAGAACACACACAAAATATAAAAAACATTGTAGAGCGTATACACAAGACAATGATGCTATGTGTAAAGTTTTTCCAAGAACACTTCGCAAATCCATATGAGCATGATACCATAGTCTTCGTGATCTCAACTTTAAACTCTTCTCTCTCTTTACACACAAACATTCTAGCTAAAAAGAGCACAACAAAGTTCTTCATCATATCACTGCTGAAGATGAGAACACCATGACCTATCTCTAAAAGTTCAACGAAGAGATGCTGGATGTGGAAAAACTCCTTGAGTTTATTGCCATAAGAGTTTTGATTAATGAAATCTACAACTATTCCTTCTGGTGAAGGTTGTATACTCTTTTTAATTAAAATTCCCTCACAATATAATAGAAAATTACATTAAGGTGAAAAGACAGTATGACTAGACAAAGACACCTTCATTTTCATGCACGAGTAGAGTCCCATTATATCATCAACTTTCCACGAAAGCATCTAAAACAAGCACCAAGAGGCACATCCGTGATCACCTGATATTTTTGAGCTCATGACTAGACTTTTGATCACCACATAGATTAAAGTGTATCAAATAAAAAGAATTTATGCGAAATCCACCTCCCATGAAAAATGACATAAACCAACCGATCTAATATTAAGTGATAAAATTAAAAAAAAATTTAATTAAAAAAACAACATGAGTCAACTCAGGTTAATCCGTTAAGCATTATTCTCGGGTCATAAGATTAGAATAATCTAATAGAAAATAAATAAAACAAATCATAAAATTTAATTTTTAATTAACCTAATATTAAATCCATTAAACCCGTGATTTATGTTATAATAGTGAGAAGATCCAATAAAAAAATAAATATTAAAAGGTAGAACAAAAAACACATTGATTAAAAAAATATTTTTTCTCGAGCGAAACTAAAACATATGAAACACGGGACATGCTTTAAT
>Ga0325411_1003182_pt1 | contig 18498 bp, 11 predicted proteins | sample PopdelMetagenome_13_FD_206181 | JGI IMG/M metagenome (GOLD analysis project Ga0325411, IMG submission 206181) | Populus deltoides microbial communities from Bellville, Georgia, United States - Xylem-PdIQD-R4 | ecosystem: Host-associated > Plants > Phyllosphere > Stem > Wood/Secondary xylem...
TAAAAAAATTAAAAGACAATAAAATTGAAAAAAAAATAATTTCAAAAATTACTTAAAATAAAATAAATAGAAATAAAAAAAAATATTAACTAAATCTAATAGATAAAATATATCAATTAAAGAAAATAGATAAGAAAAAAACAAATAACAATTAAAAGAATAAAAACTAAAATTGATATAAAAATCAAATTTTAAGGGAAAAAATTAAAAAATAAAATATTCAAAACAAAATATATAGTAATTAAAAGATTGAGGATTAAATTCGACATAATCAACAAATAATAATATAATCCACAAATAATAAGATAATTTTTATTTTCTTATAACTTCTTAAAAGTGTTTTCTATCTAAAATAAAAAATATTTTTTTATAAATCAAGTTAATTTTTTTTTTTTAAATGTTTTTCATTCACTAACTTTCTAAAGTAGTTTTTAGAAAACTATTTTCTATGAAATAAACAAGGCTTAATAACTTCTCACCCCATCTTTACTATGACACCCACTTCTAGAGTGAGTCATTATTTGACATATAATCATTAACAAAAAAAACTAAAAGATGAGCGGTTTTTATTATAACCCTTCTCATAAAATATTATTTATTAGAATAGTATCTCGTTTCTTTTTTTTTTTCTCAATTTATGTTTTTTTGTCAATTTCAATTCCATCATTTAATATTAGTTTTATTGGAGATTGTACTTCATAATTTTTTAAATTTATTTTTATGAGGTTATTCCAATCTCATAATTTGAACCGCAAATTTAATAAGTTAACTCGATTGACTTGAGTTTTTTCTCTTTTTCTAATTGACTTTTTTTTTCAATTCCATCCTTCAACATTGGGTTGATTGAGAAATAGGCTTTGCTATTTATTTCATTTTGCTTTTTATGAGGTTATCCTTATCTCATGACTCTCGATTACGGATTTGGCAGGTTAACCTAAGTTGACTCCAGTCATTTTTTATGTTCTTTTTAAACCAAATCTTTTTTCAATTTCATTTTTCAACATTATGTTGATTGGAAATTGAGTTTTATAATTTGTTTCAATTTATCTTTTATGAGATTATCTTCATCTCATGACTCTCGAGTACGGTTTGAAAAGTTAGCATTTCCAAAGTCATCAGGGACATTAAAGGTATCAACCAAGTGATAATTCTGGTAAATCTATAAGTTTTGGTCATTAAAGTTATAGTTAGCATCATAGAGTTTGGTGTTAGCATTATTGAGTTCGATAGTAGCATAATTAGCAATATTTTATGGAAAAAATCATATAATTTATACTTGTCACATGCATGTTTTTAATTATGTTCATATGAGACACATGTTAAGAAATTATTAGTAGGTGAGGCCAATAAATGAGTGGTTCTGAAAGTATAAATTTTGGTGGTAGGGTTCAAATATCAATTGGGCATGAACAAGCTAAAGTTTTTACAATTACTAAACAGGATGCTCAATCATCAAATACAGTGATGTCAGGTCCTCTTCATGAACGAGTTTAAACTAGTTCTATATATTTTTTATGTCACAATACTTTGCTATCCTATTTAATAAACCTTATTTGTAAGAATTCTCTTATTTATTAACACTAAACTTGATGAAAAAATAGATATAGAATTTGTATATGACTCCTACCAGTAAACTTACTATTGTTGGATTTTGATATAATATTGGGAATACATTGATTGTCTTCTTATTATGTTTCTTTAGATTATTGGAGTAAAACGATGATATTTAGACCACCGAGTAAATCAAAATTTATATTAATTATAAAAGGTTTAATTGGGTCACTATTCATATAAAATTTTATTTTGGATAAAAGAGTAATGTTTATTATGAATAGTCATTTGATTTAACATTTTTATAATTAACACAAAGTTGCATAAAGCAATCATTTTTCTTCATAAACAATATTGGTGTATCCTAAGGTGAAACACTAAGATAAATAAAACTCTTATCTAGCAAATCATTTATTTAGTTATTTTAACTCTGCAGATGCCATTCTATAAGGCGTCATAGATATAGGCTTGGTTCCGGACACCAAAGCAATACAAAGTCTTATTTTTATATGGTGGTAACCCATATAATTTATAATAAAAAAATCAAGAAATTTCTTAACCACTAAAATTTGATCTGAATTTTATAATCAATAAATGGTAAGTTTTTTGGCAACCCATTATCATCTACAATATCCTTATGAGTCGTATAGAAATTTTATATCTATTTTTCATCAATTTAAGTGCTAACAAACAAAAGGATTCTAACAAATAGGGTTGTTTATTAAATCTCATGACAAAGTATTGTGATATAAAAGAATGAGTAGATCTAGTATCAAATAATACTCACATATTCAATAAACATATATCAAATATACCTAACACCATTGCATTGGATGACAGAGCATCTTATCTAGTAATTGAAAAAACTCTAGTTTGTCATTGCCCAACTTATTTTTGAACTTACCAATAAAACTTTTACTTTCACAACCTCCCATTTAGTAGTCTCCCCTGCACCTCTAATACGTTGGTAAAAATCACTTATAAGACAATTCCTTGTTATGTGTCTCATTTATTTGCCTATGATAAATATAAACCATATGATTTTTGCCATAAAATTAATAAAATAAAACTAATGATGCATGTACCAAAATCTATGGCACAAGCTGCAATGTTCTCTGACTATAATTATGTCAACCAAGATTACTAGATCTATCAAAACTACCACTTAGTTGATACATTTACTACATTGACAGCTTTAGAAGCATTGTCCCTTGCACAAATTAGCACTTCGTGCTTCTTGATAACTCTTCAGTCAAGCTTTCTTAGTCTGTTCACTAGACATTCTCATTTTAAATTCTCTAGTTTTAATAACTCTTGCATAGTCAATTGTAACTATGTAAGATGTAAAACCATGAGGCATAATTAGTTAAAACAACCACTCATTTAATCCCTGAACAAATCTCTTCACTCGTATCATCTCTATAAGAATGAGTTGACGATTATACTCAAATAATCTAATGAATTGCATTTCATATTCAGAAAATTATCATATCTCATTGCCTTAAACTCTTAAAGGTTTGTGCTTTCTAATCTTTACATTTTCATTGAGAAATTGATCAAGAAACAGATTATTAAATTCTTCATGTATTCATGCATGTGTCTCTGCAACCTTCTCATTCTTTTTAGGCTCATATCATGATACCACCACATCTCTTTTCAACTATAAAGATGTCTAAAGAACAACACAATAGTCTGTAAATCCTAAAGTGTCACACTTTTTTTGTATCTCATCCAAAAATCATTAAAAGTCCTCTAACAAATCGACACCATTAAAAGTTGGAGGTTTTAATTTGAGAAAATTGATTAATTCATTACTCTAAACTTGTTGAGGAATCAGATGTGCTATTTAGTTTCTTTATCTTTTCTATTCAATAACAATATCAACTATTTTTACACTACTTGAGTTACCCTATATAGTCCTTCAACTAAAACATTTATTGTAATACCACCACTAGAATTACTCTATATAGTCCTTAAATTAAAACATTTATCGAAATACTACCACTAGAGGTAGGTAACTCAGTCGTCAATGGTTGTGATACCTATTTCGCAAAACCACTAATCTTTTTCATGTGTTCACACTCCATACCTTTTCAGTGGGTTCATATCAAAGATTGACCACATTTCTTTCAAGATCAAAGGGCAAAAAACAAGCTTCTTGGTCTCCAAATTTGGGGAAACCACCAAAATCTTTAAAAATCAAGTTTGTTGGAAAACCATCATTGTAAAACCAATATATATACAAAGCTTGCAGTCGTAAAATGTACCCAAAACTCTTCCATTTTGATCAAAGGGCGAAGCTTTGATGAATAAGGATTAATCTTTGATTAAATTCATAAAAATCTTAGCTTGAAACCTTATAAATAGCCCTTAAAAATCAACCAAAAAAGGAGGAGAAAAAGAGAAGGGGAAAAAAATAGGAACAAAAATAAAAGGAAAATATTGATAATGAAACCCTAAGTGTGAAGGTTCAAGAGCCTAGTATCAAGTTTCCTCAACTTTGAAAGAAAGCAACAATCTTGAAAAAGAAATGGCAACAACCATTGTTAGATCTTGAAGGGTATAAGACATTAATTTAGTCTAGTAGATGATGTCCATAAGACACATTTCTAGCTTGTTCATGCATGTGTAATGATATTTCTAAGCATTTTTTGTATCGCATTGATTATGGTTTTGGTTTTGATTAGTACGTAAAATGTTGTCATTGTTGTTTAAATCTTGCTTGGAGTTGTTGTTGATATTGCTGGATGCCAAGACACTATATTTGTGACTGATTTTGATAAAATAAAATGATTTTTGTATTCTGTCAGATATAATAATAAATATGTGAAGTCTTTTTAGGGCTTACTAATACATGTTATGTTATGATACTAATACATGTTATAAGTTTCTAAGTTTTGGTTAAGTTTTGACACTGACTAGGAAATATTGTCCTAACACTGGAAGGAAGGCACGGCAAATACATCATTTGCACGCCTCCACATGCACACATCAAATACATTATTTGCATACCATGCAAGCACACATCGAATACATCTTATCAATGATACCAATTTTAAATAATTTATAAATGCAAATATCCATCATTCATAATAATTCACAAAGATATATTTATATTAATTACTTAATTACTTGGAGTTATACAACATGTATGCAAACCATAATCTTGAATCACTTTCTTATAAAGAAGTGGTATGTGATGGCTTCGAATTATCTAAATAAAATCCAAGAATTAAATTGGAATTTCATCATTAAAAAAAAATAGAATTTAGTACTAATTTTTTCTACACAATTTCTTCCATATTTTTATATTTTCCTTCTAATATTAAAATTTCTTAAGATCTTTTACTCAAAATACACCTGTTAAACTAAATTATATATTAAGTTATTCCTATTTTATTTTCAATAAAAAAAACTCTATGTATATATTACTCTTCACATTAATCAATTCAAACAAACTCATAGCATACAAGCTAATCTCTTAAAAACTTTAAAATTTCAACAAATTGATGTAAAAAGAAAGACCTATAAGTATACTTATAAAACAATTAGAAAAAAAATGAAAAAAACTAATTCAAAAGATAAGAAAGATAAGGTTTATATTATCAATTTGTACGCTAGGGTTTGAAGAGAAATTGCAGGACAAAAAAAAGGTAAAAAAATGAACGTATGAAGAGGTGCCCATATATATATAATACCAAAACTAAGACTGGGTTTTTCTCATCTACTGAGAATCCAGCACTAGTTCTTCAGCTCCTACCTGATCCAAAAATCCAACCTTGTGGCATGATTACGATGCAAATAAGTTAAGGCTAGGTGGATTTCCCAAGCTCGAGGCTCTCATCGATGCTTCTCCTGTGCTTGAGGAATTGAGTCGATTGACAGAGCTTGAGGAGGGAGCCTGCAAAGATTACAGTACCTTCGCTTCCATAGCTGCTCGAGTCTAAATATTCTTCTGGATGATTTACAATTCGTCCCCACATTCAAGCAATTGGTTTGCTGCCTTAGCTTGATGAACATGCAGAAAGATTGAAACCTAATGGCAGTGAAGAAAATTACAAAATTAGGCACATTCCAAGCATATAATTCAATCCTAAAGTAGTGGTGGCTTCTATTCCAATGAGCAGTTAGCCCACCTCCAAGACCTTGGTAACACCGAGAATAATGTCAAGCAGTACAGCGACATTTTCTGTAATTCCAGAAAATACATTTCGATGTAGGAGGTTCTGATTTACATGGATGTTTTGATCATCAGAGCATTGCATAATAAGTCATCCGGTCACTCCAATTTTAAGTGACCTCCAATGTATTCACAGGTTAATGTCCTTTCTCTGCTGCCTCTTATTGTTGTGGAGAAATTTAGGCCTGGCTATTTTGAGATTCATGGAGAACTGAAATAACCCAATACCAAATATATTGACCATCTTCCTCTGCTGCCTCATAACAGCACTAAGACGTAATATCAGATTTTTTTATATAAAAAAAAAAGAAGAAGAATGTAGCTTTCAGTTTGAGCCTACTCTGGTAATATACATAATTTTGAAATCCAGACTTTTCGATTTGATGACAACATAGTAGTTAGCTCTGATTTTATTCCTGGATAATGCAAGACTGCCAGTGATGAAGGATGAACCTGATTGGAAGAGAATTCTCTGGAGCATGAAGTTATCTTTTACCTGACTTAAATTCAATAACTTCCAATCCTGCTAAGACCAGGCATCTTCTCTGCTCCAGCAGTGGTTATATAACCTCTCATCTTCTCAACATCAACCCATCTCCCATCGCCAGCATATATGTTAGAAAGCATGACTCTGTAGGCACCCTTTTTGGGCTCGCCGTCAAAAAGCTGCTGGGCCACAATTTCTGCCAACTCAGAATCCCCATGAGCATCGCAGCATGACAACAATGCTCCCCAAATGCCAGAATCTACTGGTTGCTTCAAGGACAGGATAAAATTATATGCCTCGTCCAGCTCTCCTGCCATCCCAAGAAGCTTTACAATGTGAACATAATGCTCTGTTCTAGCTTGGATCCAAAACTCATCTTTCATCCTTCTGAAAATTTCCCTTCCATCTTTAACAAGGCCAGCATGGCAGCAAGCACAAAGGAGAGCAGAGAAAGTAGACTCATCAGGTTTCAATCCTTTCTCTACTATCTCCGTAAACATGTCAAAAGCTTGGGAAGCAAGTCCATGCAAGCCAAGACCTGATATTATAGAATTGTATGAAACAATATTCCTGTTTGGCATATTCTCAAAGACACGAAGCCCCAATCCCACAAAACCGCACTTTGAATACATATCTATTAGAGCAGAAGAAACCATGACATGTGATTCAAATCCATATCGAACTATATAACCATGTATCTGAGCACCAGGCACTACATTTGCCAATTGAGCAGTTGCCACCAATACACTAGCAATCAAAACGGAATCTGGCTTTTTACCCGCCAAATTCAGATTCTTGTAGAAAAGCAATGCCTTCTCATGTTCTCCAGCCTGAGAAAATCCAGCTATCAAAGCAGACCATGTTACTAAATCGGGCTGGCATAAACTTCTAAATACACTATATGCCAGATTGATGCAACTAAATCTCGAATACATGCTGACAAGTGAACTGCCTACATGATCATTACAATCAAAACCACTTTTCAAGCATAACCCATGAATTCCTTGGCCAAGCTCAAGCGAGCTAGAATTTGCTAAACCCGAGATTAACGCAACAAAGGTATAACCATCTGGCCTTTTATTCCCGATGTCTCTCATTTCATTAAAAAAAAGCAACCCTTTATCACCAAATCCACAATAACCACAGCCAGAAATCATAGCATTCCACAGAACCAAATCTGGTTCAAAAACCCCACAAAACACCTTGCTTGCTTCACCAACAAGACCCATTTTTGAGTAACCTGTAACTAATGCACTGCAAGTAACCGAATCCAATCCCAGACCGGAAACAATCACTCCTCCGTGAACAATTCTCAACCCATCCACATAAAAATCCTCACAACATGCACGTATAAGACACGCATACGTATACTTATCTGGTATTACATCAAATCCAATCATCTTTGTGTACAGCAAGAATGCATCATCAAATTTATGAACTTGAGCATAAGCTCTGATGATGGAATTCCATAAGAAAACACTGCGTTGAGGAGTTTTATCAAACAGGTTACGAGCAGAGGAGAGGTCATTGTTTAAGGCATAGAATCTTACAAGTTTTGTTGCATAAAATGGGTCTTGTAAGAGGTGGGTTTTGGTTACTAAAGCATGTAATTGTTTGGTTCTTGATAGTGTTTGATGGGTTTTTGAAAGTTGTAAGAAAAGTGACTGAAATTTAATCAACATTTATGAAACTTTTGTGTGGTCAAGTCCCCATTTTGGTCAAAAATCGACAGAAAAAAAAAAAACAAAGGAAGATGTTCTGGTATATCTTGTGAGTGTAACATCGTTTGAAGAAGGAACTGAAAAGAAACAGGATTGACTGCTTGATGTGACTGACACTATTTTTTATCACTTCGAAATTTCAAGGTAGTTAGGGGTCGTTGCCCACATTAACTGTCGTCTAAAACAAAAAAATCTTAAAAGTTTGTTTGATATTGCGGTGATATTGCGGTAGCTGTTATGATTGTGATTTGAAAAAAGTTGTTTTATAAAAAGTATTTTTAGTTGAGATTAGTTTGAAAAAATAGATGTTTGGTTAAAACTGTAGTTGAAATTAAGGGGTTGGTTTGAAAAAATAGATGTTTGGTTAATACTGTAGTTGAAATTAAGGTCGAACAAAAAGTAGTTTAATGTATTTGGTTACTAATGCTTTTCAAATTGAGGTTATAAAATAATTTTAAAAATATATACATATTAATATTAATAGTTTTTAATTTAAATATTATATATTTAATTACTGCTATTGCATTATGAAATGAATAATACTTAATATAAAATATTTTTTATTATTCTATTAAACTATCTACAATTCCATCACGTATGAAATACATCCGACAAGGACTACAGTTGCATTGGTTTCATAAGTACGCAACAACATCAGGTAAAATATTATCAGAAATAAAATTGAGATTGCGATCAAATTCTACAAATATTACATCATCAAGCGATCTTCTTCTAATTTATATAGTGTTATTGAATAATGTGAAACACTAGTTTTTTGAATAAAATATAATTAAATTATTTTTTTTTTACTGGATCGGACCTGGTTCAATGTATTTTTATAACTTTGAACCGGGTCCGATCTCCACTGTTCACTTAAGTGAACAGTGGAGAGTTCACTCTCCCCAGGAGAAGAACGCAGGCAAGAGTAGGAGAAGAATGCAGGAGAAGCAGATAAAACTTACTTCTCATAAACTGAGTTTCGACCTCAGTTTTTAGTTGGGACTCATGTGAAAAAAATATGGTTTACAACAATCAAACACTGATTTTCAATATTTGCTTTCTATCGCTGCCGCATTACTAAACAGGGTCTAAATCAACAGTGACAGAAATATTAAGAACTCACCTTACCAAATAGTTGTTTAGAAAGAAATTTGAGGGAGAAAAAGAAATTAGAGAGAAGAGAGAGTTGTGCAATTTTTATAATTTTTCTTGTATTATTTCTTCAATGATAAGCTTGTAATTTTTTTTTATTAATATAAATGTTTGAACTAACTTTCACGTATCTTAACTAATTTTATGTGTCTTAAAATTAACAATTATGATAAACTTGTATTATTTTAATTCATTGTGGCCCGTTCATGATCTTGATGAGATGGGAATTGAATATATACCTTTTTTTTTTATGGTTGGAAGAATGCTTGTATAATATTAAAGAGCAATGATAATTTAAATAACTTCTTGTATTAGAAGAAAAGCCTGATTTTTATTATAAAACATAATAATTTTCATTATAATTCTGAATGACCGAAACATCTTAATTAAGTTATCTTTAAAAATTTCATACCCTATATCATTAACATGGATAACTTTAAAAGGTTCAATTATTTTTGAATAATCATTCTTGGAAGAAGTTGGACTTGGTTCATCCTGAAGATTGACTTTTCCCTGTTTGTTTTTGCTTTTGATCCTCATTGCCTTGTTCCGTATTCGCTGGTTTTGAAGGAGTTAAGGGTGGCTGGTTTTGAAGGAGTTAAGGGTTGCAAACATGGCTTTAATTTGCAGGTAAAGTTTTTTCAAAATCTTCCCTTGGTTGTTTTCCACCATTGTTAATTTTTTTTTATTTTTTGTTTTTGTGTAGTGACAACCTCTTTGGCCTTGGAAAGTTGCTTTGATACTAATGGTTAAGGACTCGAACGGTTGTTTAGAAAGAAATTTGAGGGAGAAAAGAAGAAATTAGAGAGAAGAAGAGTTATGCAATTTCTGCAATTTCTCTCTTGTATCATTTCTTGAATGATCAGCTTCCTATACAATAATCGTTTTATACATCAATACAGCTGATTAACTACTCTTGTTTCTGGTATTGCCTAACCTTCTGTTCTTGCTTCCTTCTTTCTGCACAATGATCAACTGACTCTCTCGTCAATCCTTGGCTGCTAGCAGGAAATCAATTAAAAGAAATTCTTTCGAATCTATTCCCTTAACAAACATATGTTTGTCCTGAAAGTATCATTCCTTCGTGTTCTAGGACAGAAATCGAGAGAGAGAAGTTGATCCGATCATAGGGTTGTCAATTTCACCTGGACTGAGAAACACTCAAGTGATCCAATTTATCAATTTTATGCATCTTTTAAGTAGATAATCCTTATAGTCGATGAAAAATATTTTTCTCGCATTCTTTGATCTTAAAAAGAGATGATAATGCTGGGGACAATTTCAATCTAACACGTTAGTCACTTCTCACAATCTATTGTTTTCCAGAATTAGATAATGTTGTCTGATAATTCAAACAAGACTCTTTTCCCTGAATGTTACTGCTAATGAAATGTCCTGGAAGTATCGGTCCTTGGACAAATGCTCCCCCGTCACAAGACATACTACGGTGACCACTGAAAATGGATGGGGAAACTTGTTAGAGATAAATTAAAGATCATGTAGTTGGCTTTAAAGCTTTGGCTTAGTTCTGGGTTATCATTATCATGTCTATAGCAAGATGCCTAAGGAGTGCTCCTTCATAAGAAAGTTCGGACAAACACTCAAATGATCTTAAGCATTTTTGGATTTTTTCCCCCCTACAAAACGATACTGTCATTTCTTCTCCAATTTTCCACAGAACAAATGCAAGGACGGAAGGCAAAGCACGTAGAGAAATAAAAGTATTGATTCGTACAGGAATAAACACAAATACCATAACAGCATTCAAGCACTGTCCGGCAGGCGCACTAAAGACTAAGGGGTCTCCACATATCAACATGGCAGCTCAAAGATCTGGGAAGCACCTTCTTCCAAGCATCAAGATCCGGCAATTTACCGGTGAGAGCGAGTGAGCTATCGTCCTTTCGATTCCCAAGATTCAATACAAAAAGCTTATCACCGAAAACCTGGTGCATTGCCTTCAAAGTATCTTCCATAACCACCTTACCATCCCTTCTTTTATCCTCAGCCTCCACACAACTACCCCCAACATTCACCATGATTCGCCCGCCTTTCCTCAAACTCTTCCTTAATTTCTCCCAAGTGTTTGGATCTTGAAGTTCAGGTATCAAGCTTCCTTTACAAAACAAATCAACAAGAATCCCTGAGAACCCATCTTTAACTTTAGCAGATAATGCATTTCCAACGTAAATAAAAAGCCTATCTGGGTATTGTTTTTCGAGCTTTTTGAGACCAAAATACTCTCTTCCAACATCAATCACCGATGAGTCAAGCTCCCATCCATGGACCACCACTCCTGGATACAATTCTAGCAGCAAACGCGCTGCGGAACCCGCTCCGAATCCGAGAATGGCAATGGGTCCAGGGGGTATGATGGGGGGCAAAGCAGCGAAAACGTCGAAATAAGTGTTGGTTAGTGATTTGAAGAGGAAGGAAATGCTGTGAATGTTTCCAGGAGCATCTAAGAGGAGGAGTCTAGAACCAGCAAAAGGGTGATCAGCTTTTCGAGAGATTTCGAGGACCCGAATGTAGTTGTGTCTAGACTTGAATTTGGCTATGATTTTGACATCTTCAATGGGGATGCCATCCTCTTGAGTCCTGGTTCGGGGGGTGAAATCGTGGTGGGTTTCTTGAGATTTGGATTTTATTTGGAGAGGTTTTGAAAGGGTTTTGGAGGAGAGTTTGATGATTGTACGGTAGGTATGGTGAGATATTTGAATTGGGAAGGGGGTAAACGGTCGAATTTGAACAGCTGTTAGAGACATTTGCTCTGTCTCTTCTCTTTCTTTCTGGTTAATGGCTCTTAGTGGCAAGTGGCAGCGAAGCGAAGATTTATTATAAGGCGATGGCATGAGAACAAAAGGATACGGACAACGGTGTCGTTTCATGCACATAGATGCTCCCGTGAATAAGAACATTTACATGGCTTTGTTTGTTCGTGAGATTTTTGGAACAAAGCTGTTACTGGTATGCTTGCTTGAGCCACCTTGCCACACCGCACACCCACCGTGAAAACGTTATTGCTACGCCCAGAAAAACAATTATGGAGGGCCTTGCTGACCTTTTCCTTTTTTGGAATTCTATACTGGGTATAATTTACTAGTTCTTCAACCGAGATCATGGGAAATGAAGATCAGAGGAGAAAAAAAACAGACATCGTTGACCACTTGAACTGTTCATTGGGGTTGGTAATAACATGAACTGCCGAAAGAACAAAACCTAGAAGCTCTTTAGCATTGCAGTAAAAAGCTCCAAATAAATCCTGGCTTACCACTTACAGTGAGCGAGCCACCAATACAAAGGTAATGTGTAGCCATTTTGCTCGCATAATTACTACAATTCCTTCATTACATGACATGACCTAAGAAACATATTCAAGGAGATGCTTAGCCACCATTGCTTCACCACTATCAGTTGCGACCAATTCAACTTTACTGCATCATGTGTATGTTACAAAAGGCATGTGAACATGGCCTAGGTCGGTCCAAAGTCTAAATTTCTCTTGCTTGCTCAGTCTAGAGAAAAAGAACAATCCTATCAATTATGTTTGGCATGGTCTGAGCTCCACATACAAGTTTATGTAAATTATGCTTGGTTATCAACCACAACTAATTGTACAACACAGTAATTCAACAAAAAGACTTTGCAAAACTAGGAAATATTACCATTTGCAACTGCCTATTCTAATGATATTTGTCAAAGGTATCTATATGGTTGGTGGTCCAAACATAAAATCCTTTGCTACGTGTTGGGGGATAGGACTGAAACTAGAAGATAACTGATCTCCGTGCATCACAACCCTGGATGCTCTTTCTTGTCTTCCTCCATCGCATCCACACCATCCCTGCATTAAGATTCAGAAATTTCCATATCAGTGAAGGGGCACGTCTGTAACAATTCACTTTGGAAATACTACGAGTGATATCTCTCAGGGTCTCCCTTTATCTCAAGTTATCAAAGCATCTAAAAAGCAATGGAGAAAAATTTAACAAACATGACAAGCAGGTGTCATATAATTCCCACTCTCGGATTCAGTTGCAGTCACATCGTATGCATGACTCTCGCAAACTCTCAGTGAAAGACAAGGAAACAGAAAGAAACTTGCATAAGAAAAACTAATGAACTTCCTCCCATATTCTACCACCAAGGTACAAATGGGTGAAGTGTGAAGCTTTGAGCAGCTTCAGCTATCTGCAGATCTATTCCAAGGGGAAGAGCAGCAGAACCGTCTTCCATAAGTCATTTGACAAGTTCAGTTCAGTTCAGCAGACAATTAAAAGTTCTTACCTTATCTTATTGTTTGGCTGTGCATCAGCATTGAAAAATCTAGGTCCAGGTTTCTCATCTTCATCATGATCAGACTCAAAATCCTCACCATTCCATATGCGACGCTTTGGTCTTTGATCCATGTCCTCTTCAGCCTGCATCCAACAAGTTCATAAATAAAAGAGATATAATCAAGAAGTAATGACAATCCAACTATGTCAAGAAAAGTTTTCCACTGCCTACTGACCTCTTCCGGAACTTCAGTTGCGGGTGGTGTTGTTTGAAAAGGTACACTGGGAGCATTGGGCAGTCGAGAAAGTTGCTCTAGCAGCATGTTCCTGGACAAGTTGCAATTCACACAATTGTACAAGCAGACATAATTACAACAAAGATGGAAGGACACATAACAAATGCATGTACAAAACATTTGTAAAGCTATTTTTATCTTCAACCAAATTTAGATGCATACTTAAGTTCCATGCATGAGAGAGAGACAGGGAGAGATTATTCATGCATGTGTGTGAGAGAGTTGCAGCAAACTGAATTAAGTTTAAGCACACAGACATTTTCTTAGAAAATTTAAACACAGCATGTACAAATAGCAGAAGTAAAGAATATTAGAACAGATGCATAAAGCTGTGGTCATTCAACAAGTAAACCAGAATGCCAGGTAACAGAAGCTAACTTTTAGGCCTCATGAAATAACAGACCTCCAAACAGACAATTTAGTCATAATGCATGGGTTCTCAGCTAAATGGTTGTCAATCTGATTGTCAGTCCCATTCATAAGCTTCAATTCAAATAAAACAATTGACTTCATTCTTGCAACTATTGAAGAATATAGGAGGAATTTCAAACATGAAACTTATCAAAGAGGCAATCAGCTACTAAATTCAAAGTAAGAACGAGAATATTTAGCATAGGATTGCACCATGCTTTAAAGCATAGGAATTTCAAAATTGGAATTCTGACTCTAAGTTCCAAAGAAGTATATGAAAAACCTTTATTTGATATGTGAGTTAGAAGGGGCAGATCAACAAGAAGTAGTTATGCCCTGTTTATAGATTACAGAGTTGGTATTTACCAAAATGACAAATGCAAAATGTTTTTTTTTTTTCTTGTAGGTTCCAATCTCTAAAAGTTGTATCCTCAATTTTGAAATGTAATTCTAAGAGTTAACATGGCACTAATAACAACTTTAGTCATAAAGAAGTAAGGAAGTCTGAAATTCACCTTATTCTCTCCATATCTTTGGGTGAGTTTAGGTTCTCCACGTTGGATGGCTCAACATGAAGTGTATAATCAGGGCCAAAGTACTCAAAGTACTCATTGTAAGGCAATTTATTATCTGGTTCCACCCCAACTGCAACAGCTGTCTGAGACAAAGTAACAGGTGCATTAGTAACTTATTAGCATTTTAATGGAATTGACATGCTTGTGTGTGCATGCACACACACGTGTGAGAAAGAGAGAGAGAGACCTCATAGCACCAGCAACGGGCAACATTCCTGATAGTATAGCCACCCCCACCCAAGACCATCAGAGGAACATTATAAGATCTAAGAAAACGAAGGCAGTCTGCATGGCCCTTAACAGACAAATTGAAACACCCCAACCTATCACCAGACAACGAATCTGCACCACATTGGAGAACAACTGCATCAGGTTGATAAACCTCCATCACTTTTTGGATTAGAGGCCGAAACAGACCACGGAAATTTTCATCATCCATCCCATCATTTAATGGAATATTCAGGGCATAGCTTTTCCCCTGCCCAGCACCAGTGTCTTTAATGTGCCCAGTCCCTGGAAAGAAATCTCCATATTTATGGAAGGACACTGTCATAACCCTGTCAGTAGTGTAGAATGCCTCCTCAACACCATCTCCGTGGTGGACATCAATATCTACATACAGTACACGCTGCCCAAATACATTCAAATATGGCATTCAGAAAAACATTGAGAAATCAGAACATGCAACCATGTTGATTCGCAAATCTTGAACGATAAACAAAATTTCTTCAATTAAAACTGAATAAGATCACATGTAAAAAGAAGAGGCAGACCTAACATGGCCATTCAAAATTGATCATATCGCAACTAAAATTGGAAATGAGCAGATATCAAAAGCACTGACATCATTTGTACAATAAGGCTCGAACACAAAGACACTACTGTACTTCAGGAAAGGCATATATAAAAACCATCATTTTTACTCCCAATCTGAATAACTAGAACGCATAAAATTTGTGCTGTCGTTCGCATCTCATTAAGCAAGTTGATATTTCGATATCACCTAACCCGAATTTCGAGTCTCAAATAACAACCATTACATTTTCTAAAAAATTAAGCACACAAATAAAATATTACCAACCAAAACATTGCTTAAAATACATAGCTTACTGGAGAGAGAGGAAAAAAAGACTCAATTAAGATGGGAAAAAAATATATATCAAGCACAAATTATGATTTACAAAATAAAATCCAGATCAATAAACAAGTATAAAAAAAATAACCCAAAGCAAAGCAAACAAACAATAGCCAAAATAAATGAAAAATAAAAATAAAGGAGAGAAAAGGAGGCATTAGTAATTTACCCTGTGAACTTTGAGCAACTCAAGAATGCCAAGAACAATATCATTAACATAACAAAACCCAGAAGCCTCACTCTTCTTAGCATGATGTAAGCCACCAGCCCAATTCAAAGCAATATCAGCATCCCCTCTATTAAGCTTAACAGCAGCACCAATTGAGCCACCAGCAGAGGCTTGGCAAAACCCAAATAACCCATCAAAAACTGGGCAATCTTCGCCAACATTAAACCTCTTCAACTGCCTCGCAAATGCTGGATCACCCACAGATTGTGGCGACACTGAAGACAAGAATTCCACGTACTCATCAGAATGGAACTTTCGTATATCTGTAGGACCTGCTGGGAATGGACGGTTGATTTCCATCCGACGGTGGAGAGCGTAGTGGACTATCAAGTTGTGGGCCATACGGATTCTATGGGGTTTCATTGGGTGGCCTTGACCGTAGTAGTAGTCGCCGATTGTGGGTTCGTAGAAGTAGGTGACTCGGCGTTTTTTTGCGTCTGTTCCTGTTGATGGTAAAGATGCGCCTCCGGTGATGTCCTCCATTTTTTTCAAACAAAAAAAAAACTGAAAATCACTGAAGAGGAGGAGGAATAGAGGAGGAGGAGGAGGAGGGAGGGACTGCTTCGTAAGAGGAGTTGAAAAATGGGGCGTGAAATACCTTCTTGTAAGCTTATGTGTAAAGACAAACACGTTTAGAGTACCGATTTTTCCACATCCGTTTAAAACCCGACTCTATATATATATATATATATAAAATTGAAGTTTAGGATTAAATATACATAAAAGACTTTCTAGCATAGAATAAAAAAAAATAAAAAATAAAAATTTCAAACGTGTGTGTTTTTACTGTACATATACTTTTGTTTAGAATTGTAGTATTAATTTGAGAATTTTATCTTTAAAAAACACTAATTTGAGTGTTTTTTTTAGAATAAAATATTTATTTTATTCGTTACTTTTTAATTATTGAGGGGTATCCTGATTTTTTTAAATTTTTTGCACAGTAAAATAATTTTATTATCTTTAAAAGTAAATAAGCATTTGGCTGTATTTGATAGTCAAAAAATTGATTTTATCACGTTTTAGATTTGTTTTGGTCTTCTTTTCCTCCCTTCCTGTGTGACACATATACTCGTCGGACCTCCAATGAATAGTTAGCATCATTTTTTTCTTTCTTTTCTCTTAGAAAATCATGTCTGCCTTCCACATTTTCATGTCAGCCCTTCAAGTTTCTTTTCTTTTGATTTTATCCTTGATTTTTTAATATCTATTTGTTTTGTTTTAATTCATTTCTTGAATTTTCTTTTCTTTCAAATGATGGTATTAATAATAATTGTATTAATAGTAATGATGATAATGATAATGATAATACTTATTAATAATGCTAATATTAGTGATACTTTTAATGATAGTAATAAAAGCAGCAATGATAAAAATAATAAAGATAACAATAGTAATAGTAATAATAGTGATATCCATTAATCGATGTTATATTTGATATGAATTGAGTTTTATTGTTTTTTCTTGTATGGTATTTTTATTTTTAACCTTGGGTTGTGAGTTTGAAAAATTTACATGGCTGGACATCCATTCTATCTTGAAGTTTAGAATATTTCAAGTCTGAAAGGATTTCACATGATTTTTCTTGAAATTGTTACAAGTTATGGTATCTTGGTGCACGTCCTAAATAACTATAATTAAAAATTGAGAGTTGACACCTAATAATTAGAGAAAAATATGAATCGTAAAGATAAGCAATAGTTCGAAAGATTCTGATAAGAAGTTAATTATGCTTAAGTAAAGAACGACGCTACCTTTACAACATCCTTTCTTACAAAAAATTATATTTATTATGTGTTTTCTTTTAAATTTATTTTTTGTATTGCCATTAGTTGTCTTAATATTTGTTAGTTTTTTTATAGAATATTTCTATTTTTTTATGCTGATCCCCAAAATAAAAGACACGTGAATTTAGTAATTTGTAAAAGAATTTGACATCTTTCCTTTAAAAAATATGCATAAAGAAAACTTTGATATCGATTCTAAAAGAAGAGACTTATCGAAAAAGAGAATAAACCAAAATTATGAAATTTTGAGAATTTTATTTATAAGGTACTATTTGTTTCAAACATTTTTTTTAAAATGAAGTTATTTTTTTTTTATTTTTTTTATTTTTTTTGGAGGAAGCTTAGCCCAAACCCATTACACCTACTAATAAACCTGCAGGATTTAGCCTAGATAAATCACAGCCCAAAACGCATCATTACTGGGCTAAGATGAGCCGAGGCAGGCCCATCTCTTCACTTTGATGAACGTAGGATTTAGTTTTCAAGACCCAGAACTAAAGCTTTCGCTTTTTGATGAGCGCCGCCAGATTATTTTAAGTTTCTTTAACAATCATAAATTGTTTTCAACAAAAAAAAAAATTATTCCGGTTAAAAAATTTCTTCAATGACTCTATTTTTTTTCAATGATTAAGTATATATTTTGGTTCATTTATGTGTCAATAAAAATTATTTTTTAAAACATTTTAAAATCAAACTC
>Ga0325411_1003183_pt1 | contig 18495 bp, 16 predicted proteins | sample PopdelMetagenome_13_FD_206181 | JGI IMG/M metagenome (GOLD analysis project Ga0325411, IMG submission 206181) | Populus deltoides microbial communities from Bellville, Georgia, United States - Xylem-PdIQD-R4 | ecosystem: Host-associated > Plants > Phyllosphere > Stem > Wood/Secondary xylem...
ATTAAAGAAAACATTCCCGACAATGATAAGTTGCTACTCCATATGAAAGGTGTCAGGGAGAAAATGATGAACAAGTAGCCTATTTTATGCTTTTGGATGCGAAATATTCCATGTGTGTCTCACCTTTTCGTTTCCATGGATGGTTTTCTCTTGTAGTTGAGCTTGTTTTTCTACTGTAACACTCCATAATGGTTGATGCTGAGCTATTGCATTAAATTCCGGATTGGTGTATAAACACTATTGTATTTCTTTTATATTCCTTTCCATTTACTTTTTTTCCATCAATCAATTTTATTAGAACAGCTCGGGAAGTCAACCTAATGATTCATCATCGATCATGAACTAACCAAATCAGCAGAGCCCAATTTTTTTTTAAAGCCCAGAACTCGTTTCAAGTATTTATTTTAAAAAAATAATAAGAGTTTTTTTTGATGTTACAGGAATAATTAGTTTTTAAGATATATTTTTATATTTTTTTAAATTAATTTTTGAAATAAAAAGGCTGAAAAAAACAATAACAAAGGAGTATAAAAGTGTAATAATAGTTATTTTTAAAGTATTTTTTACTTAAAAATATATTAAAATAATATATATTTTTTATTTTTTAAAAATATTTTTAATATTAATATATTAAAATAATTTGAAAATAGTAAAAATTATTAATTTAAAATAAAAAATTTTAATTTTAATTTTTTTTTAAAACTTTTAAAATACAAACTTTAAAAATAAAAACCTTACCTAAACAAAAGATCTCACAGACGTCATTTTAATTTAAACGCAGCGGCATGTACCCAACCCCCAAATTATAAACTCGTAACGTAAAACAACCCCCCCCCCCCCCCCCCCCCCCCCAAAAAAAAAAAAACAGAGAGAGGAAACAAAGGAGATCTGCTGGACCTGCTGCTGTGCTGCACCCTCAATTTTATTTGCGCACGCAACAAACAGCACTCTTCCCCTCTCTCTCACTCGATCAAACCGGACCTTTGTTTTTTTTTTTTTTGGGTCCGTACACAAACAAGATTCTAGGGTTTCCTCGTTCCTGACAATTAATTAAATTTCTAAATCCGGATTCACTCACCATTAAACTCTTGGAATTACATATTTCATTTAATTTATTTATTTTTGATCTGGATTCAATTTTCAATTTCTTTCTTTTTTATGGTGATTGGTGAGAGCTACTCTTTGATGAGAAAAGAAAAAAAGTTGTGGACAATTAGTTTAATCGGATGAGCATTGGGGATTTCATTTTCTGAGGGGTAAATGGCGTCGGCTCAGGTGTTGCCGAGCTCACGGAAACTGGAGCATCTCGAAGCAGGAAAGCGACGGGTATGTTGAATTCTTTGATTGGTTGATTTCATGCAATTGATTAAGTTTATTTTGATATCGTGGATTTTCTTTTGCAAAATGTGCAGGAAGAAACATGCATGTGTCTATTTAGGCCACTGATTTGAGATTGTAATTAGATAATTGAGGCGTATTTTTTTTTGGGAATTGAGTATTTTGTGGTTGTGATGAAATAAAATTGTTTGTTATTGTTACCTCTGTGCTCGTGATCCGAGTTAAACATGTTGCTGCGATTGCCTTTTTTTTTTGTGGCGGTAGGGGAGTGGATGTGTTTAATTTTGTAAATATGAGATTATTGGATTAGAGAAAGAACGTAGAATTATATACTGGTTTTATTGTTTTTGAGGATTTTGTTATGATTTTAAGCATACCTGGTCTGGTTGGCGAGCCAGAAATAAAATGCAATTCTTTAAAGATGAAAAATTTGTATATCTCCATGATTAGTGCTTACTATACATAAACAAGTGGAAGCAGTCAGGAAAGACTAGAAACCAATTTTGTGATGATGATTTGGAGCTGAATGAGTTGGAATTAACTTTAAGCCGATGAAAGACATGATTCTCTTCATGCAACTCTTCTTCGGATGATTATTGTGGTCCGCTAGAATTCTAAGTGGTTAATCCTTTGGGGTAACAGTCAATTGGGTTGCTTTTTGATGCTTTTGGTGTTGTGCCTTTTCATCTAAAAAGCACTTTTCCAAATACCTCCATTGCAATACAAAAAAACACACATTGTGCACATCCGATCTCTATTGGAGACTCTGCTTTGGTGAGGGGTCTTTGATGGCCTCCTCAGGTTTAGAAGCAGAAGTTGTTTATTGCCCCTTGCGTGTTTATATGTTTGCATTTATTTAGAGGTGCTTAGACTACATATTTGGCTGACATCTGATTAAAACATAAAGTTTAACTTGTAAGAATGTTTTCCCTTTGTCTACGTGCTCTTTTGCAGTTGGAGGAGTTCCGCAAGAAAAAGGCAGCAGAGCGAGCCAAGAAAGTTGCATCCACCAACCAACCTCATGCTTTGGATGTGAGCCTAGATCAGAAGCAATCATTAGAGACTGAACACATACAGCTAACAGATTCAGATGGAGTTGGCATGTCTGATGGACCTGGCAGAAATGTCGAACCCACTGGTGTATCTATGAACAATGGCAACCCAATTGATATTACAGAGAGAGTTGAAAAAAGTTCTTCACAAAATGCAGATCCTAATATTCCTTCTTTGAGTGAATATAGTACATTTTTCTCGGGTATAACACAGAAACACACAAATAATTATGATTCTAACAGGCATGACGCTTCAGGATTTGCTGGATCACCCAATGTTAGGTATGGCCTAGAGACAGAAAAAATGAACAATGACTCTGGATTATATTCAAGGAGCAAAGAGGAATCTCCATATGGGATTTCATCTGACCATTATATTGCTAGTAGTTTTCATGGCATATCTAGTGAATCTAGCCTTTATGGAAGGGAATTGTTCCAATCAAAAGTAGATAACACCTCTTTAAAGGATTCCTCCATTATAAATGATAGTTCTCGTTTTCCTACTTCACTTCCAAGTTCTGCCAGCTTTGAACAGCAAGCCTTTAAGCCCAGTTATAGTAGCACCCTTGCCAATGCTGGTATGTCTCTTTCCTATTTTTTGATTGCATTTTTTTTCTGGATTTCCATGTCTGCCTGTTTGTATAAACAACACATTATAATGTTTAACTTTGTCAAATATGTATTTTATGGGGAAAACTAAATAAATAGTCACTTTCTGGTGTTTTACTGTGAACCCTACTCTACCAAATACCAACCCGAGAGATTCTAATTCTGAAGTCAAGCAAGACACATGTTTCAATTATCCCAAAGAATTCTGATCTTGAAGAAAGAAATTTTAGTAGCTTCACTAGTAATTTGCGTTCTGTGCATGATACAGCTTTGCAGACATCTGAATCCACAGGTTTCAAATCAGATGCCAAGATCTCCTCGAATCATGTGCCTCAATATTCAGTCACATCTGAAAGTAATAACAGGAGATCTCGTCCATCTTTCCTTGACTCTCTTAACGTGTCTAGATCGTCTTCTCAGAGTTCTTTCCGACGTTCTGAACCAGAGAAGTCATTTATAATCAATACTTCAAAATCCAATGGCATTGATGCTCTAGGATCATCTGCTTTCCAGAAGCTGCCAGTGGAGACTGAAACTGCCAGGAATTTTTCAGAGTTAATGCCTTCAAGTATGCCTAGTTCATTTGATCATGCAACACCATTTTCAGTTTCGTCCACTAATGGGGTCACTAATGCTAATGAGAACAGTATGGAGAGAAATCATGAGTTTTATTTGCCCAAGCAAAATGAAGATTTTTCTGGTCTGGAACAGGTATCCCTATTTTGTGTTATTTAATTTTCAGTGTATACTTCTTTCTTGGCTATTCTCTTTTTGGCTTTGACTTGGAAGTTTCTGAATTTAGCTTCTGGAAGTGCAATCTTTTGAATATTATAAAATCAAGTATTTAAGTTTCAAAACTTATTAAATATATGTTTGTCAATGACTTGGTGGTATTGTGATGCACAAGTAAGAAGTTCTCTAGACTATGTTTTGGGTCCTTTGAAATGCTATCAAAATGGAATGATGCGGAAAACATCACATTACACAGCCCCTGCTTTGACAGGAGTGGTGGGAACAATAATACTAAACTTGATTGGAAGGAAGATTATATGTAGGAATTGTGGTCAAGGTACATTCCATGATGCAAATGACCCTTTTGCTTCAACATGTTTTTTGGTTGTTATAACTTGTTTTCCAGTGAACCATGAGTATACTATCAGATTTTGTTTCATCATGTTTTGCTGGTTATTATAACTTTTTGTTGTCACTTCTCTGAGATTATTGCCATGGATTCATTCCATTACAGTTGCAGTCTTGTTTCTGTTGGTCTTGTTATTGCAGCATATTGAAGACTTGACGCAAGAAAAATTCTCTTTGCAACGAGCTCTTGAAGCTTCACGTGCTTTAGCAGAGTCCTTGGCTGCTGAAAATTCATCGTTGACAGATAGCTATAACCAACAGGTTGGCACTCAAAATCTGTTTCTGCTGTTCTTGCAATCTCATTCTTTTTAATGGTTAAAAGAGGATAAATATCTGTCGACCTTTTTGTTATTCCTGTAATTCGTATCATACATTATTTAACATCTTATGTAGAAGAAAAATATGCTAAGTTGATTTTTTTTTAAGGATGGGATAATTTTTTCTTTGGATAGCATCCGTGAAATAATGAAGGAAATCCTACAAAAGTCTTTTCTTTATTTTTGTTTTCCATTTGGCTAGTTAGGTTAATTAGAAAATTTCAATTTTGAGTGAAACAGAGTTTTAACAATTGAGAAATATTATCAGGCTCTCTTAGGGATGTTGGGTTTATGCCTTTCTCATCTTTTGTATGTGTTTACAAAGGTGTTTCTGTAAAGTTCTCATTATATTCTTTACTAGAAATTTCAATGTTTAACTTTGAGACTTGAACTTTACCGTCACAATGTAGAATTTGAGATTGGAATTTTCATTGCTAAACCAAATATAACTCGGAATTTTTCATTGCTAAACCAAATATATCTCTTGATGTTTCGTATATATTTCAATTCCGAGCACAATATTTGTGGAACTTGAGACTGGAACCATTATTGATAAACCAAACGTCTCTCTATGTTCTTTATACATTTCAAATCTGAATAGAGGATTATACTAGCTCTTTGTATGGATTTTGTTGTAAAGAATACACCACTTGACATGCACTTTAATGCAACATGTATTGTTGCATATAATTTTTCAGTTCCCTTGGATGCAAGTGGCAAAATATTTCCAGAAAGCTTAAAGTAGTTCATCATGAGTGTATAAGTTGTGTCGTCAGGTTACACTATGTTTTGCTCATACCACAACATCAAAGCTGCTTGGTTGCTAGCTAGTTGGTTTGTGTGGATGTTGAAATTGGCATCCAGTTCCAGAATGTTATAACAATTGCAGTGTTGTGGTTTCTATAATATGCCAGTGGCTGTTTGATTACGCCTGACACTTCTTTTGGTTTATTAATTTAATTTGTTAATACTTTCATTGAATTTTTCACTAGAGAGGTGTTGTCAACCAACTGAAATCTGATATGGAGCAGTTACAGGAAGAAATCAAGGCCCATTTGGTTAGAAGTGATTCTCCCTTGCTTATAGCTAGTTATGCCAATATCCATCTTGGTATCTGTGGTCGTTTACATTTCTGTTGTTTTTATGCCCATTGATGTTATCAGGTGGAACTTGAGTCTGCCAAAATTGCATGTGCAAATGCACAGCTTGAGTGCAATGCAGCTGATGAACGAGCTAAGCTACTGGCTTCTGAGGTTATTGGTTTGGAAGAGAAGGTGTTGAATTTTCTTTTTATTCTTGGCTCTTCTTCATCTTGCTCTCTTGTCTTTCAAGATGATAGTTCCAATCTTCTCCCACCTTTTCATTCTTGGTGAACAATATGTGATTGAAATGGAATATGTTAATGTAGGAATGCAACTCAAGTTTCATTCGGACGTGATAGATGATAACATTGTTTCAATTGCATTTAACCCATTGTTTTTTGTCTTATGTGCATCTTATTCATGGCTCACTCATAATTTTGTAACATTAGTTTCTGTCTACCAAGTAATTATCTCTCTATCAAAAATTGTTCTTTACGGAGGCACGGAAATTAAATTTTTGTGAAGTTAAACATCGAAATCCTCTATCAAATTGCTGGAATGATAACACAATGTTCTAATCTTACTAAAACTGCACTACATTTGGGTGCTTTAAGTTTTTAATTTTCCAAATATGAAAAAGAATCTCTGCAATATATCAGTCAGTTAATGTTGTGGTTCCTTTTGATACCAATATCATGCAAATGTAACATAGTGACTACACTATTGGCCTTGGCTACTTCTCTCGTTCCCTGAAGTTTGTTCTACTTCTCTCGTTCCCTGAAGTTTGTTCTGTAACTTGCTTGTGTAGGCACTCAGACTAAGATCTAGTGAGCTAAAGCTGGAGAGGCAATTGGAGAGCTCACAGACTGAGATAACTTCTTACAAGTATGCTTTATCCTTTCTTGACTGAAGATGAAGGATTTGAGATGCACATCTTCAGTTTACTTGATCTTCTGGTAGTGTTTTTTGTGTGTGTCTTTATGTTGGTGGACTTTTAATTGGGTTTGTTATAAAAAATGATATAAAGGAAAATTTTGTGCAACTAGCAAGATTTTGTTTTATATGAATTCTGGAACAGTTATCCATATAATTGGAGTTTAGCTATGTTGGGAGATAGCAGTAACCATTTTTTGGGAGATAGGGATTCTGTGGTGCAAGCAAACCAACCACATTTCCATGATTGAATGAAATATGCATGCCAAAAAAAGGAAGGCTTTATCTTCAGTTCCAAAAGGGACAAAATGGCAGCAGTTAGCCAAAAGTTTTCCCTTTAGGGTAGGGATTCTTGTTTTTTATATATTAATGATGCACATACCTCTGTTGAAAGAGAACTAAGGACAGACATCAAGCAGACTAGGATGCCACACCTCCCACTCTCGTGAACATGGATCCTGAAATAGATACTTAGTTATCAAGATCATGAGCAACCGTTTTTTGATGTAGATGTTTTGGCACTTGGCTAGAGCAGTGAAAATAGTTGTAGTTAGGAGTAGCTTGTTTGCAAAGCCTGTATGGTTTCTTATCTAGGTGCCATGTCTCTTTCTCTTTCATTTTCTTTTAAATCTAAGTTTTGTATATTTGACCTAAATTTTCTTCCTCCCAAATAAATTTTACAGTCTTTTTTATATATATGCTTTTGATACTTAAGCAAAAGAGAAATTGAAACTCCTTTTTAGCTTGTTCCAGTGTATTTCCCCTCTCCTTTTATTGGACAAAATTTGCATTAATCCTATATTATCCTTTCCTATTGCTTTTGTTTTTCTTATGTTTTCTGAAATTAAAGAAGATTTGACAGTTGTTTTTCAAATTGAATCCCGCAGAAAGAAAATGTCCAGCCTGGAGAAGGATCGTCAGGATCTGCAGTCGACAATTGATGCTCTCCAAGAAGGTAGTCTCACATTATTTTTGGTTCACTTCGGAAATTCTTATTGCTATATATATTGACCATTCTAAAATGAGGTTTAAAAAGACTGGGAAGTGACAAAAGTGTGGGATGAAGAACTGGATAGACTAATGCAAAAGAAATATTTTGTCTAATTCAAAACTGAAAAAAAATATGCCTTGCAACTTCATACCCAATAGGGATGAGAAGTGTTTGTATATCAGATGGAAGAGACACCTCAAATAGATTTTTTTTCACCTTGTTTGGCTGAAAAGGGATAGGAATCACCGAGGAAGACATTTCTCCTATACCGTTTTATATAGTATCCTTGTGTTATAAAATTTAGAGAACTTGTTTTATCTATAAAATTAAATCGAATCAGGAATGGTGTTAAAAGAGGGACATCGTGCTGTAGATCCTCCTATATTTGCATGCACACACACACACACACACACACACAGAGTTCATCTTATAGTTCTCTAAAAACTTGTGACCCAAAACCTGTCTTAGCATAGAGTGTGCCTGCATGTGTGTGCTTGTGCCTTGCTATGAGAAGGAAAACCAAGAAATGTGCTTAAACTTCCTCAAACTATTTTGAAAGGACCTTCATATCATTAATAAGAAGTACAGCTATTCTATTCTTCTGTTGTCACTGTTTTCTTTGTAATCTAGACGTACAGTTATTCTGTTCTTCAGTTGTCATTGCTTTCTTTAAAATCTTAAATGATAACCATTCATACTAGAGACAGGTTAATGAAAGATTTGATAATAACCATATTTTTTTGTCATGACATTTTATGATGCCGTTGAATGAATATTTATTGCATGGGATTCTGTAATCATCTCCTTGTTGATTATGAAGAGACAGCATTTCTTAAAACTGGTATATAGCTAATTGGTACTTTATTCATCTTAGGAGGCCTTTTCAATTTCAAGAGCTCAGATAACTGTAATAACGAATATGATCTGCATAATTATTTGATTTAGGAATATACTTATTATGTTTTCTTTTTAGTGCTATGTTTCAGATCAATTGATAAGTGGTATGGTGACTTTTTTTACAGTTCTATAAGACAAGTCTTTCCTCTAATGAGATTTATTTTTGGGTGAAAAAAATGAAATTATCAATTATCTCACATATATTGCATATTCTTTTAATGTTTTCACCCAACTCATCATCATTTTTATGTCACAGAGAAGAAACTATTGCAATCCAAGCTTCATAAAGCTTCTGTAACCGAAAAGTCTGCTTGTGTTATCTGGAATGCAGAGAAAAAAAATGTAGCAACATCCACGGAAGATTTAGGTAACGAAGGTTCTCTCTAACAGAATTGATGTTATGCTGATCAGAATGCCACTGAATGGTGGATATCATTGCTTACATGGTGAGGGGTGGGAGTCTTCATTAACATAGGAGGAGAGGGGGGTCATCTAAATGGAATGTATTTGTTTTTGAAATGATGTATTGATCTCATTTTTGGTGGTTCAGTCTTTCAGCCTTTTGTTATGTAAAGGAAATTTGAGAAATGCCACAACTATGGACTATTATGGGGCCGTTTGGGAATGCGTTTGAAACATCGTTTCCCAAAAATTTGATTTTGTTTTTGCTTAATTTTTTTTTAATGATTTTGGATCGTTTTGATGTGCTGATGTTAAAAATAATTTTTAAAAATAAAAAAGATGTTATTTTGATGCATTTCCAAGCAAAAATCATTTTGAAAAACAACCGCTACCATACTTCCAAACAACCTCTATGTCAGCGCCCATTTCTTGGAGTGTGTTTAATTTACTTGCCAGCACAATTGGTCCTAAAATTTATATATCCTCTTGATTTCTGAATTTGTTGTATGCCTGTTTTTGGTTATTTACTTTATCTGTCAATCAGAGATGGTTAATTAGTTTAAATGCTTTGATAGACTTTGTAGAGACAAAAATTCCGACACTTTGTTGGTGTGCTTTTGTTAATTTTTTTTGCTGCTTCCTTGAGACCTATCAATCTCCATGACCTCCTGGAAATTGTGGGAAGGAGTTTTTAGCTTAAATAGAAGAACAATATGGGATTTGATCAGGATTTAGCCTCATTAGTTGATGCTAAAACATTTTTTTTGTTTCCTAATCATAGTATTCTGAGACGGATAAATTTTACATGTTAGAGATGGAGGGGGTCATCTATTTGTTCTTGTTTTCATCTATAGTTTATCCTTGATAACTATGCTTGAGCTTCGATTTTTGTGTTGGGCATTGGTTTCTTGGTGCATTCTATTTTTCTTGTAAGACCATTGTACAACTAAGCGGTTACAGATGATATACTGGTTATTGCCTTACTGCTGCGAATACCTCTGCAGTTTGTTCTTTAAAGTCTTTTCCTTTTCCTATTATTCATGGTTTCCTTCTTCATTTGAATTGCAGGTGATATACCAGAGACTTCCGGCCAGAAAACCCATGATGCTGCATCATTTCCTGGAAGTGATGCCTCTGATTTTCTCAACCTACCTGGCAGTGGTCAGTTGAATCTTGAAGCTTCATCTGTGTATATTCCACCAGATCAAATGAGAATGATTCAAAACATTAACACAATAATATCCGAGGTATGTTTTTTGTGCTCTGTCAATTCCTTGCAAGCCTAAGCGCTCTAGGCATTTGGCAACTTTTGTCCCTTCTTTCCTGTTAAATAATGAAAGAGCTTATGAAGTGACTGAATAGAATACATAAATGTAAAGTCTTCAATGGTCCTCTTTTGGTACAGCTTGCATTGGAAAAAGAAGAGTTGATGCAAGCTTTGACATCCGAGTCATCTCAGTGCTCCAAGCTAAAGGTAACTCTGAGCCCAAAATGAACAATGGAGTTAGCAATCTTGTAAGAAATTTTTTTTGTTGGACGTGAACCTATTAATGACATAATTTTATAAGAAGTGCATGGAAACAGCTTGGTCAAGGATTTTAACTATATTTAGTTTTGAGAAAAGAGGGGAGGGTCTTGGTCAATTTTAGTTTGTGTATAGAAGCAGCTGTTTTCTTGTTTACTTTTAGTTTGTTTGTGTCGGAATCTTATGGTTTATGGTGTTTGGTACCTTTCCTTTCCATTGAGCTCTTTCAGGTTCAGATGATTAGGGACTAAATGCTTGGTGAGGGTTTGGTTTCTTTGTACAGGAAAAAAGAGATACAGGGTGAATTGCTCAGTAAGGTTTTGGATTTTTGATTAAAGGAGCAAAAACAAAAGAGCTTTTAAAGGGGAAGAGTCTGCTCTCAGCTCTTTGAAAGATTTTTGGATTACCACTTTTTGGGTTGCTGAGTAGTTCTTGATCTCGTAGATCATAAATTTTGCAATAAGTGGCACTTTAAGTTGTCAGCGAACTTTTTTTTTTCCTTCTTGAAAATAGGTGGTACCTCCTACATTATTTGGATGTTCAAACTTATTTCATGCTAAAAGATTTTGAAAAAAATTGTATATTATAGGACAGACTTGTGAAGGTATGCCCACTCCCAGAATAGTAGAAGGGGTATTGTTTTGCTATAGATGGTATATACTTGAAGCTGTTTCTGGTGTATTTTACACATTCTTGGAATCAATGTCTCACTAGATCAGGAAATGGATATGGATTAGAAATTGATAAGGTTGGTGAGTGTTATTCTAGTGATCTGGTCTAAGTTGAATTATTTTCTGAATAATCAAATGTGTTTTTAGTATTGATTGATTTCCAGTTCTGGATGCTGATGTAAATGCAATTTTTTTCTTCTAGTTTTCTTATATAATTTATTGGGATTTTTGTTTCGAATAAATGAAGGATTTGAACAATGAATTGTCGCGTAAACTTGAGATTCAAACTCAAAGATTAGAGCTTTTGACTGCTCAAAGCATGGCAAGTGAAAATATCGCAGCAAGGTTACCAGATTCACATACTGTGCAAGACAGCACTGCATATGCAGATGAAGGTGATGAGGTATGATATCTAACACCAAATATTATAACTGTTGTTATTATCAGTAATGTCTGATTAGAGTGGAGAAATTGCGTTTTTCCTTTATGTGTGGAAATTAACTCAACAAGGCAGGGTAGCAAAATAGTACATGTTGGAAGGGATCTTTCTTTGGGCCTATCCATCGAACAAAACAAAGGAAGCATATCCCATCCCCTCCCATTTATTATGCCTACATCCCGAACTAACATAGTTCTGAGAGATGTTCTTTAGGAAATAAAAGGTTTTTTGCTCCCCATTTATTGGTCGCTGATGAGTATGTCTTTTTTGCCCCTCAAAATAGGTGGTGGAAAGGGTTTTAGGGTGGATTATGAAGCTCTTCCCTGGAGGACCATCCAGACGAAGAACAAGCAAGCTGCTTTGATATATGACAGACACCCAGTGCGTGCGTTTCTATTGCCGCTGCTCCCCCCTATTTTGGCAACTCAACGGAGGTCGTAATCTGTATATTTTGAGTCAGTTATACTACCATCCATTCTTTTGTAACCCATGAAAAATGTGTTTTTGGGCGATTCCCATTGATTGGGAAATCCAGCTGTCATTCTTTGGCATATGACAATAAGGGAGACCTCTGGCTGTAACTTTGTGTAGCGAGAAACTTCAGCAGGGATATCTTTTATACATGGAAAGTTAGAATTGAGTAACTGTAGTGTGAATTTGTTGTTTTCAGGTTCCGCCCACATTTATTGTACTCATGAGCAAACTTACGGCTCAAACCCCTGGAAATGAAACAAGTGATTTTGCATCCCTTCAATTTCGGTTGTGTTTGAAATTGTCATTCAAAATATGTATTTTTTATTTAAAAATATATTAAAATAATATTTTTTTTTATTTTTTCATATCAGAACGTTAAAAAATTTAAAATTCGGAAAATTTCAATGATGATATAACATGTGAGAAATCCTAAAATACATCTAATTATTAGATTCGAAACAGTTGAAACTCTGCAAAAAAAAAAAAAACAAAAAAAAAATCAAAAGCCTAAATACCTAATGTAAAAATCACACAAAAAATCACAATTTAACGAAAGTGTAATTAAACAAAAGGCTTATTCATGTCCACAAATCATTAATGAGCTATGATTTCCATACGGTGTCGTTACTAAGGAGACCTGGGAGCATGACAAAAATGTAACCAGTCAATAACCTCTTTTAAATCCTCCATATATGATATTATAATGTGGTGCAGAGCGGGGAATTGGCATTCAAAATAAAAAAAAAAATTGAAAAATTATCATAGTAGTAATTTTTTTTTGGTGAAATAAAATATTTTTGAATGTCATAATTTTAAATTATAATATTTAATTAGATATTGTATTTTGAATCGCGATATAATTAAATATCATGGTTGGTAATCACGATAAAATTTTAATTGATGTTACGGTTTACTATTATGATATTTATTAAATTATTAAATTGAAAATTAACTCATCAATTAATTTATAATGACAAGATTTTATAAAAAAATTTATGTGCCATGGTATGAAGGCTTGTTTTCTTCGAAGTTGGCTAATTTAGCTATACTTCTGGTAGCATTAGGTATTCAAGTGATTTGAATGTCTGTATTGTTTGAAGAGCACATTAGAGCTATTGTTCGGTAACAGCAAAAATCCATGATCACTACTTGAAGCATCAGGTCATAAGCTTCTACTTTCATTTCTTTTCTTTGTTTTGACTCAAATTATTGTAATGCACAGTGGTTTCGTGAACTGCAGCGTTAAGATCTGTGGAGCAACAGTTGAACCTGGACAAGCTTCTGGGCACCAACTGTGATAATCAAGAGCGAGCTATATATATATATGCAGTTAGTTATTATTTGAACTCGAGTATGTCAAGATTGTTTTACTTTCTGGCCATCAAGCCCAACCCTGTTATCTGCTATTCAAGGAACAAAATCACGCATTTCTGGAGCGGCTATGAAATTATGTTTGGTACAGCTTAATCAACTGCAAATACAGCTTACGAGCACTATCAGGAAATTACCTGCTTGATTAATAAAGAGTGTGTATTACAACATTTAAAACTCCATTTTGCAGAGCTGGTGATGGAGCAGGCCTTAACATTTCTTTCTGATTTAAGTTAATGCTCTATCCTAATGGGTTTGATGATACTTGAAATAATCTAAATTGCAAGTAACTCTCTTATTCAACAGTGGATAATGAAACTCGAAAAGGGCTTGACAAGTTTCTAGAGGTTGCCATTGATGAACCAGAAAGTGTTCACTACAAGGTTTGTGCTGGTTAATTATTTGGCCTGGACAGATTTGTCTTCTTCAAATGGATTTCATATGATCTCTTTAAGAAAAAGATGTTACATCCCATGGGAAAGAGCAAAATACAAACTTAATTAAGAGATTTCTTCTGTGTCCGTGGGATATTCATGTAAACAATGTATGAGCATGTATGTTGTATAAAACAACTGTATCAGCATGCCTTTTACTATTTGGATGAACATCTTGTCGTTATGATATCTATTTTCCATTGTTAAGAGAGGAGAAAAGAAGAAAGAAAGAAAATAATATTCATCAATCTCTTTTTAAAGAAACTGATTTGTTATGTGGGAGAGTATGATGGTCTTACACACACAAAAAGCCTCGTCTCTGAAGAAGAGGAGAGCGACCTCACTTGCTTCTGAACTTATATGTGTGTGTAATGATCAGCTCTACGAAGCTCCCATTGCACTCTGGAAGCTTGTAGCATTGGTCCTCATAAACCCCAATTTATTGCCTCCTCTGTACTAACAATACCTATTCCTTCAACTCTTATATATATATATATATGAACACACGCACATATTGCGTCCAAAGCTTGAGTTCTTTGTTGTCCATTTGAAGCACTTGGATGGCCATATTGAAGAGGTTACACATTCTCTCTATGTTCTGCTTGGCCCAAGTCTCACAATTCTTGCTGTTTCATGTCTTTCGAAGGTTCCTTATTTCTGTCTACCAGCGAACGAGTTAGCTGATGTTATTGCTCCATCTTGCTATAGGTAATTTACCTGTCTTAAGATACAGTGTTATTGGACATACTTGATAAATTGACAGAAGAGCAAATGAACCAAATTTCATGTCATTGGTTTTTCGGGGAAAAAAAATCCGTACGCACAAGTTGATGGAAATGTATAAGATGACAGTGATTGCCTTTACTATTAGTCCAATTTCTTCTCTCTCCATTAACAGGATAAAATACATTCTCTCTTCATGAGGTCTGAAAGTGGAAAATGCAAAATACATGCTTGCAAATTGCTCACGCATACACGCATCCAGGACTATGTATAGCTGCAATTTTTCGTGGGATATAATTGCTGTATGAGAACTTGTTGGCAGTGGTTAATTAACGTCTACTATAAGATTCAGAACCAGTAGGAATGGGCTTTTGATGGAACAAGAAGGGATGTAAGATGGTGGCCACCCCATGTGTTTTTCTTTCTCGGTAACTGCGCCGTCTAAGTATGAGGTTACAGGACTGTGAGAACCATATAAATTCTTGTGGAAACGGACAGAAATATAGCTGTGGTTTTTAATGTTGTGGTCTAGAAGTAGTGCAATTTCCAAACTGTCAAATCTTTGCTTCCCTAGCTTAAAACATGTTGACAAAAGGTTGCTGAAGATAGTGCATCTCCTCTTGGAAGATCGAAATTGACTTTGAAAAGTTTTTTTCATCAAGAGTTTGTGGTGGTGAGGAAATTTCAGATGGGCCATTGAGTTGCTTTTGCACACGTGAATCAACGGCATGGGTACTCATATGGGTTGTTTTCACTCTCACTTTGTACCTTTTCTCTAATATTTTGGTATACTTCTTTGTAATGTTTTAAGGGATACTGTTCTAGCAAAACCTGAGGTGAAATGTAAAACAGTTGCATAAAGATGTGGCTATGTTTTGGCTGCACATGGCTGTTGGTCTTGCCGGACTACATTAGCAACTTGGCTGCGAGGTGTTTGGTTCTCTCCTTGATTATAAAGTGAACAAGGTAGTGGTTCTGGTATTGGTGCTGTGGTGCAATATTTTTCTTATTTCGGCAGCATAAAGGTCGTTTACACATCGTTTACACATAAATTTCTCCATGCAAGTTCATAAGAAACTTAGGCTTCTAATCATCACTAAATCACATGTCCCTCCTCGACTCTCGTGTCTTTAACGAATAGTTCTGGGTTTGAAAGAGGGAGTTGGTGGATGGTGCTTGGCATATTAAATTAGGATTCAGAAGCATTGAACATAGATGAATCTTCCTCCAAAAGGAAATTTGAGCCAGTACGGAGGCAAAAATCACATGGCATTGCATACAGTGATTTGCAGTTTCATAAATTGGTTAAAATTTGCTGTCATGTTCTTTCCCATTTTCGATTAGAACAACATCTGCATTTCCTTACTGTTCTCATTGTGGGCTCTCTCAATCCATGTGCAAGGCTCTTTCTTTCCTGTGCAAACTGTTCAGGGGCAGGACAATTCTGAAGAGATTTTGCAATTTGTGATGTTGCTGGTTTGATGGACCTGGGCCCACATTATTTATTGGGCTGTGGTGGACCAAGACCGGAGATATAGCCCATCAGCTGTATTAATTTCCATGAGTGGACCAGAGAGAGGAGAGTACTTGAAAGAATTGTCGTTTCCATTTGACTTGGATTATTAAAATACACTGTGATACAAAAGAATTCCTCTGAACCAGAGGAAGAAAAAAAAAATTCATTACACCAGTAAGCCTCATCTTCCTTCGTACAAAAAAAAGCCCAATTATTTGCAGATCTTGGGTTTTCTTGAGGAGAGGGCTACAGCTATGTTCATTGTTCTTGTGCCCTACGTTGTTTTCTGCACAAACTGATCTCACTTCTTTTTGACAAGTCCCTGGACTAAAGAAATGAACAGACGGAAAAATCTTGTGACTTTAGAAATGTGAAATGCATCTCCTATGGCGAGCTGCCACGGTTATCTTTTTTTGCTTGGTTTCTTCTTTCCAGCTCTTGGCAATGTCAAATGCTACGCTAATAGCATCTAGAGATGCACCAGAGAGACCTCTCTTTGTGAAGCCGACTGCATAAAGCCCAGCATTGCCTTTCCATCCATTAGGGAACTGATTTTTGGGAATCCCATCTTCGGAAAAGAACTCATTCTCCTGAGAAGCACAGATAGTCCAAATATATCAGGTTAGCACATTGATCTTTCCTAAGTAGAAGAAAAAATAACTCCTCAAGTTACATAGATCATATTGTCTTTGTGCAGAGGCAAAGTCTGAAATTTAATTTTCCCCGCAAGGAATCATGGTAACAAACAAAAGGGTCAAAGAAACAGAACCCCATTACCTGAGAGACATACCAAAAAAAGGGGAAAAAACAGAGCATCAGAAGCAGCAGCAACCTGACATGCTCTGATTCATTTGACATTTCTAATTCATTAATGTCTCCTGTTTATGTCTGTCACGGGTAAAAACATCTAGGCCACATTTTTTTTATAACAAGAGAAAAAACTTGTCAACTACAATTATTTTTATCAGATTCTGGTCTATGTATAAGACAAAAAAATAAACCTCTGAAAAAACCAGCAATCGGACCACAGTTTTCTAAAATTTCTGAAACACAGATGTCTTTAATCAACAACAAAGACACACATGAAAAAACAATTGCAACTTCCATAACTGTCGTATAGTAAATCCTAAAAAGCAAACCATTTCCTCACCTTTAGCCATGAAGGTACATTGCTGCGATACCCAGTTGCCAGAATTACAGAATCGATTTGAAGAATTTCACCATTAACTAGCTCAGCTTTGCCACTAGAGAATCTCTTTATTCCAGGGACAACCTTGATCTTACCAGATCTTATTTTTTCTAGTGCACCAATGTCCAATACTGGGGTTTTTCCTTGAGTATTCTTGAGCTGTAAAGGTCCTAAACATGGCCTTGTCAGACCATATTTTTCAAGATTTCCGAGAATCAGCCAGGCAAAAAGTAATAATATCTTATCGACCATCCAAAGTGGCAGCCATTTCATCATTGTTACTGCCAACTCAAATGTTGATCTCCCAAGAATTTCCCTAGGCAAGACATGAACCTGTAGAGTATTATAGTAATTAATTAAGAACTAATTATCGTTTGAGCATGTATAAGCTTAAGGTTTTATTATGATCAGGATAGCAAATTCTGTAAGACATGCTAACTCACCGAGCTGCGAACAACCATTGATGGGCTTGCGTTATGGTTGCATAGATCAAGAGAGACCTCCATGCCTGAATTGCCGCAGCCAACAACTAGTACACGCTCTCCGCGATAACTTTCACCGGATTTGTAGTCACAAGCATGCATAACATGGCCACCAAAGTCCTGCAAGCCTTCAAACTCTGGCAAGAATTTCTCTGCATTCTCTCCGGTGGCCACCACAAGCCATCTGCAGATGTACTCGACTTCACTAGGATTTGAACTGCTTGTTGAAACGGTCTTAACTCTCCATAAACCAAAAGTCTCATCATACTTCGCAGACTGCACAGTCTCATTGAAATGTGGATTTATATTGAAGTGCTTGGCATAAGATTCAAGATAGTTGATGAACTGATATTTTGTGGGATATTCAGGGAAGTCCTCTGGGAATGGGAAGCTCGGTAGTTGACAGAATTGCTTAGGGATGTGAAGCTTGAGGCGATCATAGGTGCGGTTTTGCCAAAGTGAGGCAATGCAGTTTGCTCGTTCAAGCATAACGAATGGCACCCCTTGTCCTCTAAGACCAGAACCAACGGCTAGACCTGAAGGGCCAGCCCCAACTATGACAGGTCCGTTCACCCATATGCATCGCCGAGCAAAGAAGTCATGATCAGGACCAGAAGTTTGAAACATGTTTGGTGTATTAAGACAAGTGTTATCCATTAAGAAGTACGTATGTTTGCTTTTTAAAATGGCAAAAAGGGACTAAAAGAAGAGGACAAGTCTTTGAACAAAATGAAGTTTCCAAAGTGGGAAATAGAAGATTAGAGAGAGGGGAGAAAGAATGATGGAGATGTTGTCTTCCAAATCAAGAAACTAGTTTGATGTTTTGTGGAAAGACGGATAGGACAAATTAAGAGGAGTGGAGAGAAGAGTAAAATGGAATTTTGCTTGAAGTGATGTGTGTGGAGGGGGG
>Ga0325411_1003187_pt1 | contig 18482 bp, 10 predicted proteins | sample PopdelMetagenome_13_FD_206181 | JGI IMG/M metagenome (GOLD analysis project Ga0325411, IMG submission 206181) | Populus deltoides microbial communities from Bellville, Georgia, United States - Xylem-PdIQD-R4 | ecosystem: Host-associated > Plants > Phyllosphere > Stem > Wood/Secondary xylem...
AAAAATTTAAAGTTATATACCCAAATACAATAGCTTTAAATAAACACTTTTTTCACGGTATTACATATAGAATTTCATAACATAAATTAAAATTATTTTTAAAAAATAATCAGCTCAACTGTAATAGCCAATGCAGTTAAGAGAATATAATTTTAGAATTTGCTTAGATTGTGGTTGGAGTTATTTTTTAAAATAATTTTTTTTATAAATATATTAAAATAATTTTTTTATTTTAAAAAATTATTTTTAATATCAATCTATCAAAATGATTTAAAGTCATCAAAAATATATTAATTTGAAATAAAAAAATAAAAAAAAATTTAAATTTTTTCAAATATATATATATATATATATATTGGTATCTGCTGCGTACAATCTCACGTCTCTTCTCCACAGAACATCATATATATATATATATTGGTATCTGCTGCGTACAATCTCACGTCTCTTCTCCACAGAACATCATGTTTATCATACAAGGATCGATTTTTTTTGGGTTTAGAACTCAATAGTAAACTGAATCGAAGTCTTGGATCGATATATTAGAGATTTGAGATTTTTAAGATTTGGCTGTCTTCTGGTGGAGGTCAAGACACAAAGTAATGAAAGCCACATGGTATTTACTGGATTGTTGTTCTCTTGTCGGTTTGAGGATATTCCTTCCCCGGTTTAATCATCACTCCTGGGGAAGGCTAACGTGGTGGAGCTTGCACGTTTTTTTCCAACGGTGTCGAGCTCAAATATTTTTCCGGCAATCCAGGTATGGTTGGGTGTTTTATGTTAGTCTAGGCTTAACTCGTGTGGCCTGATTTACTACACTTATTGATTCAAATCATAATACTCGAATATAATGTATATTTCTTTACACAAATCTTTAAGTATTTAAATTTAATTAAACAAATTTATACTTCTTCAATATTATTAAATGGATTAAAATCTTTCATGACTTATCATGTTTTTATCTTTTAGTTGAATAAAATGAATTGAACACAGCTCACGATATAAAATTAATATATAAGAGTATAATGATTTTATAGTTCTTTTACTCAAGCTAAAAGATAAAGTTTAGAGGCTATATATACCCCTTGAATTACTCAAGTAAAGAGTTTAGAATTTTTTTATTTTTAATATTTTTATCATATATATTCAGAGTCTATCTCTTTAAAAAAATATTATTCCACTTTCTCTATTTAAAAAGATACTTATATTTTGCAGGTACTAACCACCATGATCTACCGGACACCATATACAAGATATCAGACCTTGGTTAGAAAAAACATATCAGATTGCTAGAATCAAGAGATTAACCGATTATCCAACACATGAACCTTGTTGCGAGGCTCTATTTAGATTTTTTGGGACTCGATCGCGAAGGAAATCAATAATATTAATAATTAACATCCTCGAAATAGTTATAACAATTTTATTGTATAATCAAGTTGCTATTTAGAATATCACCAAACATAAATATGTCAAACAGTATTGGAACTTTTTCAGAGAAGAACATCTGAATTTGTTGTTAAGGAAACAATATTCCAGCTATCGAAGGTTCTTAGGTACATATCTAAGAAGAAATTGAGGAGGTAGGAATTGGGGGTTGAGGAAAGACTATCTCACTATGCAATCCAATCTCTCATTGCCTGAAGCAAGTGACGATTTCATGTGGGAGAAGCACATGGTTTTGATAATGTCGTGTTGTCTGTGTGGGAAGCTGACTGGTGTGACCAAGATCTAAATGATGCATCTATATATCGACAAAATTAACCTTGACTAAAAAACATATTAATGCGATGGCAAGCACAATTTTATATATATATATATATGTGTGTGTGTGTGTGTGTGTGTGTGTGTGTGTGTGTGTGTGAATGACAAGTCATATGGATTGGAAAAGAAGATTATCATTCAGATCTTATCTCAAAAAACCCATGTGCTACGAAGCATTTTGAATGAGTATATATGCATGCAGCTTCCTGACACACCCAACTATGTTGATATATACTTTTTATATAAAAAAAATAAAAAAAAAAATTTCCAGTATGGTTTTGCTCCTTTTTGGTGGGCAATCGTAGATTAACTTATTGGGCAGTGGCATGTGCGCGCAGGCGGTGAAAGAATGCATGGCGATTGGGCTGGGGGAGGGCAGTTTACGGTTCTTGCAGGAGTTGCATATGACTTTCGTGCATGCATCGCATTGATTTTATTCTGTTCATAGAATTATATTTTATATTTATTAAAATATTTTACCTAAAAAACCAAGACCCAAGACGAGAAAATGAAAAAAAACCCTTGAATTCTAGAAAAAATTAAGTTTGTTTTTCAAGGTGTTTTAGTTACTTAGTAAAAGTATAAATTTAAAAATACCCTAAACAACAATATTTAAATAAATTTTATTTTTAAAAGTAATTTAATTATTTTATTGTGTTTCAATATTAATATAATATATATTGAATAAAAACACAATGACATAGATATTCAAATAAATACTGAAATCCGATTAATATAATAATAATAATAATAATATCTATTTTTATTATTTGATAAATAATAAATAAAATATAAATATAATAAAGAATTGATTCATGGATACCGAGCGCCGTTCAAACACCCACAAACAAATCAGTGTAAAGAAAGAATGGTTGATGGTTAAGGATTCTTCCTTTGACCTGGTTTGACTGTGGTATTATTCAAATAAAGACAGTAGAATCTGACTGTATATAGTTTTTTTTTTCCACTTTCTTTGACGATAAATGAGTATATTTTAATAGCTAATGCATTAATTAAAACTAAATTATTCCTTAAACGACGAGGATCGATGTATCATCACATCTTTTATATTAATTTGATGCTTTTTTAATATAAAAAAAAGAGAGAGAGTAATTCCTCTAGATGCAAGCTAAATATCCTAACTCAAAAAAAAAAAGATTAGGATATAAATGTTAATATAATATATATTAAATAAAAAGAAATAAGATGCTGCCCAAAGGGATGCCCCCTCTGCCGTCCTCGTTCTTCTTAGAAGTAAGATGCTGCCCAAGTACAAAACATTAAGCCCATGATTTTGGACAGATTCACGTCTAGCCCTTCGAGTCCAGGAGAGCACAATTGCCTGAAACAGGTACCTTTGTTTGGATATTTCCTTGCTTCAGCTTCCTCTTCCTCTAGTTCAGCTTAATCACAAGTACTTTCAGTGTTTCTGTGTTTTTTTTTTCTTGTCCTGTATGGGCCTCAACAGGTTACAATCAAAGCTTAAACAGTCCCAGAATTAACAGAGCAGGGGAACTGTATTGTCACGATAAAAACTGAAATTGTCACCATCACGAGGTGATATTCTTTTTTTTAGACTTAAATAATCTAAAACAAGGATTTATGAAAGTTTTAACAGATGTCATTATCATTTTCTAGGAAAATCTTTCCACTTTATTACGAAAAAAAACTGAAAAATTGATTAAATTGAGAAAACCAAAAAAATATAATTGAAAAAATTGAACCGTAAAAAAAACTGATTAAAATTTTGAGAAAACCGACCGGTTCGGTTTGGTTTTGAATTTATAAACCTAAAACTGAAAAAACCGAACCGAACCAAACCCAAACCGAAAAACCCTAAAAAAACCGAGTCAAACCAGAAAAAACCGAATCAAACCAAACTATTATATTCATACACGAATAGAGAGTTTACTACTACCGATAGTTTGGGGTTAGACCTTTTGGACAGGGTCCATGTCCTAATACTAGAATAGGATTATTATTGTTATTGCTGCTATATAACCTTTCCATAATCGGGCCTAGCATTAAGCATGCAAGAGATTTCTCACTCAGGTAAGTAATCCACCGACTAGTCTTGAGGCTCCCTTATAATCCCTTGTGATCTACTAGCCCGCTATTGAGACTCCATAATCATGCTTAGGTCTTGAACCTCTCCTACCTTGGGAAGCCCCCACCTAGACACTACTTGAAAAACTACATATTTAGAAGAACCTTCAAGTAGAGAAAAAAGTACGTAACCTTGCAAAATCCCGATGACTGAATTTTGGTTGAATAAATAAGAACAACTCGTAAAAATGATCCAAACCCTCTTAAAATGCTAATTTAGAAGCTAAAAAATGTCCCAAAACTTTTTGATGTGGATAGAAAACTAATAAAAAGGGTATTTTTATGGATTTGGGGTATGTTTTAGTGAAGGTTGTTGGTGATTTTGCTTCGTCATTAATCTCCTAGCTAGCAAGATAGCTAGAAAAGTGAACGGAAATGGTGGGAATAAAAAAGGAAGCCGACTTGCAGCCTTATATAGGTCTGTTAAAGTGGTCGACCATAATAGATACTCATGGAGAGGACCCAACCAGACAAGACGAATTAAAATAGAAAAAGAGGGATAATTTCATTACAAAAAACAAGTAATTGATGCAATGTTTTAGAAAATTAAAGCAGGATTCTTGCAACAATAAAACACAAAGGTAGCATTTGGTTATTGACTTGGGATACAAGAGACGGAGACAGCAAAGATAAAAACAAACATATTTCCTTGTATTTTGTATTTTAAAAATACATAAATTCATTTTAAAATTGTCAGAGAAATAAATCTAACACGTTTCTATTTTTTTTATAATTTTCCTTTGTATCAAACAATCAAAGGGATATTATATGTACAAAAAAAATATTATTAAAAAGATTTAATTTATAGAGAAATCAGATTATGACCTGAACATAATTACAAGGCATAAAGTCTTGATTTAATTTTTTCTAATTATAATTAATTATCATATAAATTATTAGGTACTTCAACAATATTATTCCTCCACACACTAATGAAAGTGAAACTTACCATGATAACCATACATGGATGATCTATTATTTTGAAAGTACCTAATATTTCCCCTAATTATCCAAAGTTAACCTTTTTTTCATGTGCCCTAAGGAATTCAAAACCCAGCTTGGATTGCTTGCTGGTGAGGCTGAGAGTTTATTGGACTGAACATTAGGAGTTGAACTTCCAACTTTGTTTTGGGGATGATATCTTGATTTAGATGGTCTATAAGTTGTAGTTTGCGCTAATAGGCTTAGAGGTTTGTGAAGCTTCTAGTAAGAGATTGGTCTATAGAGTGTTATAGTTTCATCTCAAAAATTTAGTTTGTATTAATCAGCTCCATTTCCTCTACCCTTTTTATTACTAATAAAAAATAAATGTGAATACCAATGTCATCTCTATATATATTTATAGAATATCTCAAAATCAACAAAAGTTTTAAAAACTTTGAGATACATGAATTGAAATTAAAAAAATAAATATATTTTTAATATAACAACTAAGTCCAAGCATGTGCTTCCTTATGGGTCTAATCAAAACTCAAAGACTTCAACAACAAAAAAATGTGAGCATCGCTATTTTTTTCGCATGAAATAAATTTTTTGAAATGGGGATTAAAAACTTTGACAAATGTATCAGATCAGATTAATTGACCATCATATATGTTAATAAATAAAAAAATAGTGCGGCTTGTTCGACGTAATACGCCAAGAGCAAACTAGTTGCCTTATTCAAATGGTGTTCTAGATTAAAAAAAAATAATGCCCCGTCGTTTTAACCCCTATCTAACTATAGCTCAAATGTAAAGCAATAGACTGTTAAATGATTAAATTGTAAAAGAAACCTAAGGAGCAAAATTAAAAGAAAGCAACATATTGTATTGACTTGTGCTAACCTGTAAAATCAATAACCCAGACAATAGCCACGACCACAATGAGTTAACCTGGTTGGATAATTTGTCTCATTCTCTTTCCTTCCCTTATTCTTCTCCTGGTTAAACCTTGATTGGATCTCAACTGACTTTAAATGTTGAAGGACAAAACTTAAATGCTAAAGGATGATGACAACGAAAAAACATTAGCCTAAAAAAAGAAAAAAGAAAAAAAAACAAGGAAACACATGTGAATCTCTTAGACCAAAATTAATCATATAAACTTGCAACCGGTGAAATTCTAGACCCAAGTTCAATAAAGAAACTCAATTCCAACCAATTTAATGTTGAAGGATAAAATCATAAAGTAAATCTCAATTAAAACTATTTTCCAAAGCAAAACGAATTGCACCAAATAAAATAAGGACTAAAACATGTAGGAAATAAATTGAAAGAGGATGACATTGTAAAAAAACTTCAATTCTAAAAATCATCTTAAACAAAACTAATAGTGATTAAAAAAATGAGAACAAATAAAAAATTAGAGGATGAAACTAGAAAATAAATAAATGTTGAACGATAAAATTAAAAAGACATTAGTTTAAAAAAAGAATAAGAAAACCAAGGAAAACTTGTGTGAATCTTCTAAACCCTGGGTTAATCCCTCAAACTCTTAGTTCAATAAAAAAAACTCAATTTCCGATCAATTTAATATTAAAGGATGAAATTATAAATAAAAATTAAATATAAAAAAATATGCTAAAGCAAAAATAATTACAAAAAAAAAGAATTAAATCACATAGAAAAAAAATTAAAGGATGATGAAATCCTAAAACCAACTTTAATTAAAAAAATTAAAACAAATAAATAATAATAAAAAAATAGAGATCAAATCTTCTAAATAAAAAATGAAAGGAAGATGAAATTGAAAAAAAAATTATATAAATCATTTTAAATAAAAAATACTAATTAAATAAACATAGATAAATGTAAAGAAATGTTTTATGAAAATGCTAGTTTGAAATTTTAAAGTGGCATGCACCATAAATCAAGGTGAAGAGAAAGGGAGAAAAAACAAATACCCACATGTACAAACTCAGAGCTCAAAACACCACATACGCTACGTTGGAAAAAATAATCCAAGAAAACTTGTCATTGAACACCAAACATCGTTTGAAATCATTGAAATCTTTGCACGCATTAATAACTTTTATATATGTAGTGAAACTTGTTTGAAATTGAAATAATGATTGTTTTTAAAAAATATATTTTTTTATAAAAAAATATTTTTTATTATACACATCAAAACAATCTATAAATACTAAAATAAAAATTAATTTAAAATAAAAAAATCATTTTCTTTTTTATAAAAATATTTTCCAACCATAAAATTACGACAGAATCTACCATCCTTAAAAACAAGCTCATTGATTTTTCAGTAAGGCAAAAAATCACTGTAGCGATGAATAATAAATTAGAAAGCCTAGCCCTTGATATTTTGTGCTTCTTATAAGAAAACACAACAAAAGGTCACACGTGCTTGAATGAGCACACGGTGCACGATCCACAGACAACACATCACACATAAATTCTTCAACGTGGCATATCAAGAGTTTGCCATGTCAATTCATCCCCTATTATCAACGGCCAGGATCTAACAACATTTTATCATGCCAAGATGACACATCCATTAGAGCCAAAGCATCAGATTCACAAACGATTCAACGGTCCGACACTAGAAGTACAACCAAAACACTGTTCCTCATCTAGCATAACAAAAAAACAAAACACACATTCTAAGTATATATTTCGACAAATTTGTGGGCCCCGCAATAAAAACGTGGGGCTTGCCAGATTTGCCCTACCACCTGGAGGTCCGGATTACTTCTCGGGCTGACCCGATCCATCTGAAGCCAAACGAGACGCGATCGCTGAGTGATACATCATATCGTGAAACGTAATGCCCTCCACTGTCTTCCTTCTAAGCCGCCTCGCTTTCTCTTCAGTGAACGACCCAAGGGCGAACCTCGATCTGGGGCGACCTGGTTCCTGATCCGAACCCGACACACCGGATTCCTTATAGGGTATATCATCGCTTGTGCTGCCACCAGCACTGCCGCTGGTAATGTAATCCGGAGAGGAGGACCAGCCAAAGAGCGGGGCCCACCAGGTTGAAGAACCGGACTTCTTGCCATACGGGTCGGGTTTCCTGGAGGATCCGGATGATGCTCGGACAGGTGCTGGGAGGGAGCAAGCGAAAGCGAATGTGGAAGCCATGATGAGAAGAAATTAATCCAAGTTTCTGATCTTTTACCTGGAGAGAGAAAGTAAAGAAAGAACTGAGAGTTTTAGAGATACAAAGTGTTGCGTTGAAGACAGCGAGAAGAAGGGAGCTTGAAGCAGGTTTGAGTAAAATTTGAAGGTGGTCGGTCGTGATCACCTGCGGTTAAGTGTACGTGTTATTGTGACCCTAATGGCTTCAAGGACGTGCACGGTATCGTTTTGAGGGTTACGGACCTATGGTACGATTCTTAAAGCGTGTTTGATTTTGGGGTGAGCGTGGAGGGTTGTAGAGGATTAAAAGATGGCGAGTAGTGGATAAGATTGGACACGTGGACGGTTGTTGGAGTTGGGGGTTCAAATTTCGGGCTTTTTGCCTTTTCAGGTCGTAACAGGAAAAGGTAGTGGTGACATGCGAGTTGCGAACAGAAGAGCTAATATATGGACGTACGAGCGTGCAAGGATACAGAAACCAATTATCATAAATTATGGGATGCAAGTGTTTAATGCTATGTGGTTTGTTGTTACGTGTACCATGGATCATTAAGTCTAGACCAGTAGAAGAAATAAAAATATTTAATGACAATATTGATGCTTTAAGCATCATAGATTATATTTTACTTTAATTACTCGAAGGATTTTTCTGTTTTATACCCTTACCGGCACATGCTTTGCTATAATTAAAGACAATATTAAAGTGATATTAGTATATTTCAAAAGTAAAAGAAAATTTTATAACTTGAATTATAGTTTTTAATATCAAAGACTATAATTCAAGGTCGAAGTTAAGACTTTTGAATTGATATTGATGAACTTGTGATCTGAATTATAAAGTTAAGATTTCTTTATAGAAAGCATATAAAAAAAAAACTTAATATTTAATAAACTCAAGGTCGAAGACAGAAATCAATAAAAAAAAGAGGTTAAAAAAGATTAAAAAAAATTAATGTCAACTAAGGGTTTACATCTTTTACCCATGACCTGAGTCATGAGACAAATATGACCACATCTAAAAATATAACAAAGTTTAATCCTTAATAATTCAATGTTGAAAGCTAAAAATTAAAAAAACAATTAAAAAAAATGAAGAACAAATTTAACATAAAATTAAAAAAAATGATATAAAAGCCTAAAGCCAATCTAAGCTAGTATGACAAATGTGTGACCCAGACCACGAGATATCGTCATAGAAAGAAAAATAAAAAAAATATAAAGATGCTTAATTTTTAATAAGCCCAATCTTGAATGATAAAATTAAAAAATAAAATCGATGGAAAAAAATACATGAAAAAAGATCGATATCAATTCGGGTTAGAATTTTATACTTGTGACAAGGTCATCAGACCGAGACCACTGCAACAAAAAAAAATTAATAAAACCCAATTTTATGCAAATCAAATATTGAATGATGAAATTCAAAAAAAGATAACCAATTTCAAGAAAGGAAAAAAATAATAATTAAAGAATAAGGTTCAAATCTCATATAAAAATAAAATGATAAATGATGAAATTAAAAATAATTTTTTTAAAAAAATAATAATTAAAAGAATGAGCATCAAACTTGATATAAATACCAAATAGAACAAAATACTAAAGGATGAAATTGAAAAAGAAAATATTAAAAAAAATCAAGAGAAATCAAAAGAATAAGGGTCATAATTGAAATAAGAAGAAAATGAAGGATTACTCTTAATTTTGGTTGAGCTGGCATGTTTTCCAAGGGGAGGAGAGAAAAAAAAAAGGGGAGAAAAAAAATTCAATTGTTGCTTAACCACCATCATATGGCTTACACACGCCACCCCCATAAATAGGCCTCCACGTGATCCATCAGAAAGGAAGAAAAAATCATCACTCTTATACCTCTTACACCCAAACAAGTGTATGATGATCAAATAAAGTTTGAAAAAAATAAGATGATATGGGTAGAGAAAATCAAAGTGAGGAACAAGGTGAGAGAAGACTATTTATCAGATTCAGCCACAACTCAAAACACTTCTCCCACTACCCAAAACCATTTGACCAAGAACTTAAACCATTCGTTCACTTCTAAAACAAACCCAAATCTGGCTGAGAGTAGAGGTAAGAGCCGAAGAGTAAATAAAATAAGTGAGTGAAGTGTGAATTATGTGGAAAAACTAAAGAAACAACTTAATTTTTATGTTAAAGAAGGTGAGGTTAAATCTATATATTATTCAAACCAATCAATATTTCTCTTTATTTATAAGGAAGTTTATTTTAATACTAACAAACTTGACCCTTCTATTCTTAATGTTTGCGTTTTTTTTTTTTTTGTAGAAGTTTGATGATGTGTTTTCTGGTGAGATTCCTAGTGGATTGCCACCAATAAAAAAAAATCAAACATTATATTGATCTTATACCTAACACATCGATTCCTAATTAACTAGGCTATTGAAGTAATCCTGAGAAAATAAAAGAGCTTTAAAAATAGAAAGAAGAGTTGATGAAAAAAGGTTATATTCATGAAAGTATAAGTCCTTGTGTTGTTTCTATATTACTTGTGCCTAAAATGATGGAACTTTGAGAATGTGTGGTGATTGTAAAGCAATCTATAACATAAAATGTGAAATATAGACATCTTATACCCAAGCTTAATGATATGTTAGATGAATAGTATGAGTTGTGTATATTTTAAAAATTTGATTTAAAAGCTGAATATCATCAGATTAAGATAAAAAAGGGAGATAGGTGGAAAACTTCATTTAAGACTAAGTATGGATTATATGAATGATTAGTAATGCCTTTTGGTTTAACTAATGTACTTAGTACATTTATAAGGTTAATAAATCATGTGTTAAGATCATTAATTAGAAAATTTATAATTGTGTATTTTGATGACATTCTAATCTATAACAAGAACTTGAATAAGCATGTTAATTGTATGCTAATCTGAAAAAAAGTGTAGTTTTTGCATGAATAGAATTGTGTTTTTTGGATATGTTGTAACTTCACAAGGTATCGAAATGGATGAAGCAAATGTTAGGGTTATCTATGAATATCCTACACCTAAATATATGATTGAGGTGTCTATGGATTAGCTAGCTTTTATAGATGTTTTGTTAAAGATTTTAGTACTATAGTTGATTCATCGAATGAAATTGTGAAAAAATCTGCTGGTTTTAAATGGAATAAAGAACAAGATTCAACTTTTAATATGTTAAAAGAAAAGTTATGGTTTGCACATGTTTTAACTTTACCTGAATTTACTAAGGTTTTTGAAATTAAGTGTAATACATCTAAAATAAAAATAGCAGTTTTTTTATTGCAGGATCGAAGACATATTACTTATATCAGTGAAAAGCTATGTGGAGTTATCTTGAACTATCCCACATATGACACAAAGCTTTATGTTTTGGTAAGAACACTTGAAACATGACAACAATACTTGTGGCAAAAGAGTTTGTAATCCATTAAGACCATAAATTCTTGAAACATTTGAAAAGACAAGGTAAGTTGAATAAAAAACATGTCAAATAGGTTAAGTTCATAAAAACTTTTTCTTATGTGATCAAATACAAGCAAGGTAAATAAAACATAATGACATATGTATTTTCGCACAAGTATATCTTTTTAAACACTATGAATATAAGATTGTTAGGATTTTAGCATGTGAATGATTTTGATTTTTTCAAAATATATAATGCATGAACTTTTAGACTTTGGTAAATCTTATTGAATATATGATTATTTATTTAAGAAAAATAGATTATATGTACCTGATAGTTCTATACATGAATTGTTTGTTCGTGAAGCACATAAGGATAAAAAATATGGCATCTTGGTATTGCCAAAACTTTGGCTGTATTGCATGAACACTTTTATTGGCTGAAGATAAAAAGAGATATGCAAAGAATATATGAGCAATGCATTGCATTTAGGAAAGTAAAATCTAAAGTATAACCACATAAATTGTACACGTCTTTACTTGTACCTTCTGAACCATGGGTGGATATTTTTATGGACTTTGTTGTAGGTTTACCTAGGTCAAAGAAAGATAAAGATTCTATTTTTGTGGTGGTTGATAGATTTTTCAAGATAACACATTTCATTACATGTCATAAGACTGATAATGCATCTCACGTATTAGATTTGATTTTTAGGGAAGTTGTATATTTGCATGGTATTCTTAAAAGTAGAGATTCAGATCTTGATGTTAAGTTCCTTAGCTATTTTTGAATGATTTTATACAAAAAATTGGGTACTAAGCTTTTATTTTCAACAACTTATCATCCTCATACAGATGAGCAAATTGAGATAATAAATAAGACTCTATCATAACTTTTACGTGTTATTATTAAAAAAAATTCTAAAAAGTTGGAAAGCATGTTTGCCTTTCATTGAGTTTTTTTTAATAAAACTATGCATTCAACTACTAATTTTTCTCCTTTAAATGTTGTTTATGGATTTAATCCACTGACTCCTATAGATTTGATTCCTTTGCTTATGGAAGAAAAGAAAAAATTGAGAAAAACTTATATGCTTCCAAAGTAAACAAGGGTTGTAAGTAAGTTGTTTTTCAACTAGATGATTGGGTTTGGGTGCACATGCGTAAGGAACAATTTTCTAAGCATAGAAAATTAAAATTACAGCCATATGGTGATGGTCCATTCCAAATTCTAAAGAGGATTAATGACAATGCCTACAAAATTGATCTTCCATATGATTATGGTGTTAATGCTACCTTTAATATTGTTGATCTTACTTTATTTGATTCAGGTTTTGACTCGAGGTTGAATCTTTTCAAGGAGAAAATAGATGATGCAAATCAATCCACAAACACCATTAAATATCCATTACATGTTCCAATTGAGCCAATCATAAGGTCTAGAATAAAAGCATTGAAGGAGGCAATATGTGGGCTTGTTACAAAGGTTTTGGCTAGGGTTGGATATCCATTGGAGCATCAAGAGGAGGTTATGATCCATTTAATTCAAGTGCAAAAAGGGCCTAAGACCAATCCATCTACAACTTTAAAATGACGACAATTTCTCCTTCCATTACAAGGAATATGTGGCAGCAAAATAAAGTAGTTTCTTAGATACTAAGGACATTTAATTTTGGCATCAATAGGAAATAAATGGGTAGCAACTTTTCCTTCAAACAAATGAATTAATTAAAGTCTACAATTAGTTCTCCAAGTCTATAAAAGAAACACAAGTGGCAACAAATTCTCCCTTCTTTCCTAAGATATGTGTGGCGACTAAGGGCTTTATAAATACTTTAGTTCCAGTTATCTTTTATTTCTTTTAGTATTCTTTAACTTTTGTCAGTTTAGAGAGAATTTTTACACTTAATTTTTCATTCTTAATTTATGTTTCTAGGATTGATTAATTAGCTAAGGCCCAACACTTGTTTAAGCTTAATTAATAATTAGTTTTCAGTTATAGCCTAAGACTTATATTGGTAGATACTTTCAAGTTTATTAATATAGGTTTTGGTTTAGTTTAATAAATAAGCTGATTTAGCCCACAAAGGTAGATCCATTAGGATTTTTATTTTAAAGAGTATAAATACTTTTTGTAAAGACAAAATATGCCAACTTGATAACACTATTGTTGTCGAGTTTATTTACCTTGTGTTAGAGAGATTATCATATTATTTGGTTCTCTAACAAACTAAATTGAATTATCAAAGATTAATTGGCTTTGTGACGTCTTTTTTATACTTCTCGTTTGCGAATTGGTATCCATTAGGTAGGGGCACTTATTTTAATAATGTTGATGCCTTAGAAAAAGTTTTTATTGTATCACACTCCTATCAGACCTGTTTTTGCTTTTTAGGATTCATTGTTAATCTTGTTGTGAGTTACATGACTACATGATTACGAGGCTCGCACCACTTACCTTTTGAATTCTTTTCATCATTATATGTAAATTCAAGATTCTCTGACCACTTTTAAAATTACCAAGCTTTAAGATAACAACACCACTATTGTTGTTGGGTATAAGATCTTGAATACTAAACACTTAAAGCCTCTTTAGCCATTGTACCACTTCAGCACCTTCCCCACAAACTAAACCAACAACTCCATCTTCACTCCACTACTTTAAACTTAACATTTTCTTCCATAACTTAGGTTCTCATCAATACAGTTTTTTCAAATGGTTGTACTAGATCATTATAGTGATTTTGTTGCAGGATTTTGGTCTACTCTTTACCATGAACTTGTATAATTTAGCTCTTATATAATTTCTCTTTATCCTCTTATCATTTCATAAGCTATACTATTTGAGTTTGTTGAAAAGTTGATCTAAACAACATTAATTTTGAAATTAGAAGAACTTCTTCACAAGTTATTATCAAAGGAGATTAGATTACGGATCGATCATGGTAATAGTAATAATAGGCAGATTTGAGTTAAAATTTTAGATTACAACAGATGATTGTAATTGTATTTCAAAAATTAGTTTTAGCATTAGAATTGAATTGAAAAAGGGATGGGGGGATTATCATTGTGTATTGTTGAAATAGAAAGTTGTGTATGTTAAAAGTAGTGTTAAAAGTTTTATTTTGAAAGAAAGAACACACACAAACTTAAATTGGAAAATCTTTAGGACTTACATATCTATTTTCTTCTTCTAATTCAATTTTTTTTTATTAAATTAGTTTCTTAAATATATAGTTCATTAAATGATAATAAACAAAAACATGGGAGCTTCTCAAGCAAAAGTTGACCATGTCTAATGAGCTCTTTTAATCGAGGTAAATTGACCTATCTACAGGCCAAATTAGACGAAATTGACCAAAAATAAAATATAAAATGCAAATAGACAAAATGACACAAATCTAGGAGCTAAGATGAAGTTTATAGAATTCATTATAAATTAGAAGGGGGTAAGAAATTAAGGAACAAAGATTTAACACATCAGAATAAGTTACAAATTTCATCAAGCTTTGATAATTATTTTTTCTATTAACACAATTTTCTTTTATCTATAACAAAAAGGTTACAAATAAGCAGTATTACTCACCTTTCTAGAAAGATTTGCTAGGATATCCAATCTCTCTCGTCAAGAAGGAAAATCACAGGAAAAAAAAAGCGATCTAACATATCAGGTCTCAATAGCACAACAACAAGCAAATCAAGTTTACTGCTTGATCATTTGATAAAGGGAGAACATGGTTGACATAAAGTTAGCCTTTAAAAAGTGAAAAAAATAATAATTAAGAAACTAAGGAACAAAAATTTCTCAAAATCAATGTTAATCAAAGAGTTATAAACATTTGACAACGAATTCCTAAAAATGCTTAAAATTAAAGCACTGTATATGATACGGTTCAACCTATGGTTTGGACTTGGGTTACTCATGATAGGGATTTAATTGGGAGCTAGGGTTTGAGGGGAAGACCATCCAGCAGGTGGGGGGTTTTCCTTAGGTTTTAGCTTGTATTTCATTCAACCATGTTAGGTTTTCAGCTTGGGATGCATTTGGCTAGATTAGGTTTGTTGGTGTTGGTGGGTTCGATCTAATTATGAAAGAGTTAGTTTCGACCAAATATGATTTGGGCCTTATAAATGTGTATATGCTTAGGCTACATAAGGTCCAAAACTGGTAAGGATTAATTAGAGTGTTGTGGTAATTTTACTACAAGGATTTGTAAAAATTCTTAGCTAAGTGTAGGTTCATTATGGGCGGTTACAATGCTAAATTAGAGACGGAATTATTGTGTCTCTATATCAGACAAGGATTTCATATCTAACATGGAAACCAAGGGGAGACAACATGTAAGAGTAAATTCTCCTATTTATTTGTCCATTACAAGTAAGGATTCCTTTCCTTGCAAGGAAAATAAGAGGCGACCAAATTTGGAGGACTTTCCTTATTATTTTCTTTTTTTTTCTCTTACAAGATATCTTACTTTAAAGGGAGATTGTGGAAGGCTTTTAAAATGGAAGAATTTAGCAACTCTCATCCCTATTTTTAAAAGCTTTATTTCAACCAAACAAGGGAATAAGATCAAATATTCAAGGTAACATGTTCCAATCATGGAAAGAGTTCTAAAAGAGTCGCCAAGCATACATTATTCCTAAGCAAGAAAGTTAATCAAGCTAGGGATGCTTTTGTGGATTGATTGTTTCCTTGTATTATTCTGAATATTTTACTTAGTTTTTATGTTATTTTAAATATTATTTGAACTATAATATTTTAGTCTAGGTTTTTAAGTTTTGGGGTTTGTTTTGGCCCAAATTAAGTGTTTTAGGTATGTTTTATGCATTAGACTTATATTAGCTGAAAGCCCAATGGTTTGCAACTCAATATGGTCCATTAGGGTTAATTATCTTAGAAATATATAATGTTTTACTTGCTGTAAATTTCAAAAACCTTCAGATGAATAATATTATTGTGTTTTGCTTAAAGCGAACGTGTTCTTTGCTATGCCAAAGAAGAAAACTTAACTTATCAAGGTATAACTGATCTTGTGGCATCAATTCATAAATTTCAATACCTTTGGTTTTTAGTTACAGGTTAATTCTGGGTCAAGTTTCTTAAACTTGATTTTCGGTTTTCTTAGAAAAGTATCATCTTATTTGGGAATTGTTTGATCACGTGATCAAAAGGTCCACATCAATTGGTATCAAAGCTAGGCTTCAAAATCAGGTTATACCCCTGATTTCTTAGTGTCAATTTCATCTTCATCTTTGTATTTTTGTTTTTGATCAAAATCCTAAGTGCTAGTTTTGGTCATATTTATTTTCTTTTCGGTGTGATTTCTTGTTTATTTTCATTATTATTGTTGTTTTTGGAGTAAAAAAAGAAAAAAAAATTACACACCAAAAATGTTAGTTTGGTTAAATTTGGTCTGATTACATCTGTTTTGCGTCAACTTATCAAAACACCTCAAAATTGACTCATATTTCATATTTTAGTTATGTGGGGGTGAGAATATACCAATTTTAAATTTTCAACTCATTCGGGTATCAATTTCTTAGGGTTCTAAATTCGGATAAAAAAGGTTGTTACTTATTTCTTTTGTGTCAGTATATCAAACATTATCATAATTGTATCAAAATTGATATTATGTTTATTTGGGTTGGAAACACAACAAATATAAGTTTTTTGCTCAACTAGACGTCATTTGGTCTAGGGTTCAAATTTAGTTCAAATCAATGTTTTCATATCGTAAACTCTATTTGTGTCGTGTCTTCGCCTCGTTTTGATATTATCTCTGCAAACATCATCATTATAGACTTCTAGCATTGAATTTACTTATAATTGAAGCATTTATGTGAAATACGGAGGAGAGTAAACACGTGAGAGAGTGAATAAAGAAACATAAATTGTTTTTTATACCACTAACAAAATTTTACAAATTCATGATAGCTAAGGAAAAGCAAGGAAAACCACCTTATATGAAGACGAATCAACTACAACTTTAGATTCAAGGTGTAACACAAATAGTGGAGAGGTTTAATTTGGTGATGGGTGGTATACATGAAAGGGTGGAAATGTGTGGTGCTGATACGGAATATTATAGGGTTGATCAGGATGGAAATCATGTTAGAAGGCATGAGATGCATATAAGTCCGATTGTTGACATTGATTTTAATGTGATAGGTGATAAGGATGATGATGTAGTGTCTTGGGGCTATATGAATTAGATTCGATAGCCTAGAAATAAGAGGTTTCATAGAGTTAGAAGGGCATGTCAACTCGGCCAAGAAGATGATTTAGGTGATTTTAGATATCGTGGTGCTATGAGTGTAGAAAGGGACTCTAGTAAGCTAAACATTTCTAGTTTCCAAGGTAGAATCGATCCTGAGGCTTATTTGGAGTGGGAGAGTTAGGTTGATTGTTGACGTTGATTTTAATGTGATAGGTGATGAGGATGATGATGTAGTGTTTTTGGGGCTATAGAAATTAGATTCGACAGCCTAGGAATAAGAGGTTTCATAGGGTTAGGAGGGCAGATCAATTCGACCAAGAAGATGATTTGGGTGATTTTGGATATCATGGTGCTATGGGTGTAGAAGGGGACTCTAGTAAACTAAAAATTTCTAGTTTTCAAGGTAGAAATGATCCTATAGCTTATTTGAAGTGGAAGAAAAAAGTGGATTGGATTTTTCATTGTCATGTTTGTTCTAAGAAAAAAATGTGAAAATTGTTGTAATTAAATTTGTTGATTATGTTGTAATATATGGGATCAAATTGTGACTTCTTGGGATAGGAATGAGGAAACGCTTATAGATATATAGGTTGATATGAAGGTTTTCTCAATTATAAGAAGTTTTATAAAAAATTTCAGAGTTTGAGTAGATTTTTAAAAATAATAATGAATAAAATAAAAAAATAAAAATCATGATGATTACAACCCCCTCCCTAAAACTAATAATAATAATAATAATAATAATAATAAAGGGGCTGAGGGGCGAGTCATTATGTTTTCTTGGATAAAAACTGTCCACGAAAAGAGCGCGCCTTTCGCCTCCGCCTTTTAAAACCAGAACGTGGCGCCTTTATTAACCGCTCACCAATTGGTTGACAACAGTTGTCAAAGAATATGAGGTGGATG
>Ga0325411_1003188_pt1 | contig 18475 bp, 22 predicted proteins | sample PopdelMetagenome_13_FD_206181 | JGI IMG/M metagenome (GOLD analysis project Ga0325411, IMG submission 206181) | Populus deltoides microbial communities from Bellville, Georgia, United States - Xylem-PdIQD-R4 | ecosystem: Host-associated > Plants > Phyllosphere > Stem > Wood/Secondary xylem...
GGCTTGTTGGTGGAACTAAGACCATTACACAAGGATTGGGAGAAGAAGACTAGATTCGGACAGTTTGACCTTTCGTTACTCTTTTGGTCATAACTGGAGCTACAGATCGAATTTTGATGTGATTCTATTTGGGCTGGAAACTAGACTTCCATATCTTTACAACGGTATATGGCACGCCTTATAATACATTAAGACGAGAGAGAACCATCCATTTTAAGCTGGGCCTTACTGCTGTCAGACAGAATACAGAAACAACGAACTTGTCTTATTTAATTAGTTGGGCTATCAAACTTCATTTATTTTGAGAGGAGACAACTTGTTTGGGTTTTAGACTTGTTTATTTTAATTAGTTTGGGCTAGTTTTAGCTTGGGTTGATTATTATTTAAATTGGGTTTATGTGAGATCTATTAGGAAAACTAGGGTTTTGGCTTAGAGTTTAAATACTCTTTATGAATATTTTTAGGGCAGACCTTTTATAATATTTTCAGCATTGTAGCCGACTTTTGGTTGCTCAATCTTGGTTCTTGATTGAACTTTCAACTCTTCAAAGAATTGACCATTCTTTGTTGTGAATTTATACTTCTTTTGCTCGTCTCCAGGTGTAGGCGTTGTGATCGAGTTGGTTTATAGTCTTGTTGCCTTGGAGTAAGTCTTCCATTGTGATAAGCTCATTCAAATCTCAACAAACTTGGGTTAGATTGATATTGGGGTTGCAAATACCATTAAATTCTGCTAGGGTTCGCATCAGAATGTTAGTGCGATCATACTGCGAAATGGGAAAGAACTTGAAGAGCAAAGGTCGAAACAAATTGAGAATGTTAGTGTATTGAATACAACCATTTGTCACAATTACATTCAATAAAATACAGCAATAGATCCTTCGTAATACTCATACAACCATTCATCAGCAACCCAAATTCATAATAGGCCAATTAACATCTCATAGTTAGTTTAATATTCATCGCAACACAATAATATATCCACCTCAAATAGGTCATTTTAGAACATTAACATTTTCATCATCATCTCAACATTCATCAAGAACTCAATCAACATTTTATAGTCGTTTCGACAATCATCAAGAATTCAATCAAACACTTCATTGTTGTTTCATCATTCATCAAGGATTCAATAATATATCATCATAAGTAAATCATTTCAAAACATAAACATCATACGAAAAGAAGGTGGAAAACGCCTACCTGTTCCACCTGTGGTTTGTCCTTGTACTGACGAGGGTCCGATCCTAACCGCATCACCTAAAACATCAATGCCACAATTCAGTATATTTGCATCCTTAAATCACATTCATCACCATACTTATTTCAAGAATCCATATGTTCACATTCGAGTGCTCCATATATTACACCATCATACAATGAAATTGTTGCAAGCAATTAAGTCATTTATGCCCGGGAGGCCTATTGTAGAAATCGACAGCGAAAACTGACTCGCTGCAGGCCGGACAGTTCGGTAGCGAAAACGGGTTCGCTGCTGGCGCCACAATTTCAGCAGCGAATGCTACTTCGCTGCAGCCACCATGTTTTCAGCAGTGAATGCTAATTCGCTGCAGACAACTCAATTACGGCAGCAAGTCACAAATTCGCTGTAGACAACTCCATTTAGTAGTGAATTTCAAATTCGCTACAGACCATACAACTTCGACAGCGAACCCCAAATTCACCGCAAGACACACAATTGGGCAGCGAATGTTAATTCGCTGCAAACAACTCAATTTTAGCACCGAATTTCAAATTCGCTGCAATCATACAACTTCAGCAACGAATCCCAAATTCGCTGCAAGACACACAATTAGGCAGCGAGTGTTAAGTCGCTGCAAACAACTCAATTTTGAAAATTCACTGCAGACCATACAACTTCTGTAGCAAATCCCAAATTCGCTGCAAAACACATAATTTGGCAGCGAATGTTAATTCGTTGCAAACAACTCAATTTCAATAGCGAATTTGAAATTCACTGCAGACCATACAACTTCGGCAGCGAACCCCAAATTCACTGCAGGACACACAATTGGGCGGCAAATCTTAATTCGCTGCAAACAACTCAATTTCGATAGTGAATTTGAAATTCGTTGCAGACCATACAACTTCGGCAGCAAATCCCAAATTCACTGCAGAACACACAATTCAGTAGCAAATGTTAATTTGCTGCAACCAACTCAATTTCGACAGCGAATTACAAATTCGCCGCAGAACACACTTTTGGCAGCGAATTACAAATTCGCTGCAGACGGCAAATCTTAATTCGCTGCAAACAACTCAATTTCGATAGTGAATTTGAAATTCGTTGCAGACCATACAACTTCGGCAGCAAATCCCAAATTCACTGCAGAACACACAATTCGGTAGCAAATGTTAATTTGCTGCAACCAACTCAATTTCGACAGCGAATTACAAATTCGCTGCAGAACACACTTTTGGCAGCGAATCACAAATTCGCTGTAGACAATGCAATTTTGGCAGCGAATGCTAATTCACTACAGACAACACGATTCAACAACGAAATTGATTCTCTGCAGGCAACACCATTTGGCAGTGGAACTAATTTGCTGCAGATAACACAAATCATCAGCGAAAATAATTTGCTACAGACCACTTAATTCAGCAGCAAAATTAATTGGCTACATACAACATAACTCTACATATAACATCATCTTAACATATTAATATACAATTTCATCAAACACAAATAGAAATTATGTCATTAACACCAACATAGTTCCAGTTTTGGTTTCAGCAGGGTCTAAGGTCCCAATGACTACACAATTTTGTACATAACCCTTTCTAACACAAGTTTTTCTATCATACATGCAAGAATCAAGATAATAACACCATCATGCATTCTATTTTAGTTCAAGTATGTCCTTAAGAGTTCAACAAGATCATAATTTCTACATTTCTTCATCTCATTCCCCTTAGATCTTACATTTGATTATTTCCAAAACTATGAGTGCATGAACACTAAACCTTCTAATTTGGGGTTTTCATCCCATCCTTATTCTAAAATCGTGAGGCAGCAACCAGCCAAGGAAAAATACTTCTCTTACCTCATGTTTTTGACAACTTTAGAGCAAGTTTTTATGACATGGTTCTTTCCTCAATCTCGGTTTTTCCTTCTTTTCCATCTCTGTTATACATCGGGTCTGTCACACTCCTTCTCCTTTCATGGTTTTAGTCATCAACGTAACTCCCTAGCTTTCTTCTTTTTCAAACACTCAAGGCATGGGACATGCAGCTGGTGTAGGGGGGTCTTCTCCTTGGAGAGGATGGTTGTTTATGGGGAAGGGGCCTGAACTCCTTCTCCTTCCATGGCTTCGACCACTTCTGTCTTTCCATTGGTCACCCTTCTTCTCCAACATTCAAAAGTGGTGCATGTAGTTGGGTTTGCAACTGTTGCAGGCATATTTTTCAGGAGAGGAAGAAAGCAAGAGCATGCAGCCTATTTTGGAAAGAGTGCCCCTTTCTCTCTCCTTGCTGCATTTATACCCTTCTTAAATGCAAAGGGGTGTTTGGACGTTGGACTAAGGTTATCCTTATCCCTATTTTGGGGTTATACTTGGGCTGGTTTCTATTCCCATTCTCCCCTAGGATAGACTAGTCCAACAATAATTTTTTGTTAGGTTTGACAGTGTCGCTGCCAATTTAGAAATCAACAACTACATATTGCGTCGCAGCCGATTTAAAAATCAGTAGAGAGAACTACGCCACTACCAATTCATAAATTAGCAGCCAAACTGTGCCGCTGTCGATTCAAAAATCAACAGCAAAATTGCATTGCTGCCGATTTAGAAATTGGCAGCCTCAAATTTTGTCGTTGCCGATTCAGAAATTGGCAGCCTCAAACTGTGCCACTGCTGATTTAGAAATCAACAGCCAAAGGCTTTGCTGCTGCCGAATCTGATATCAGCAGCTAAGTACTGTGTCGCTGCTAAGAAATCGGCAGCAAAAACTGTGCTGCTATCGATTTAGAAATCGACAGCGACGATGGAGTCGTTTTAGCTTTAGGTTTTTTTTTGTTGGGTGTTTACACTGAGCTTCTTGGATAGACCCAAAACTCGAAAGGAAAACAATCTATTGAGTTTATAAAAGTTATGTGGCCTAATAATAATAATAATAATAATAATAATAATAAACACAAACCATCTAACCGTGTACCCAAGACATCCATGTTGAAGCCTAGCTCACCTAAAATAAATAAAATAATTTACCCTAACCTTAACTATCAGCCTATCAAGCAAAAAGAATCATTTCTTGCCCATGACACATTAAAAACATAGACTATACTCATGGCAAAGGATTTGCGCACCCCAATATCTTCAACAAAACTTACAGCCCCTACACTATTCTACCCAACTTTCATATTTAAACCCAGAAGCATGCATTTTTAAGCCAAAAAAAAAGCACCATTATTCATGTTTTTATCAGTTTCAAACTAATTGATGTTAGCTAAAGAGAACATAGTCCATAAACACAACAAATAAACATGCAAGACTATCGTAACAAGAAAAAAAAGGGTTATACATGTGCTGAAGATGTTGTTGAAGGGGGCTACATTGTTGGATTATGATAATTGCCTCCTTTTTATAATGTTTATGATTGAAAGTGTTATAAGATGTTTTAGATAGCAAGCTTGTAAAGAAGAAAAGATAAAAAGATGTGAATTTGTTTTTGAATGTTAGGATAACAAACTCCAAAGAGGATTTATGGATTTGACAAATCAAGAAGTGGTTAATCCTTCTCAAAGTGATGAGATATTCAAAGAAATCTCCAAGAATGAAAAAATTGTTAGAAACGAGGGTTCAAAAGCGCACTCTAAAGATGATAGTGCCAAAAGCATTATCTAAAAAGATAGGGGCTAAATAGCACACTATCGAGAAGGCAAGGGCTCAAAGGTGCTTTTAGAAAGTGATAATGATCAAAAGAAATATCCAAAGGATATAAGAGTTAAACAATGTACTATCTGGAAGACGAAGGCTCATAGGCTTGCTCAAACTATGATAATGCCAAAAGCATTATCCAAAAAAAATAGGGGCTGAACAATGCACTATTTAGAAAACAAGGGCTCAAAGTCGCGTTCAAAAAGCGATACGAACATAATGAAACAACTTTTCTTTTTTTTTTCTTTTTTTTTTAAATGGTCTACCTTTGACAATTTTCCCATTCTTTTCATTAAGTATCACTTTTTTCACGTAATTTCCAATCATAATCTCATGAAATATCAACAAGTATATGTTCTTCTAATCCTTGGTCAGGAGAAAAGGAATACATATAAAAATTTAATGCTTACAACATGGGTAAAGAAAAGAAAAGATAAACAAGCTCAAAAGAGCTCAATAAGGATAATATGCTTTGACTTTTTGGCTTAAATGGTTAAAATTCCTAGTGCCTTTATCATTTTCATGTACACATGTAATCTGAATGTAATCTTAATAAGATATGAAGCAAGTTCTAGAGATATATATTTTTGAAAGAATGCACAATCAAAGAATATAATATTGAAGGCTTAAAAATTTACATTGGTAGAACAACACTATTAGGTCAACATAACATAGTTTCAAAGTCATCCCTAAACTAATTAAACTTTAAAACTTGCATTCAAACTCCTTCATTTGATTTATATTTTCATCCATCTCAACTAATTCTCATACATAATACTCATATTGTCATAAATCAATTGGCATTCAATAGATAAAACTTAATACTTAAGGTTGGAAAACATATATATATATATATATATATATATATATATATATATATATATATATATATAATTTCTTTATAGATTCTTCTAATTCTAATAAAACACATAGAAACAATAAAGAAAATCCAAAATTCTCTCCCCCACACACTTTAAACACAAAATTGTTCTCAATGTTGAAATAAAAGAAAAGGAATAGAACAGAATGACAAACATAAAGTAAAATGTGAAAAATAAAAGATAAGGGAAAAAAAAAGAAAATTTGAATTTTTTTTTGAGTTGCCTCCTAGTAAGTGCTTTTGTTTTATGTCATTAGCTGGACATATTGCATGTTCATGCCTCATACAAAGTTTAGCTAAAACCATGAAAGCGGTGAGTTCTGCCATCTAACATTCACAAAAAGTTTTCAATTGATGCCTATTGATCTTAAGCACTTTGTTTATTTCTACACTTGTAACCTCAACTAAAACATAAGGAAAAACATTAGAAACATCAAAGAGTCCAATCTAACCTTTGTGTTTGTCGCACGTGTGCGGTGTCGCGGTGAATATTCCACTTCAATCTAAATGTATCTATTTGGCAAATATAAGGAGACAAGAAAATCTTGTCTTTTATCGGTGGAAAATGGAACGGGAGTCGCCACCTAGTATTTTGATCACTAGAAACCCTAACTAGTCTCAGAGATAGGGTATGGGGACTGCTTGCATAAAGAAAAGGTATTAACACCCCAAATACGCCTTACATAAGGTAAGTTACATTGTTTTATGTATAAAAAAACAATATGATTTTTTTTGTTGTATGAAAATACGATGTGATGATTTTTCTTCTCTTTGAGATACTTGGCCGTATGCATGAAAAAACAATATCTTTAAAAAACAATTGCAATGTTTTGACGAAAACTGGATGTTTTAATACTAGATTTGTATCCTTACAGTATAAAAATACAAAACAGTATTAAGCAATTTTGATAAAAAAAAATATGGAGGAAAATAAACAATAAACAATTTTTTTTAAGGATTTTTCAGAAATTTTAACATACACACACACACACACACACATATTATAATATATAATATATAATATTATAATTATGTGGGCTGGGCTGGGCTGGCCCGGCTAACTAGGCCGGACTCAACCCCAAAAGGGTTGGGCCGATCTCGGCTCAACAGTTTGCTCAGCTTCTTCGGGTCTGGGCCGGACTCGGCCCAGACATAAGGGTTGGGCTAGAACTGGCTTGGCCCAGAAAACAAAATGGGGGGGTTATTTTCCCCCTCCCATCCCCCTGCATGCAGAATCATTCTGCATGCAGGAGAAACTTATGCCACAAAACTAAGTAAAAGTGGAGGGGCACGAAGAGGTACCTGGCACGGAGGAGGCGGTGCCTTGCTGGTCCGGCTACTTCGCTGGCAGTTCTGTGGTGGAGGCCGGTGGCAGTGTCGTGACTCATGGACGGCAGCTCCAAGCAGCGGTGCTGCTGTTTCAAGTGACGGAGAGAGAGATTCCTGCTCTTCCCTTCTCCTCTATTTTCTTTTCCCCTTCTTCGGCTACGTTTCCTTTTCTTTTTGTTCTTGTTTATGTGTGTTTTTTCCAACTCCCGTTCCTCTTCCTGTTTCGGTACAGTCTTTCTCCCTTAGCTCTCCCAGTCCTTCTCCTTTATCTCTCACAGACCCTCTCCCCTATTTCCAGCTTCCCCATTTTCTTTCTCTTTTTTTTTTCTTTCGGTCCCTTTCCTTTTCGTTCTTTTCTTTCTCTTCTCTCTATTCTCTCTTTTCTCTCTCTCTCTGTCCCCCTCTCGTGTGTGCTGGCGTTGGGTGGTATTTATAGGGAAAAGGGAGCGGGGGCATCCCTATTGCCGCCCTATTGCTGCGCATGGGGAGCAGGGTTTTGCTGCCCTGCCACGGTGCCGGGTTGGCTGGCCAGTGGGCGTGGCTGGCAGGGCGCCACTCCCCCGGTCCCTCATCATGGGGGTGCATGGGGCTTCTGGTTTTGGCAGAGCACGTGGCACGAAGGAGTTAATGAAGAAAGAAGAAGAAAAAAAAATAAAACTTGCTACCTTCCCTTGCTGCACGTCCAGGGGAAGAACAAGGAGGAACAGTGTCGCTTAAAACGACACTATTCTGTTCTAATATTTTTTTTTAACATGAAACGCGTCGTTTCAGACAAAACGCGTTATTTCATTTAAATATGGCACCTGCATATTCATTTCCAAATCAATCCTTAATTTATCCTTTGTTCTTTTAAGTCCTCAAAATGTAATTTTGATTTTAAGAATTAATTCAATTGCATCCCTGCCAATTTCAATCGCCGCCCCTATAGTTGGCCGCCTTTTTCTCTTTAGTCCTTGGTTTTGAATCCGTACATTTTGACCCTTAATTGATTAATAAACTTCAAATTTCTTCAATTTGGTCCCTAATTCGATTAATTACAGCCCCTCTATTTACACGCCTTTTCCAATTTGGTCCTTGGTTTCGGATTTCCTCAATTAGGTCCCTAATTGGCCATCAAACTTCAATATTTATGCAATTAAGCCCTTGATTTGACCAAATCAACTCTCAAAAATTATAATTTGACCCCAACACTTTAATTTCTTCCAATTAAAGCCCAAATTGACTTAAAAATCAATTTTTCTTGTAATCAAACCCTCTATAAATTCAATTAAAGCTTCAATAAAATCCAATTGAGTCCATAAATATCTAATTTTGTACTTTTCTCCTCAAATTGAATTTTCTTTTCCAATAGGGTTCTCATCATTCAAGTATATATTGTAAAATTTTCAATCCTTGTATTTTTGAACCTCCTTAATTAATTTTTCTGACCATTTTCTGAGCGCTCCAACCTCCTACTGTTATTATTATTTTTCCAATTTCTTCCGATCATATATTTATATATTTATTATTATTATTATTATTATTATTATTTATGTGGGGACCCAAAAATGGGTTACAACAGATGCCCCCTTTTTATAATACTTACGGAGCAAGAGTTTTGCAGTAAGTTTTATAAAGATAAACAAAACTGAACTTCCGAAACTGATCTTGTCAAAGCTTGATCAATCTGAAACTTTGTATTTATAGCAATCCTCTTCAACCCAAAACTAAGATCAAAACTTAGTCATCTTAAGATCCTAATCTGGCGATCCTCTGAAGTCTAACTTCGGTTATATTAACCTGGAATTCCATCTGAGATCCCTTCTGGCGACCTCTTTTAACAAAAAAAAAACTATATTTGTAGCTTGGCCACCCTGAAATCCCATCTGGCGATTTTCTTTAGCCAAAGTGATATGGGTGTTGCGGTTGGGTTAACCTGAGATCCCTTCTAGCGACCTCCTTTAACCAAAACCCAAAAAATCTATGTTTGTAGCTCGGTCAACCTGGAATCCCATCTGGCGATTCCCTTTTACTAAAGCTGAAATCAATGTTGCGATTGGGTTAACCTGAGATCCCTTCTAGCGACCTCCTTTAACCAAAACCAAAACTAAAAAATCTATGTTTGTAGCTCGATCAACCTGGAATCCCATCTGGCGATTCCCTTTTACCAAAGCTGAAATCGGTGTTGCGGTGGGTTAACCTAAGATCCCTTCTGGTGACCTCCTTTAACCAAAACCAAAAAATCTATGTTTGTAGCTCGATCAACCTCGAATCCCATTTGACGATTCCCTTTTACCAAAGCTGAAATCGGTGTTGCGGTTGGGTTAACTTGAGATCCCTTCCAACGACCTCCTTTAACCAAAACAAAAAATCTATGTTTGTAGCTCGATCAACCTTGAATCCCATCTGGCGATTCCCTTTCACCAAAGCTGAAATTGGTGTTTGTTCTTCCTGATGACAGGGCTTGAACCTTTCTTTTTTCTTTTGAAAATTTCCTAATAGGTTCTTCTCACTTTATTATTGTTCTAGAATCAAAACTGTGATGATTCTTTCTTCATCCACAATCTTGTTGGATTTCATTAAGGATTCCTCCTGTAACAATTCAAAAAACATTCATGCAATGATTTATGGTTAGATGCCATGTATGCATTCTTACCTGGTTTTGAAACATAAGTCCCATCATCTTCTTCTATTTCATGAAACTCTCTCTTGACATGAGCTTGCTTTGGAAGTCGTATGCTGGATTCGTTTTTCGTACTGCGTCTTTTACCTATCATATCTTTGAGAAGAAGTCTTCGACTTTTTTCAAGTAGCTTTTTCAAAAATGTATGATTTGTCATTGCCTTCTTTGTCATGCTTTTGTCAAATGCTTTAACTTATTTTTTTCAAATCCACGGGCTTTCATCTCGTTTCAAACATGTAAAACTTTTCATGAAATAGCTATGTTTGCCCCCAGTGTGGGGGTGTGATTGTAGTCCGGGCTTTTATAAAGAAGAAATTCATTCCGGCTCAAAAAGGGACTGCCAACGATAAACTTTTTTAGGGAGTGAAGGGATAACAAAAAACAAATTTTTCTCATTTAAAAAATGCGCATTGTTAGGATTGATAAACTCCATTCTTATCCTATTTATGTATTTTTTTAAGATTCTTCTTTCTAGAAAAACAAATTGAGTGTTGTGAGATCAATGCAATAAAAAAATAGAAATTGATGGCCAAACTTCACTTTATTGATTTGGGAGCATACATTTAAGCATAATATCTCTTCATAGAGTTGGAATTCACAGATCTAGCTAGGTCTCCTCCATCCATTCTAGCCAACTTCAGAGCTCCTCCTGAGAATGCCTTCTTTACTACGTAAGGACCCTCGTAATTTGGTGCCTATTTGCTTTGATCTTCTCCTAGTAAAGACAATATTTTCTTCAACACCAGATCCCCTTCTTGAAACAAACGCAGTCTAACCTTCTTATCGTATGCCTTGGCCATTCGTATCTGGTAAAGTTGATGATGACATATTGCAGCTATCCTCTTTTCACTGATCAGGTTTAGTTGTTCGTATCTCATTTTGGCCCACTCAGCCTTTTCTAGTTCGGAATCCATCAATACTCTTAACAATGGGATTTCCACTTCCAAAGGCATCACTGCTTCCATACCGTACACCAGAGAATATGGGGTAGTCCCTGTCGAGGTCCTAACTGTAGTGCGGTATGCATGGAGAGCAAATGGCAACATCTCGTGCCAATCTCTATACGTGACTACCATTTTCTAAATAATCTTTTTGATGTTCTTGTTGGCGGCTTCTACTGCGCCATTCATTTTTGGCCGGTATGGCGAGAAATTCGAATGCTTGATCTTCTATTTAGTGTACAACTCCACTATCATTTTGCCGTTGCAATTCTGTGTATTATCTGTCAATATTTTTTCCGGAGGACCATATCAATAAATCAAGTCCTTTTCTACAAACCTCTTCACTACCTTTAGTGTTACGTGGGCATACGAATTAGCTTCCACCCATTTTATGAAGTAGTCAATAGCCATGAGGATGAATCTATGCCCATTACTAGTTTTTGGGTTAGCAGGACCGATCACATAAATTCCCCACATTGCAAATGGCCAAGGAGATATTAGATTAAATAGAGGAGCTAGAGGCGTATTGACCTTATCACTGTAAACTTGACACTTGTGACATTTCCTGACATAGTCGATACAGTCTTTCTCCAACGTCATCCAAAAATAACCAACCCTTTGTATTTTCCTTGCTATTATATGCCCACTAGCATGAGTTGAGCAAAGCCCTTCATGGACTCTCGCAATGCCTTTCTAGCATCTGTCTCATTCAAACACCTTAGAAAGGTTCCGTCAAATGATCTTTTATATAAAATCTCTCCATCTAAATAGAAATCTATGGCCAATCTTCTCAGTGTTTTCTTATCCATTTTAGAGGCTCCCGCCGGATATTCATGATTTTGCACAAGATTCTTGATATCGTAATACCATGGTTTCCTGTCTATCTCTCCTTCAACTAAACAACAGTGAGATGGGTCATTTCTAATGTCAATGTGTACAGGTTTTACCTTATACTCGAGATTAATGATAGTCATAACAGCTAGCGTGGCCAAAGCATCCACAAAATGGTTCCCTTCTCTTCCTAGATGGGTGAATTTAATCTCTTCAAATTCTTTTGCTAGTGTGGATAGGTATTCCTGGTATGGCCTCAACTTTTCTTCTTTGGTTTGCCATTCCCCTTTAACCTAACAGATAATCAACATTGAGTCCCTAGATACATCTATCTTTTTTATCTTTAGCTCTAATGCAGCTTCCAAGGATACAGGCTTCATACTCAACTGTATTGTTGGTGCACTCGAAATGCAGTTTAATCGAAATCGGATACTGTTTCTTATTAGGAGAGATTATTACCGTATCGACCGCATTGCCATATACATTCACTGCCCTGTCAAAAAAATGGTCCATCAATCTGTCTTCTCTTCTTGTTTCTCTATTAACAATATATCTTCATCAGGGAAATCAAAATCCAAAGGTTCGTAATCTTCAACAGCATTATCAGCCAGATGGTCCGCAATTGCACTTCCTTTTACGGCTTTCCTTGTCATATACACTATGTCATATTCTGCTAATAATACCTGCCACCTTGCAATTCAGCTTGAGAGAAAGGGTTTGTTACAAATATACCTTAGAGGATCCATTTTTGAAATCAACCAAGTGGTATAGTATAACATATAATGTCATAATCTCTTTGCCGCCCACACCAGCGCATAACACAGCCTTTCTATCTAAGTGTATCTAAACTCACATTCGGTAAGTTTTTTACTTAGGTAATAAATAACTCTTTCCTTCTTTCCGATTTCATCATGCTGACCCAATACACATCCCATGACTGCTTCTGTTACCGTTAGATATAATACCAGAGGTTTTCCTGATACTGGAGGAACCAGTAAAGGTGGATTTTGTAAATAATGTTTGATTTTATTGAATGCCTCCTCACACTCCTCGTTCCAAGTTCCAGGATTCTTTTTCCTTAATAGTCGGAATATAGATTCACATGTTGTTGTTAACTGAGCTATAAACCGAGCAATATAGTTTAACCTTCCTAAGAATCCTCTTACTTCTTTCTCCGTCTTAAAGGATGACATAGCTTGAATGGCCCTTATTTTATCTGGATCCACCTTTATACCTCTATCACTTACCACAAATCCTAACAGCTTACCAGATTTAACTCTGAATGAACATTTTGCAGGATTAAGGTTTAATTCATACTTCCTCAACATCTCAAATAACTTCCTCAAAACCTCAACATGATCTTCTCCCTTTTTGGACTTAGCAATCATATCATGTCATGGAACAGAGTCACCATTGCTCTTTGATAAGTTGCTCCTGTATTTTTCAAACCAAATGGCATGACCTTGTAGCAATATGTCCCCCAAGGTATGACAAAAGTGGTTTTCGCCTTATCCTCTAGAGCCATTTTTATCTGGTTGTATCCTGAAAAACCATCCATAAAGAAATATGTGGAACTTCGAGCAGCGTTGTCCACTAAAACATCTATGAGTGGTAGAGGAAAATCATCCTTATGGCTAGCTCTATTCAAATTCTGAAAGTCCACACAAACTCTAATCTTCCCCTCCTTCTTAGGTACGACAACAATGTTAGATACCCATTTTGGATATCTAACTACTTCTAGAAAACCAGCATTCCATTACTTCTCAAGTTTTGCCTTGACCTTGATCCAAATATCTAGGTGGGCCCTCCTCAGCTTCTGCTTGACTGGTTTACAACCTTCTTCCAATGGTATCTTGTGTACTACAATATTTGTATCCAAGCCAGGCATATCTTCATAGGACCAAGCAAAAACATCTGAATATTTTTGTAATAGGGCAATCATTTCCATCCTTTGTTTAGAAGTAATTAAGGTACTTATTTTCAACTCTTTCCTGAGCTGATCACCGCCCATATTTATGGTTTCGAGTTCCTCTACGGCTGGCTTCCAAGTCTGTTCACATTGTTCCACTAGCTTGGTGAAATCACTGATATTGCTTTCATCCCACTCTTCTTCTTCCATAGCTATCAAGTTTGGCCATTTATTCTTGATGCTAGATGTATGTGATGTTGTAGGAGATCCGCTTTCAAGATTCCTGAAAGCGGGGAGTGTGTGATGTAAATGCATAAAAAAAGATAATTTTGAAAAGTGTATGATCTCATCATTTATTTAAAGAAAAGGTGGGCTCAATGACAAACATAAAATCTAGCTGACATCATGAGCCTTGATTGTCAACTAGAGAAAATAAAAGCAAACAAAAGCAATGACAAAAGTATGTTAAGGCAAACAAAGTTGGTTTACATTTTGAAAACTACTGGAGCTTCTTAGGTCACCCAGCTTTGAAACTTCTCACCCTGAGCCAACTTGCGCACAAAGGTCTTAATGGAGACTTCTTCTAGTGTGTGGACAGTCAGTTGAGGCAACACTTCATCTCCCTTTCCCGTTATTGTCTTCATGTCATCTCCGTTCACCTTATTTGCCTCCAAGGTGTTTATGCTCATATTTGACAGTTCTTTCCCAAGGCTTTCTGCTCTTTTATCGGGTTGTATTATATATGAAACTTTTGGGAATGACACTCTAAGGGTAGGGATTTCTAACTTTTCTTCTTCAGGCTCTCTTCCTTCAATTCTAGCCATTCTTCTTTACCTTCTCTGACCAGCAGCCCACCGATGATCCTCTTTGTTAGGTTTATACCCTAGCCCAAATCTTTGATCAGCACATTTCATCTTTGTCGGATTAACCCTTTTTGGTACCCTGGTGATAGGGTTATACTGAAACAGGATCCCGCATTCCAAAAAGCATTGAGTTGCCATCCTTGCTGCTTCTGAGATCCTTGGCCTTTTTAGTACTATGTTCTCCGGCACCCATTCAGTGTTCACAATCTCAAAAGCATGGATATTGTTATCCTTGCAATCCTCTGCCTCGATGAAAGGTAAGCCACATTCTTTATCATATATACTGTCTCCTCAGCTTTGACAATTACCAACATCCCGTTCATGATATACTTCAAGCATTGGTGTAATGATGAAGTTACCGCCCCTGCTGCATGAATCCAAAGTCTTCCTAACAACATACTATAAGAATGGTGGATATCCATAACTTGAAGTGTCACTAGGAACATTTATGGCCCCACATACAGCTCCACTTCTAAAGTCCCAATTATTGGCCTAGGCGAGCTGTCATATGCTCTGGCCATCATAGTACTCGGCTTCATATGAGATTCATCGATCAACATTTCTTTAAGAATGTGCTTTGGCAACACGTTGAGAGCCGAGCCATTGTCGATGAGCACCTTTCCTGTGAGGCAGTCTTTGCACCTAACAGTAATGTATAAGAGCTTGTTATGTTCGATACCTTCAGCATCAAGCTTATCAGCCGTGAAGTATAGGTAATTAGTTGCGTGGATCCGCCCCACCAGATGCTCCATGGTTTTATGTTCAATGTCTTGAGTTACATACGCCTCATTCAATACCTTTTGCAAGGCATTTCGATGTGGCTCAAAGCTGAGTATCAAGGACATAAGGGAGATCCTAGTTGAAGTCTTTTTTAGTTGATCTACTATGCAATATTCACTATGCTTTATCAACTTCAAAAACTCATTTGACTCATCTTTAGTTACTGGCTTATTAACTTCTAATGCTTTATCAAAATCTACCACTTCTTTGCCTTTTGCCTTCCGCAACTCCTCAGGCGTGAAGCACCGGCCACTTCGAGTCAAACCACTGATCTTAGTTTGGAACAAAGGAAGAGGAGCTCGAATGTTGGAGGCATAGCCATAATTATAAGACATGGCATTGTGATTTCCTTTTGTGTAAGAAGGTTTAACTAAGGTTAACTTTGGTGGCCCAGTAGCTGTTGGTTGGACCCTACATACTCCTGTCATCTTATCTTGACCTTCCATCATACTCACCTCACGACTGCCCCCCATGGGTTCAATCCTCAACTCCCCCATTATCAGCATTTTCGCAATCTTTTCACAAAACTCGGTGCAATTGTCAATATGATGTCCCTCCTTTCCATGGAACTCACAATACTCACATCCCTCCAAATGGCATTCAACATTTACCTCTAGAAATCCTGATTGTACTTACATGTCGTACAACTTCTTCATGGACACCTTCAACGCCTTGCCTTGATTCCTAATTTCTATCATGCCCACTCCACTATTACTTGCGACATGTAAAAGGAGTTTGAATTAATGTTGGGTGTGTCTTTGAATGATACCCATCCTATCTTGATGAGCTCCAACAACCTCTTCTTGAAAGCATAACAAGTTTCAATCCCATGCCCAAGATTACCAGCATGGTACTCTCAAGTCAACTCGGGCTTGTACCAGATTGGGAATGGTGATTGCAGTGGTAGTGTAGGGATAAGAGCTATATGATCAATGCTCAGTAGTTTGGCATATATGTCCTTCAAAGGCATGGGTAATGGCGGTAGTTGTTCTGCAGTGTATCTTGTATTTGGTCTTTGGTGGTTGTTTTGGTTGTTTGACTGGTTATTTGTTTGATTAGGGGAAAAAGATTTGCTAAAGTTCATGTGGAAAAATTGAGAGGTAGGTATTTGTGGGTTATGGGAATCCACTCTCTTGCCCTTGTACCCCCTTCTAAGTTGTTAACATCACCTTCCCTCTTCCTTCCAATAAAACCCTTCTTCTCCAATGACTCAGATATGCATCCAGCTTTAATCCCTTGCTCTATCCTTTCATCTATGCGGACCGCATCGTAGAAATGTTGAGATGAACTACCCATTAGGTGCTCATAATAAGGTGCCTTGAAGGTATTGGCAAATAAGGTCACCATCTATGTTTCTATTAAAGGGGGTTGGACATGTGTTGCCTCATCCCTCCACCTTTGAGTATAGGGCCTTATTGAATCTTGGCTCCTTTTCTCCATTGACATTAGACTTGTTCGATCTAGAGCGTTTTCTAGGTTAAACTTATACTGCTTAAGGAAAGCCTCCACCAAATCTCTCCAGCTCTTGATCTTGACACTGTCTAACCTCATGTACCAGCTCAAAGCGGATCCCGCGAGGCTATCTTGAAAGAAATAGATTAGCAATTTATCATTGCGGATTACTTCCGCCATTTTGTTACAGTAGGATCGAAGGTGAGTGTTTGGGCATTCTAAACCGGTGTACTTAATGAACTCTGGTATCCTAAAATCCTTTGGCACCACGATGTTTGGTACCAGACATACTTTGGCTGCTCGTATAGGGTCAAACCAGTCATTACCCTCAACTGCCCTTAATCTTTCTTCCAAAGCAAACAACTTGTCCTGGTCCATCAAACTGGTAGACCTATTATCCGGGGTTCCCTCCGCCGTTAAGTCCACAGTGATTGGAGCATAAGTTGGCTGGATAAGGGTGATGGGCACAAAGTGTTGTTCATTAGCTGAATTTGCCCCCTGGTTTTAAGATGCTTGAGGGATGTGAGCTGCTGGCACTTCTTTCGGCGGTTATGCGGATGTTCCTTCCCCATTCTTGGCTCTTAAAAGTTGCTCCAGTAGATCGATCAGTCGAACAACTTCATTTTTTACGGATTCTAACTCGATCTGATAATGTGACTCTAAGTGAGCTCTTTATTCGTTCTTCATCCTTGATCTGGACCGGGTGTGGTAGACTTTGGATGTGGGACCTATGTTTCACAATCTAGCACGGATATGATAAATTAAAAATAAAATGTGTGATGAAAATATGATGCACATGTGATGTGAATTTTTTTAGAGCTGATTCATGACTTTTGTAATCCCTTAGACAAGATTTCTGAGTCGACATGATTACTGTAAAGGAGGGTTTGCCAAGTTCTTATCATAGTAGCTTACCAAAACACATTAGAAAGAAAAATAGGTAATGGCCTTCTTATAAATAAAAGTTGCTCATATAAAACGATAATAGAAAAGGGCCTTATACATTGCTATCCTTAAAAGGAATTTCCCTATTAGCTAAGTCCCCAATAAAGGAGGTGATGGCCCCCATGTATTCTCGATACTTCGAAGCATCATTTCCAACTTGGGTGGCTTGTTGTTGCAACCTTTTCATATAACGGGCTGCTTGCTCGACCTACTTTGTCATATGTCTTATCTTATCATGGAACACAGTGTTATCTGCGATTATCACTTCATTGCTGACTCCTAAGGCTTCATTACTTCTTTTCAACACTCGAACCATATCCTCCGACCGTGCCAACTTATCCCTTACCCTCTGCAGTTCTTCTCTTTCGATATCCAGCTCGGCTATTTTAGAGTTAATTTGAACTACAAAGCTGTCCATGTAGCTTGACATTCTTGACGCTCTTGCTTAACCTTACTCAGCTCCTGTTCATGTGTATGTTAGGATCCCGAGTAAGGGGATCACCATGTATTGTCTAGCATACATTTAGTGTATGTTAGGATCCCGGGTAATGGGATCGTCACGAATGGACTCACATACATTTAGTGTATGTTAGAATCCCGGGTAAGGGGATCTCCACGTATTGGCTAACATACATTCAGTGTATGTTAGGATCTCGGGTAAGGGGATCACCATGGAATGGCCAACATACATTTAGTGCATGTTAGGATTCCGGGTAAAGGGATCGCCTTATATCGACTCCTATGGGGTGGTGATGACAATACCAGTGAAATTGGTATCGGTAATGTGATAAGCAAAAGTAATCACATTGATCTTATAAAGTCTGGAATGAAGGTTGATAATGGCAGAGGGGACAGTTATTAATAGTTTGAATAAGGAAGAAATTTTAATAAAAAAATTAGAAGGGAGAAGTAAATGAAATATGAATGCATGTTACCCTGTTGAAATTATTAGATATTCATATTGTTATATTTATTGTGATATTCA
>Ga0325411_1003189_pt1 | contig 18474 bp, 8 predicted proteins | sample PopdelMetagenome_13_FD_206181 | JGI IMG/M metagenome (GOLD analysis project Ga0325411, IMG submission 206181) | Populus deltoides microbial communities from Bellville, Georgia, United States - Xylem-PdIQD-R4 | ecosystem: Host-associated > Plants > Phyllosphere > Stem > Wood/Secondary xylem...
GGAAGTTTCGGTCGGGAGGTTTAGGGTTTCAGAAGAAGAAGAGAGTTGGTTCTTTGGAGATGACGATGCCATGAGTCGAGTCTGTTTTGGTCCCGGCACCCTCGTCCTTTGGTTCCTTCTTTCTTTCATTTTTTTAAGTAAATTATGTTATTTATTTTTTAAAATATTTTTTATTTTAAAAATTATCAAGATATTTTTTATTTTTTAAAATTTATTTATAATAGGGTAAAAACCACTAAAAATTTAATTTAAAACTAAAAATTAAAAAAATAATTAAATAGTCAGAGTATTTCCAACGAAAGAGCTAAATAAAAAGATAAATTTAAAAAATTATCCTTTTAGCTTTTGTTTTTGTTTTTATTCACTCCAACGGTTCAGTTAAATAAATAGCTAAAATAGTTATTCATCATTTGAAGAGTCATTTCTACATTTCTATGTAAAAATGGCAAAAGAAAATTATTGTTGGCCAACGGCTATTTTTTATAGTTGTTGGTCAACAATTTATTTATTTTTTTAAAATAAAATGAAAGAAATTTGTAAATTTTAAAATATTGTATTTTGCCTCACCCTTCTCTTATTCTCCGGTTAATTAATAACATCGGTTGTGTTAATTAGCTGAAATTAAAAGGTATACTTGTTTAAAAATCTTTTGTATTTTCTCTTTTTATATCTATTGATTTTTTAGACATCTGATATTTGTGATGATTTTTATTATTTTATGTTTTTGATATGGGTTAAGAAAAACAATTTTTATTTATGTTGTTATCTTTGACAAAATTGAGAGAAAGTAATAATGGTAGCTGATATTAATAAAAATATAAAGTGACATATTTAAAGTTTATTTTTAACTGTCTGTTTTAATTTAAGGTCAATTATATTTTGTCTTGTTGAAAATACAATTAAATCAGTATATCAATTCTATTTTAGTTCTAAGAAATGGTCAAATTGTAATGTTAAAACAAGTAGGAGGCAATGCTTATTATTAATTCACATGTATGGAAACTACAAAATTGCTAGACATTGAATGTGAGCTTCTTTTACACTCTCTTATAAGGTTTAAACTTGAGGTTTTTTTTTAATGTAAATAGATTCAAATTTTTCAAGCTTTTTTGCCAACTTTCTTACGAGTGAATCAGAAGATATTATCTTTCAACTAAGTGATTATAATTAATTAATTGATGACTTAACATACTCGAATTTAAATGTCCATACAATAAAAAATCATAAAAAAATAAAAACTTCTCACCAGAGAAAGATTGTTTACTTGTCTCTGCATGGCTAAATACCCGTAAGGATCAAATTATAAGAGTTGAATAACAAACAAAACAGTTATGAGCTCGACTACATGCTTACTTTGTAGAGAATGAAGAAAACTTGAATAATCGTTCTCAAATAAGCATCTCAAGTAGATAAATAAAAAGTAAATAGAGAAGTTGGTAAATTTGTTGGATTTGTTACTCAAATTGAAAATCGTCAACAAAGTGGAATGACCAAAGAATCGAGGGTAATTTTAATATTTATTTTCATGTTAAATTGTTTAACACATATTTTAACATTATTTAATTTCTCTAATTTTTTACCAAATTAATGATGCTCAACAAATATATGCTTCTTGCGTTGACAAACGATTTCAGCTAAAACATTATTGGGTTATCTTAAGAAAAGAATCCAAAAAAGCTTTTCTAAATATATTAATATAATTAACTTTTTTAAATAACTTTTTACTATTGGAAGGTACATAATCAAAAAGGTTATATTTACACTATTCAAAAAGCTATTTTATCAATTTAACTCTTTAATATAGTATTTTTTATTGGAGATGCTTTAATACCAAACACATTCATCCTGCTTGAAATTTTTTTAAAAGAACTTAAACTTAAAAGAATGTTTGTTTTTGTTTTTTTAAATTAGGTTTTATTTAAAAAAATATTAAAATTATATATATGTTTTATTATGTAAACATATTAATATCAAAAATATATAAAATATATTATTTTAATATATTTTTATAAAAATATAATTACAAAAGCCACACTTTTGCAAAAACATACAAAACAGCAGTGGCAATGGGTTGGGCAGGTTTTTATGCAACCACACTCGATAGGATATGGTGTATTCATAATCATTACCCGTATCTAGTCGGGTTGGAGAAAGGGTATTTTTCACCTAACCATGTACCCACCCACCTGACCTTATTTTTTTTTTTTACATATTTTTTTTTATTTACTTCTCTTTAATATTTTTGTAACACCTCATAATATATCTATATAACTAAGTTGGTTTCAATATTATTTTTCCAGTAAAACATTTATACATTATAAGAATTTTAAAAAATATATATAATAATTCGGGCTATAGTCTTGACCAATTAAATAAATTGAATTTATTTAAATTATATGGGAAAAAAAAACGGAAATAGACAAACAGGAAAACATATATAAAAAAACAAGAATCAAAATTGAAAATAATGCACTATCAAGCTGGATTGAAAAGTAAAATTAAAAATAATAAAACTTTTATAAAAGAGTTAAAGAAAAAATCATAAAAATAAGGATTAAATTGAAAACAACAGAATTTGATGAAAAAAACTTGAACATGTAGAGTTTTTCAACGTGTTTTTTTACATAAAAAAATCATAAATATAGATAAAAAAATTTATGCATACATCCAAATAAATAATTCATGAATCGCCCTATAAATAAATAAAATAATAATTAATGATTAAAAAAAGATAACTGGAAAAATTAAGATACTAATGTAAATCAAGATATTTAATATCTCAACACGGATGATTAATCAGGCTGTGTTAAATAAATTTGTTTATTACAATTAATTTATAATAGAGATTAAAACATATAAAATTTATTGAAAGAAATAAAAGAGAAAAAATAGTATTCAAGGTTACATATATTAAAATTATTGTAAAAAATAAATATTTAATCTATATAAAATAAAAAAATTAAGATAAATTGTATCAACCCCATAAAAAATTAAACACATCTAGTATAATTAAAAAATAATTATTATTCAGTGAAGGATTAAAAACCTGAGAAATCATAGAGAAAGAGTATTAATAAAATCATAAACTTAACAATCATTTAAAAAACACACACACACACACACACACAAAGCCATTAATATAAAAAAATTAAAAAAAAAAAAGAAAAATAAGACCAGCCGCGCGTGGGCCTTTTATTTTTTAAAATAGAGAGAGTATTAATTAAAACATAAAATTAGAAATCATTTTCAAACACAAAAAGCCATTAATATATATATAAAAGAGAAACGAGGCAAGCCGCTCGTGGGCCTTTTATTTTTTAGAAAAGTTTAATGCGGCGTGTTGTCCACCTCAACCGATTATAGCAAAAAACAGACATGTAATTTGTTAATTCTAGAATATGGCCGCTGATTTGACAGGAAAATGAGGTTTTTTAAAAAAAAAAAATTCATTTTTTACTTTTTTTTGTTTTTATCAAAAATACCCAGAGAATACCTTATGAATCTTGTTAAACCAATCCATAAACTCTAAAACACAAAAAATCGATCCAAAACCTAAAATCACCACGAATTATAAATTTTCTCGAGCTTATATGTGTTTTTTTAGGTGTTTTGAAGGTTAAAAAAAACACTTAATAGAAACCTCGTTATCATATGAAATTATTTGACACAAAAATCAACTGTTTTGGTGGCTTAAATCTTCTCTAACAACAACTTTTTCTCTTTAAACCAGAATTCAGCGATCTTTTTCCCATTTCATGAAAAAAGAAACTAAAAAATTAAAAAAATAAATTTATATATCCAAAATGTATTTTTAAAAAATTATAATACCGATCAATCTAATAGTTTAATAAAAAGAGATGAAAATCTAAGTATGTTACACACTATCTTCTATTTTTCAATTCATCTCTCCCAGCTAAAAAAACAAAATGCATCTAGGATCTAATTTTAGCTTGAAAAAACTTAATTGTGTAAAATAAAAAATTAAAGACCAAATTAAAATTTATAAAATATCATACTATTACAGTCCATCATAAAATATAAGAGAGTAAACAATAATAATGTATAAAGTAAGAAAAGTCACACGCTTTATATTTTCTTGTAATAATCTTAAAAATATAATAATATTATGCATGTCTCTGCTGCCTATCATTTTTATTTGATTATTCTATTTATTGCTCTAGTATTAGGTTTAAACTTTTAACGTCACGCAATTCCATAGCACACTCAACAAAATAAACCTAAAAAGCTCTATTAATTTATTTATACTGACTGGCTTGCATTTGTTGCCAACATTTACCTTCAACTATTATCAATCTGTTATATAAATACATTGTTTTAAATCTTTACTATTCTTAATAAAAAATTTATAATTTTTTTATAAAAAGGTTATTCTGAGTTTTTATAATAAATATAAATATGAACTTCGTATTTTATAACCATCAATATTTTGAAATTATCAATAAAAAATACCACATATAATTGAATAATTCAGGTGTGAAGGGCTAATTAACCTAGAAAGGAAAAGAACAAGATCAGAAGAAATCCAAAGGGCATAAAGTAGAGTTTTTTAAATCTGTAAAAACACAGCAATTCCGAGAGACAAAGGGAGTTTTAAATGGTGATTAGTGGTTGCAATCTGGGAAGAAAGAAAAGGGGTTAGTTCAAACAACTGAGATAATTTGAGTTGAAGAACACAAATACATAAATATAATCTAAACTCTCTAAAACAGCATGAAGGAAAAATCGAATGTCTTCCAGTTGAAAACACTAAACTCAAGAATCATATTCCCGCTATTGGGTCGGAAGTTAGGATATATTACTACATATAATCCTGACAGCTTGTCCCAAAAGCCTACATCTTTCTTGTTTCTCTTATTTTTCTGTTTTTTTTTTCTTCAAAATCCCAACCACAGCTCACATCCTTTTCTCACAAGATATTATGGCACTCCGGCCAGTCACATACGGGGAGTTCAAAAGATAAACCAAAATCAAAGGAGAAACTGGAATTCCTACTATACATTATACAATTTTGCCGAACTCGCTACCATTTGATTCGGTGTGGTTGCGAATACCATTGTCGTTCCCATCAGATGGTTCCCTGCTACTGCGCTTGCACCAACACAAAAACTGAGGAATCGGCCCATCATCCCCAATAACCCAGGCATGATTTGCGACAGCGTCCAGTGTCATCCTCTGAGCTGGGTCTTAACAGGACAATTTTCAAGTCAAAACAGGATATACGAGGGATAAATATAAAAGGAAACGTGTTGACCCAGTAGGGGAACTTGCAAAGCCTATGCCCTAGCTGGAAAGGCCAAATGTTGACAACAAATAGATTTCACTAACCTTTGCAAAGAAGTCCCTCGAGTAATTCCTTCAGCTGCGAGTTCAATTCATCAGGGAGCACCAAGGGGTTGTTGACAATCTGGGAAAGAGGAAAACACAAAATCACTTGTTTAGAAATTTGTAAAGCAGGAGGCTTAAATAAGCCGAGAAGATAAAATGGAAATGAAAGTTAGTTTGCTTGCCTTGTCATATGTATCCTGGAGTGTTTCTCCAAGAAATGGGTATTGCCCGAGTATCATACAGTACAAAGTCACTCCCACTGCCCACGTGTCTGCAGCTTTGCCATGGTAAGTTAGACCTGTTCAATCAGAAGGCAAATCCAGGCACAGATGTAAGCTGATCTCATGTCCTGTTAGCTTAAGCATTACAGATTTCTCAGCTTAACAAAACACCTACCGAGACAGCACTCAGGCGCTGTGAAAACAGGAGTCCCAGGAGATCTACGAAGTTCATCGTTATCATCCTACCAAACCAAATAAGGCAGTTATAAAAAACAAAAGTACTTCTAATATGGAGAAAAAGAGTGTAAAGTGGTGTCATATCACAATATCCATTTCTTGCCAGCACATAGCAAGCAATAATTTTACTGTTCTAAGGTGCTGGACCAGAAAATATGCACACATCATATAGTACTAATGCTTTCTGCATGACCACAAATGATTGTGATGAGCCAAGGTCAACAATAGCGATGCATGTAATCTAATTTGTGTGCCAGAGCTATTACAGGTTAAATATTAAAAAATCCCGATAAGTTGTAAATTTAACAACTCTTCCATTTTAGATACAAATAAAATCTCATACTTGATTTCTATAAAGCACTCAAATGATCTTAGCTTATACAGAGCAGCTGAAAGATAATCGACATCTTTACAAGTTGAACTTCAAGGAGTACCCCAGCAAGGTAGAAGAGGAAAAGGGAGGATTCAAACAAGCAGATGCAAGCGCAAAATTCTGACTGTTCAGGATAGAAATGATATTTACAAGTACAACATTCATCAAGGCCAGCATTGTACAATTTAAACCTTTCCTTTATAAACTTTCAGTACCAAAAAACATATCCCCCATGGAATAACTCATATCTACCACCACAACAAAAAAAAAGGGACGGAACATCTTACAGTCTACTTTAAAATCATAGAATTTTGTCACTAGCTCTTCTTCCATAAAAGAAACTAACTGGAACTAAACCTGTGTTGAAGCAATTTCATTACCTCAACTACCTGGCTGACACTGAAATCTCCTATCTTCACTGTACCGGAGCGAGTAACCAACAAATTGTCAGGTTTGATATCCCCATGCACTATATTCTGTTTAACACAAGAAGAAAAGTTCACTATAGAACAGATATTTGTATATTGAAAGGAAATGCACACACAGCATCCATAAAACATCTTGATAAACTCAAAGAGAATACAAAGCTAATTCACATTAATTCCATAGAATCCCATTCATGTAACGAAAACTACAATGTTAATTCACATAACTTCCATAGAATCCCATTCATGTAACAAAGTTCAAGAAATCAATGCAAGGATAAATACTGTCTGCTTGGACTTTCCTCTTGTTTGTCAGTTATCTTTTCTTTTTTGGGGGAAGCTCATATTTAATTACATCAGAGTTCTGGTGGAGTGAAAACTACTAATATTGTGAATGCTAAAATCAAAAGGAGATCAAAACTAGATCTAGTATCCCAATTAGAATGCGATTAAAATAACAAGAACAAGCAAAACCAATGGTCAAAGATTTGCTTTGGCTAAAATTACCTATTGAAGTCACCATCTCCTAACTATTAGTACTGAGCAAGTCAGACTGTATATACAGAGAAGATAACAAGCAGTAGTTTGAAGTTTCAAAAAGATATTCAAAACGATCTGGATTAATATCAACTATCAAATGTGAACGTAATAATTCGTCATAATCATCAAGACAAGCAGGCAGTAAATTTTCTTTTCTTCTTGTGATGAGTAAGACAATGGCAAACATTTTTAGAGACCAAATGTTTAAATAACAAGCTTGTAGTACCAGCAACCACATTGTCATTCTAACATTCAAACATGCAGGGAAAGGAAGTTACAGAAATACCAGTGAGCTTTAAACCATTATTTTCAAATCTACTAGGCCAATTACTGTAAGTCTAATAGTGCTACATGAAAAAATAATGATAATATGTCAGAGTGCACGCAAGTCAGTTTGGTAATGGATAACTTGATAAGAAATACTGAAAGTGGAAGATCAAAACACAGAAATGATTCTTATAGCAATAGACAAAGAAAATAAAATAGATGAGAGAATAATCAGTTGAACATACTAACAAAACAATATCCAAGAAATTGAGCTATCAAGAACATACATGAGCATGAAGATACATCAGCCCAGATACAATATCCCGCAAATACTTTCTAGCAGTATCTTCACCAATTCCACCAGGAGGACCGGATCCTTCCCACACCCATTTTCCATCCACATATTCCAGAACTGAGAAAAGAAAAGACATTTCCAGACAATTAAGAAGCTGTCCATCCTACTTAATACATATGTATTCAACACAAAATCACAATCACAAGATTGAGCACACTCAAATTGAAACAATAAGGAAAAAGAATGTGGTTACGAAATACCCATGTAGAAGTGATCTGTATTTGGGTCATCAATCACCTCAATGAGATTGACAATATTAGGATGGTCCAACATTTTCATGATTTGAACCTGCAAGGGAAAAAGAAATAACAACTTGTGTTACTTCATCCAACAGTACTTCATGGCAAATAGCTAAACAGATCAATTAATACTACAAACATGCAAAGGGCCAATCAAGTATAATGAGCACCAGGTTATTACAAAATACAAATGGAATGTTCACTCAAATGGCTACATCTGGTTCCATTAGTCTTTTGTAAGCTGTTGTGATGCTAGATCATTTTTCATCACTTCAACTCATCATCTTTTGTCTACCACCCTCCCCCCTCTTAATACTTCAATTTGATTACTCTACCTCACCAGGGCATCATAGATCAACATAGGAATAGACAAACCATCTAGAATAACTCTCCTCAATCGGGTATCACCTGCACCTTCTCATAAATGTACTAATTTCTTACTCAATCCTTGTGCTTCCACGCATACATCATAACATCTCAAACTATACTCATTTTATGAACATTTTGATATTCACTTCCACCAATCACTTTCCTTCATCCAAGTTTTGAATTTATCAATTGCAACACCCTGATACAATTTCGATAAGAACCACCCTGATTACAAATAACATTTGATTCAATGAATGGCTCCCATAAGTAGTCACAGTACAGCACCTTGACCAATAACAATCCCCCTTGGTAGAACAATCATCATTTGATCTATATCAAAGAAAAAAGAACAAGGAAAACATATAGAAAAGGGACAAATTACTAGAATCCACTGGACTAAACCCTTGAACTCGCATGAAACTTTGTGTTTTTGCGATCCACAAGAACAAACAATTATGCAAAATCATAATACTCAAATTCATTCATCAAATGGCTTCTTGAAAAAACATTGTGTAAATGTGATTATTTAGGCAAAAAAACCCTAAAAGTAGGAAATATATTAACACCCGTAATCAATAATAACTGCTTAATATGAAATAAGATAATTTTCTGAAGATAAAAATGCTGAATAACAATTTACAATATTGAAAGAAATTAAGAAAATGAGTTCATAACACATCTTCTTCTTACACTCATCACCAACTCTATAACCAATATTGCTGAAATTACAATGTATGTACTCTGTTGATGTTTTGGTAGTCTATAACTAGAGAATTCTAGAGTGTTCTTCCATAACTCCAATTTTTTGTTGGTCCTAGTTCTAGTTTCATACTTCAAAAGTATATGATTTGCAAATAGCACACACCATTCAATATCATCTTGATACAACTTTTCAGTTCATTCACAAACAGGGCAAAAATACATTTGGACTCAAGGCTGCGCCTTGGTCCTAGTTGACTGTACTAGGAAATTCATTTGTCACCACCAGGAAATTCTCTTCATACCTACACTTTCTCACATTTAGTACCAAGCAGAATCACTCCCCTTTTCTTCAGCACCCATTTAAGGACTTTTCTTAGTGCCCTGTCAAAAACCTTCTTAAAATCAATTAGGACCATGTGGAGGTTTCTTTTCTTTCTGTTTCTCTCCATTAAACTCCAGAGAAGAAAGATAACCTCCATAGTCAGATCTCCCAGGCACAAAACCAAACTGATTTTCCAATTAGAAGATCTATGCTCCATCTCTCCTCATAGGAACATCAACTGATAAATAAGCTCACTGCCTCAATAGTACATGAAACTTAAGTATCACTCTTGAACTCGTATAGCAAAACAAAGGACCTTTTCTAATCATCCAGTACCTTCTTTGATATTCCGTCAACAGCTTTATCAAGCACATGACTTCCACAACTATTCATCGCAAAACTTCAATGGCGATTTTGTTAAGCCTGCAAGATTTTCGAATCTTAATTCCTTAGAATCTCAATACGTCTGAAACCCAAATCTCATGTGTATACTTAAGGTATATACACTTTAAAGAACCTTATGCAAGCTATTGTAGACATTACAATAACCACACCACTGTAAATACAGGATGGGTCTGATAAGTAAGGTGATGCAACCCCGCCAACCAATGAGCTTCAAAATAATAATTTTGTTAGGATAAAGCTAGAGCATTTTCCCAAAGGTTCAAATGTTGGTATTGCAAATTGTGAAAGCACCCGAGACCACAAAACATGAGAGTAAGTAGAAGCAGATACCTCACGAAGAACATCAGTCATTGCAGTCTCTGAAGGAGCAACCCGCAGCTTCAACAAATGAGACTTATGAAAGGCCTGCAATTGATGAAAAAAATTGCACCTGTTTACAAGAAATAAGAAGAGTTGTATGCTACTTTAACTGAGAGTTAATCTCACTTTCTTACTTATAAATTTTTTTCAAAAGGGAATAGAAAAGAGAATTCTCTACAAAAAAAAAATAATTAAAACTAATCCATCCAAGTAAGTTTCATAAAAAAAGATGTGACTACTCTCTCTAAGTTGTTGGTACTTCTTTTGATAAATAGTTGTTCCTACTTTATCCATCACAAAAAAGAAGCATTCAGATTCAGAGAGAAAACACTACCTTAATTGCACAAAGCTTTCCATCTATACTGCTTTGATATAATACCTGTTGCAGAAACAAGGTTGATAAAAAGCTAACAGACCAATTTCTTAACCAATACGAGCAAAAAGAATGTCTCCCCACATTATGCTTACCACTTTGCCATAGCTACCAGCACCAATCTTATACTGGCGAACATATTCATTGATCATCTTATTACCATCTTCATCCTGGAAAGCATTCAACCAAACAATGAAACAAGAACCCTACTCGGAAATGTAAGTTGTATGCACAAAAATAATACCCAGGAGATGCAAATGGATTATAAGCAAATTCCATGTTAAAAAGCAAATTCAAATGAAAAAAACGATTACCTCAGAGCGAACGAGTAGATGGGTTTCCTTGACAGGAGATTTCCTGCAAACCAATCCATTCAGTTCCCTAAGTCTTAAATTCTCTTCAGAGCGTTTGGCACGATTCGGCAACTCGGCATAATCACAATAACTAGTGCCCGTAATGTCACCATTAAAAGATCCATCATCCTCCCCACCATCATCATCAATTTCACTGTCTAATAATAATTCCTGGGAGAGATGATTATTATTATTGTGGTGATGATAATTTCTCCCGCCGCTAGAAATGGGCACGGGTCTTCGCTTGGGCTTCCTAAGGAAGCCAAAACAGCTACAACAACCCATTGCTCGAGCAAACGAATAGCTCTTATGTATCATTCTCAATAGAAAAACCCTAAAATTCAGAGCCAGGAAAATAAAGAATCAAAAGGCTGGAAAAAGAAGACAGAAAAGGGAAGAAGAGATGATCGGATTTGGGATTATTCCAAAGGATGCCATTCAGCCAAGTGAAAACGAAGATAGCTTAAACTAAAAATAATATTGGATAACCAACCAAACATCGTCCTGATTGTGACTCCACTACAACACCAACATAAAACAATCAAATATCAAAATGGAGTTTTCGGAGAAACCCTACTTTTGGATACAATTTTAGGGGTTTATTTGGTGAGATTTGAAGATTGTCAGAGAGAGAGATATGACACTTTATACATGAGAGAAAAATGTTTTGGCTGAAATAATGTTTTGGCTGTTGGAGACAAAAATAGGTTTTTTTTTCAAAAAAAAAAAAAACAAGAGGAAGCGTGTCCGGAGAAGCTGTATGTTTGGTACTCCTACACTACTATTATTAACGTTTGGAGAAGCTGGTTTTATTTATGCAATTATTATTAAAAATCTCCTATTTTTAGTAAGGAAATATCATGTATATCAATTGCGGTAATTTACTGTGGGCCGGGTTAATATTTTTTCAAAATAATGTTTATTAATTAACTTAAAATATAATATTATAAAAGAATAAAAAATAAAAATAAATCTTATAATAATTTATAATAAAATAAAAAAAGTAAAAAAAAAAAATTTGAGTCACCAAAATTAACTTTACTAACCACAAAATGAGATTGTGATTAAAAAAAAATTAAAATTTTAAAAAACATAGAAAAAAAATCAAAGTTAAATTAATAAAAAAAATTTGAGCCCTCCCGGATTAACTTGAGTTGTAGTTTAATATCAAATGATAAAAATAAACAAAAAATTATTTAAAAAAATATTATGACAAAAAAAATCAAAATCAACATGGGTTAACTCTATTAATATATTACTCAGGATATAAAATATAAATAACTCTACAAAGAGAAAAACAAAACAAGTAATGAAACTTAAGATCTAATAATCTCGAGTGATGAAAACAATAAAATTAAATCAAGCAAATATTCAAAATCAGTGACTCGAGTCATGAGATCAAGATTAATTCCTAGAAGGCAGACAAAAAAAACAACACAAAATTCATAATCACAAACAATTTTAAAAAACCAAAGAAATAGCAATTGAAACAATGAAGACCAGATTTAGTATAAAAACTAAATGAAATAAAAATAATTATGGGCTAAATTGGAAAAAAATAGCAATTAAAATTAGAATGAATAAATAAATAAAATATTAAGAGATAAAAAAACAAAAAAATATTAAAAAATAACAATTAAAAAATAAAAATTATGTTGAAAATAAAAACTAAATAAAATAAAAGATCATGAATCAGGCAATTGTTTTTTATTCTAAAAATAGAGTAGTAATTCATTTTAGAAATACTAATTGAACCCGTGAAGATATCATTTTATCATTGCTTGGCTTGCATTAAAAAGAATAAAAACATTAATTCATTATAGTAATTCATGATAAACTCGCATTGTTTTACTGTTCTTGCTCCAAGTCCCGTGTAAAAATGACTATAAATACATGTTTTTAAAGTGTTTTGGAATATTAGATCCTTACTAGTTTATTCTATACATGTTGTTTTTATACTGTTTTTTCATGTTTTAAAAATATTAAAAATATATATTTTTTTTTACTCTTTTCTTTACTTAAAATTAATTTTTTTGGTATTTTAATGTGTTAATGTAAAGGATAGATTTTAAAAATAAAAAATATATTATTTTAATATATTTCTAAACAAAAAATAATTAAAAAAACAATTGTTAATTCACTTTCAAATACCAATAGCTAGGCCATGACATTTGTATATCATAGAAATGCAGGCCATTAGAAAACAATATTAAGTGTATTATAATTAATACGATGCTAGGTGTTTTTACAGAAATATTTTTAATTGAAAATAGATTTAAATTATATATATTTTATTTTTTACATTTCTATTTCGAAGCTATACAAAAAAGTAAAAGTACATTAATTTAATATTTTTCAGATTAAAAACAGTTTGAAAAAAATAGAGCATAAAGCTTAATTAAGCCTGGTCAACCTTCATGATTTACTTGATTACAATTGGATTTAGTAGTTTAGCCAATAACAGAAGCTGAGTGTGTCACACGATAGCATTATAAAATAAATAATTTAATCCGAGTTGAAAATATTAATTTGATCAATTTTTTTTAACAAATATATAATTTTGTTTGTTTAATAAATAATTAATATGATGTGAGTCTATTTACATATATTTTAAAACGTTTATATTCCATGTCATTTTAAATAGATAAAAGGATTCTTGTAACAAAAATAAATGATTTCTGAATCAAGGGCAATATGGTTAAAATTGCTAATTCATTTTATTTCTACATGTATTATAAATAGTTAATTGGATTTAATTACATGGTTTAATATTTTATTTCAGACATCAAAATTATAATAGGTTATCAATTAAATTCAATTTCATGCGTGATGTAGTTCTAAAAAAAATGAGTTTTTTTTAGTAATTTTTCTTTATTTGTTTATTTTATGTTCTTCATATTGTTTTTTATATTTTTGTATGGTGAGGTGATATCTATTGAATTATTAGGACTAAAAATTATGTTAGTTATTAACCAGTCTATTTGCATTGGTTTGGTATTTATTTTATATAAATTTGATTTAAGTAAAATATTGGAATTTTTATTGGAATATTTCTATAATTTGTTTTCTTCAACATTCTAATGAAAATATTAATTTGATTGACTTTTTTTAACAAATATATATTTTAATTTTTTAATAAATAATTAATATGACATAGGTCTATTTACACATTATTTAAAATTAACACATATCATTTACTTTTTTAAATTAAAATTAAAAAAAAACTTAATTATGCATGGAGGAACGAGTTCTACCTAACATACTAGAATTCAAATGCATGTTATAAAATCCAACTTGAAATTAATATCGAAACAAGCTTTAATTACATGTTAAGAGTATAATTTTTTTTAAATTAATTATTTTTAAAGGATTAAAGCCATATATTTTTTAACATAATTTATTTTTTAAATTAAAGGATCAGGTTTTATTCTAGATCGATCTAGATTTTTAATTAAGTCAGATGGTATTACTCTTTTTATTTTTTCAACTCGGATTAATCCAGGCTAGGAGTTACTCAGATACCGAGTCAACCGGCTGCCAAATCCGAGTTTTATAAATAGTTTGATTTTAGATTAAAAACATAAAAAATTCATTCCGTCATCAAACCTAGCAATTGACGAGCCTAAAAATGGCAAAACTGAAAGAAACGGGCAGTTTGGGCCTACAACATTGCGTGGGCTCGAAAACTGCAAAATTGGGCTATGAAAGAAATAGCAACAACACTGAAAAAATAAAATAAAGAAATGACAAAGCAAAAAACAAGAGGTGGCGGCGCTGGTCCAGTCCACTCTTTAGCGCCATAGTAAAGGAAAACAAGTGTTCCCAAATTTTACAAGTCTCTCTCTCTGTATCTCTAAGAAAATAAAAGGGAGCCGCCGTGTTTGCACAAGGATGGCTGCCGTCGGCGTTCTCGCTTTACAGGGTTCTTTCAACGAACACATTGCAGGCACTTTTTTCTTACATAAACCTAGTTTTGTATCTGTTTTTTGATGTTTGTTTAGTTACTCGAAAACAAGTTCGTGTGTTTTGACAGCGCTTGCCAGATTGGGAGTTAAGGGAATGGAGATAAGGAAGCCAGAACAGCTTCAAAATGTCACCTCTCTTATTATTCCGGGTGGTGAAAGCACTACTATGGCTAAACTCGCTGAGTTTCACAATCTGGTCTCTACTCGCTTTTTTGTTTCCTTTTTTTTGTTGATTTATTTATTGATTATATAAATGGGATTTGTTTTTTGTCTGATGGTCCTTTTCATTTCTTAATTGCAGTTTCCTGCTTTACGTGAGTTTGTTCAAATGGGAAAGCCTGTATGGGGGACCTGTGCAGGTCTTATCTTCTTGGCAAACAAGGCAATTGGTGGGTTTTTCTTTCTCTCCTCCTTTTCCTATATCCAGTTTGGATTTCACTTTTTAAGTTAATGCCTTTAGGGTTTTGTTTTCAATATAAAATGACAGACGTAATTATTTTTTTGCAGGTCAGAAAACTGGAGGACAAGAACTGGTTGGTGGCCTAGATTGCACTGTTCATAGAAATTATTTCGGCAGTCAGGTATGTGTGCTCTAGGGTTTCCTTCCGTTAATGGTATCCGCTGTGTAGGTGTGTATATATATTTGTTCTTCTCAGTTCAGGAGTGGCAAAACTTTTGAGTTGGCTTACTAAGGAAAACTTGGTGAAAAAGGCATGGAGATACAATGCATTTTAATTCAAGTTTCATCTCATAATAATGGATTAAAACCTTTCAAAGTATAAGGGTTTCTAGTTCTGAGGTGGTATGACAGGCTTCACATTCTAGAGAAATGTTGCTTTTCATCTTTGTAATATGTTTCCAGAGATTGCTCCTATTTCTGGTTCTATCCTCAATCCTCATTTTATATTATGTTATCTCCTATATATTCAAACACTTGCATTAATGCTACCCGATCAAATTTGTAGAGCAAAGTAGAATTAATACTCCTCTTTTCAACTGTTTTTATTTTTTTTAATTTAACATAATAATATCCACAGATTCAAAGTTTTGAAGCGGAGCTTACAGTTCCAGAACTTGCGTGTAAGGAAGGTGGCCCTGAAACATTCCGTGGAGTTTTCATCCGTGCTCCTGCCATCCTTGAAGTCGGGCCTGGAGTTGATGTGCTGGCCGAGTGTCCTGTTCCATCTACCAATGTATTATATTCAAGTTCTGCTGTTCAAATCCAAGAGGTTTGTATATGTTTCATTCTTGAATGGAGATCTTGTGTGTAACACTGCCTGGTCCTCGGAGTGATATCGGCTGTTTTCTTTTCTGTTTGCTGAATATGCATGCATGCATTTTTTTTTTGTTATTACAAGCCATGTGGTTCTGATTTCCATTAGAATGACAGACAACAGGAAAAAAAAAGATTGAGTAGAATATGGCTTTGTGCCAATATGTTTTGTGTAAAGTGAAATTCCTCTGCCATTGTAATTAGTATTTGCAAGGGGTTTCTTTGGTTAAAATGCAATTAGTTTTTCTTGCCTTATTTTTAATGCCACCAGGAATTTCAAATTTCAGCTGGTTTTTTTTTTCTATCCGAACTTGACTTTGACTGTTGCCTTATTTAATTTTTATTCATGTAAAAATGCATAAAATTGTAAAAATCAAAATTTTACCACACACACTCACCAGTATAAAGTATATTGCTATACATTTTCTACGTGCATTTGTAGGTGTCTGATGCATACATTCTTTTGCCTTCAATTTCCCATGTGTTTTTCTTAGGTCTGTCTGATAATTGTTAAAAGCATTCAACAGAGGGTCTGCTATTTCATGTTTGATAAGATGATATGATCTTTAAGATTTTCGACAAAGACTTTGGATAAATATGAGACTACAATTAGTTGCTTCGTAAAATAATCCAATTATATGAATCTCATCAGGCTATTACTGATATTGTCCCCTTGAAGTATGTTTGGGCAGAAACGCAATGTAGTTGACCTGCTCTTCAGCATTTTTTATGTAGTGATCCTCTCAGGACTTCAATCTATGCCTCTATGTTTATTCGCACCATATTATGATGCTCTTGTTTTGGATGTGTATCTTTAACATTTTAGATTTGCCAAATTTAAATAATAAATTGCCTATTTATGAGCATTTTTAGCAGGCCTTGGCATAGATCACACATGATTGATGGAAATTTTGACTTTCTAAAAGGAATTAAAGTATATTTTCTATTTATGAGAATTTAATATTGAAAGTTACTCCATTCCTATTTCTACATAGCTCATTTTGACAATCAGTACTTGAGATGGTTCACTTAGGTTGACTTTGTATTGATACTTTGGAAGCAGTGCGAGTCAGGCTACTAGTTACTCCCATCCAAATTCTAGGGTATTTCTGCATGAATGCATCCCATCTTGGATTACATGTCAGGTTAGACTGTTGGAAGTTCAATTGTGTGGCTAGGTACCAAAGTCTGCATTGAAGAAATACCAAGTCATATAGATTCAACATTTGCTTGGCCAATAATTGACAGAACTTTTGGATTAGATGCCGTTTCTAATCTAGCATGTGGAATCCCTTTGTCCTATTTTAGCTGGGCCAATTCCTACAGTTGCAGGAATAATCTTTGAGTGTCGCAAGTCTTATGTTCTCCCTTCTAAATTATTGAAAATCACGCGTCTGGATTTGCTTTCACTGTCCAGTTTTCCTTGAGCACTACTCCGTCTGATTTTGCTGTATGTTTTATTTCAAAGCTTACACATAATACAAGTTTGATATTCAGGAAAATTCCGTGCCAGAAGAGAAAGTTATTGTAGCTATAAAGCAGAGGAATTTGCTAGGGACTGCTTTTCATCCTGAACTGACAGCTGATACTAGATGGTATATTGGTTTTTCAGCCACGAGTTGTCATTGTAGTCTTGTGTAAGATTCTCAGAGTGTGCTTCTTCTGCAGGCATAGCTACTTCTTGAAGATGGCAAGCGAGGCTGGAGAAGCAACCTCTGGAAGCATTGTCCCAGCTGGAGGAGTGGATCTTAGCAGCTATGACGGAAAACCACGGATTGATCTCCCTATATTTCAATAGTCTCAGTGAGATGATTATTGGAAGTTTCTTTTGCATCTTTTCAGTTCTTTTGTTTTTCCTTCTGAGCTGCGCAAGAAAATAAATGCTCCTTTGCCCATTGTTATCTTATACCTGGATCATGTTAGACACGTCTAAGAGGTTAGTTTATCTCTTAGGCTTGGATTTGAACTTACAGTCAAGCATCCGCCCATGTACATATTATTATATTAAATGTTCAGCGGAAGTTTACGTTTTATGATTGTAGAAATATGTGACCTTTGAAATTCATCGTGTGTTTTATATATAGGAAGGCAATATCACACCCCTGCGTACAAATCAAGATTGATACTTTCTTTGCCTGGCTCGAGCCACCGTCCTTTTTCTCCTGATATTCATATATGAAGTATGAACGCAACCTAACAGTCTGGCAGGACGTGCTTGACTTTATTTGTTTATTTAAAGGAGATCATGTTTCAACAATGCTGTTGATCAAAGCCATCGAAAAAGGGGGTCGAAGTTTACCTTGCCCCTACAAAGAACTGGAGATTACAGGCCAGTAAATACACGAAGAT